>Ga0307515_10007430_pt1 | contig 21666 bp, 11 predicted proteins | sample 17_EM_MG_FD_194513 | JGI IMG/M metagenome (GOLD analysis project Ga0307515, IMG submission 194513) | Populus trichocarpa ectomycorrhiza microbial communities from riparian zone in the Pacific Northwest, United States - 17_EM | ecosystem: Host-associated > Plants > Roots > Unclassified | place...
TTAAATTGTGTAAATGAAGACAGGGAGGCAAGACCGAGCATGAAACAAGTAGTGGAAATGCTTCTGCACCAAGAATCACCATGAATCCATCTTTCACTAATTCTTGCTGTCAAAAATATCTGCACCCTAGTTAGTATTCCTTCCTTTAGGCATATTGTATTTTATATTTAGTACTATTTACTTGTTGATTTTGATAATGCAATTCCTTAAGCCAGCTGATTAACTAAGTAAAATACATAGGCAAGTATTGTATACTTTTTTTTTTTTGGTTGATAACTTACTAAGTGAAGTAGTTTCAAGACTTAATATTTCTAGTTTATTTAGTTATTTTGCACTAAGCACGAGTTATTTTTTATTGTAATTGTTGCGTGCTTGTTAGTTTGTATGCCGTTGTTATATTGTAGGGTTAAAAAAATTCAAAATGCAAAAAACAAAGGTTTAGGTACGAGGGAATTCTTTGTTATTATTATTAAAGCACAAAAATATAGTTGTTTGAAAAAAAAAATAAGATATTTTTTTCTATTAATATATCTCTTATTAATTTTAATAAATGCAGAGTTTTGAACTAGAATAATTGTTTTTGTTAAAAAAACAAACATTTTATTAATTGTTCAAGCAATTTTTTTAAAAAAAATCAAAACAATATGTTTATATTTTATGTGTAATCAAAATCTAAAATGTACCATCATAAATATGATACAATCATGTTAAAAATCTATCTAAAAGTTTTAAGAGTAGGAATAAAGATTTGAATTGAATTTTCATGATATATTATTAGTATTAGTATTTTTATATGAGATATATTATAATTCAAAAAAGATTATTAAAATTCAAATACACATTTATAATATTATTTAAGCATTATATTAAAACTAAAGAGTAAGTAAATTTTATAAAAAAATTTAAAAGTGCTAAAAAAATCAAAATAAAAAAAATTAGAAAAAAATCCAAGCCAATGCCTCCATCATGGCCATGCATTTTTCTTGAATGTTAGTAACAGAGGTAGAACACTTTATTATTATAAATTTATTTAAAAAATTATATTAAGGTGTTTCATTGTTTACATGAACATTAAAACACCATAAAAAAAATATTAGTTCTTAATATAAAAAATAATTTATAATTATATTCATTTGATTATAATAGTAGTTGTTCACTTTGTATTTTCAACTAGAGGAATAATTGTATTAGAATTTAGATTGTAAAGTACAAATAATATTTGGTATAGATAATTTGTATAGGATTAAGATTTTAAATTTATATACAATTTAATATTTCTAACATTATAAGTAGGCCATCTGACAGCCAAAAACTTCGATCAATCTAACATATATAATATTTTTAAAACTTTCTATTATATATCATGGTTTGCTTTTACTTATCATAATTTATAGCTTTTCTTAACACGTGTACAAGTCAAGTTAAGAATTCCATACTTAAATTAATTTGCAAGGTTGTTACTTGTATTTGTTTAAGATTAAATTCTTAATTATTAAATAAATAAATAAAAGCTAATATACTAATGAAATAATCAATGATTGATCAATATTAAATTAACAACAATTTATTATCATTATTATATCCAATAGATCAACATTAATGGTCCCAAACCTAATGGATCTCTCAACAAACTAAGATAAAAAATAAATTAATAGCATTGACCTGACATCAAATTGTGCCAGCACTGACATAAAATAACCTACACTTATATATATATATATATATATATATATATATATATATATATATATATATATATATATATATATATATATATATTTGTTTTGTTTAATAAAGGCACCAGACCGACACCAATTAACGGCTTACATTTTACATCGCACTGCATCATGCACTGTGTTCACAAAAATACAAATTACGAATAATAATAATAATATTGATCTGATTAATTTATATAAGATCAAAACAATTTAATAGTTTACCCAATTAAAATCTAGAAAATTTAAATGCGTTCTATAAGTTCATATATATAAAGCCAGCTGTCCACAAATGTAGATAGTCATGAATGATCATAAGATTTTACTATTTTATTCAAATCCAACATTTTTATATCTAGATATATAACAAATCCTGCAGGTATGGTCCGTTCAAAGCCACTGGTCAACTAACTATTGCATCCGTGCCAGCAGTGATGTCAACATAAAATTAGTATTGAGAACCATGAATGTGAATATGAGATGGCATCACATTGACTTAATCATGACATTGACTTAATCATGACAATGCATAAAATCAATGGGAATTTTATTTTGACTAATTTTAAAGACTCAAAAAACCAATAAATTTTATTGAGAACCATGAATGTGAATATGAAACGACATCACATTTGACTTAATCATGACTATTCAATATACAATATGCATAAAATTAATGGGAATTTTATTTTGACTAATTTTAGGCTCTCAAAAAACCAATTTGAAGTCCGATAGCTTGTATTTATCAAGAGAGATATAGGATAAGTCAGAAAAGAGATGAGATACAAAACGTTTTTTCAAGCTTCAATCACTTTGTTTCACATATTATTCATCCTTCACATGTCAAAAAGGAGACATTATTAACACCATCAAGAAAATCAAACAATCACTGCTAAAATATAAGGCTATTAGCATCAGATTTTAGCAATTGATAATTCAGTTGCTAAATTCAGTAACAGATTTGCAACGAATTACATATATATTATTTTTTTAATAATAGCGACAGGCTTAGCAACAAAAAATCCTTTGCTAAAGGCAACATAAAATTTACAACCGACTATCTGTTGCTGATTCAAAAAATAATTATTTAAATCTTAACTTAAAACTAAAATTATACAGATCATTGATTAGCTTTGACATTATAAGATCTCAACCGTTAATTAGCAATTCTAAACTTGCACTCTCTCCCTCTTAGAAACGTAAACACAACAAAGAAACAAACAACCCACTAGAAAATTAATTAACTTGCAGTGGATCTCTTCATCTCCTTCGTTCCTAATAACATCCATAACTATAGAAAAATAATTAACTTGCACTCTCTCTTCATTGATCTAATTTTTCTTTGTTCCTAACTTTTCTCTTCATCTTCTTCTCATTCGTCTCCAATATCCCTAATTTTTATCTTCATCTTCTTCTCCTTCATCTTAACAGATTCAGTATTTCTTTGTAAACCATCAAAAACACAGAACCATGGCAACATCCCACTAGACCCATCATTATCACCATCGAACATCCTGATTTACCCCCTCTCATTGCATATGGGTTGGGCTTTGCACTCTTTTCTTCAATAATTCAGGTAATTAATTTTAGGATTTATTTTTTTCTCTGTTGTAATTTAACTTACACTAAAAAGTTTTTACCTAACTTTCCCAATCTCAGGTGTTCTTCTGTCGTGTAGATTTCATCTCGCTCACCTAGAACTCAAGAACATAGGTAACAAATTTTTTTTATCAATACTTTGAATAATGGTTTTAGGCTATTCATTCGATAAAATAAGGGTTTATGAAATGTTTTTACCATGATCTATAACCTAATTATGCATGTTTAATTGAAAATTTATCAAAACCCCCCAATTTAATTTGTAGGGTTACGGTTCATAAATTGTTTGATAATATCTTTTTATGGACATAGGACTATCTTTTTTCTTTCCTTATTCAATGTGAGTTTGTATAAAAATATTAATTGAATGATTTTCTTTCATTAAATCTGATATTGAGTTTTTTTTTGGATGGAAATTATGGGACCAAAATGAAACCTGGAGGTTACTGTATAATATATCAATTAACTACAAATTTATGTCCATAGAATAGTTAATTATTATTAAATATTAATTGATGTGGAGGTGACTGTATATCTTAAGGATATGGTATCCAACATATTGTTATCAAATTGTCTCATGGAGTTGGACAAATAATTAAAGTTTGTTTATGTGGTACATATTTTATTTTAAATGATTGTTCAACTACTAGTAGTTAAGGAAGTATGCTTATTTCTATGACTTTCCGAGTCAGATTTTAAAGCCAACATTTAAAAGAATTTATTAAATTTCTTTAAATATACCGAGATGATTTTATGGGAACATTTTTAAAATTGACTTAAAAGGAATTTAGTTTTGATCAACAAGTAAGTTTATTCAAGTTCTGCCTACTTAAGAGTATTATGTATTGTTGATGAAAAAACAATTATTAAGAAATACCTAAAAAATATATCCTAGTAATTAACAAAGTTGTTTTGATAATTTATTACATAATGTTTTACTTTTAGATTAAGAAAAATATTAAATTAAATAACACTCTAAAATATTTGTTTCTAAAATGCTTATTGGTATCATGGTAACTAGATTAATATGGATGATCGATTGTGGATGTATCATCGTGTTATGGATGGTCATCTTCGTCCGGAATACATTACAGGTGTTAGAAGATTTATCAATTTTGTGTTTTCAATTAATAAAAATGTATCTGGGGAAAAATTATATGTCATTGTGGGAGGTGCAAAAATCAAAAGTTTTTAAAGGAAAATGATGTTTGTAAGCACCTATTGACAAAAGATTTTTTACTTGTTATGAAAATTAGACTGTACATGGAGAGCCTTATGTCGTAGAACCAATATTGGTTGGACCTTCATCGGTTGGAATTAGTCATGTTGTGAATGATGTTTGTCTAGAAAATCCATATAGAAATCTGGTTATGGATGCAATTGGGGTTGGTGATGCATACTCTAATGATAATGTGTCTATTTTTGTGGTAGTAGGGGAACTTCCAAATCCGAGGGCAACTAATTTTTATAAACTTTTGAAAGCTACGGAGGAGCCTTTGTGGGATGGATGTACCAAGCAATCTAAATTATCTGCTTGTGTATAATTGCTTGATATGAAGTCAACTTTAAATTTGACTCAGACTACCTTCAACAAATATATTGATTTTATAAAAAGTTGCATGCCTAATGATGAAAATTTGGTATCAAATTTTTATGATGCCAAGAAATTTATGCGGCCACTTAGACTTGGTTATGAGAAATATGATGTGTGTCCTAATTATTGTATGAAAATAAATTGTGATTTTTATGGAAGTTCACGATACAAACCTAGAAATCTGACTAGTAAAGGTTCCAATAAGGCGGAGAAGCAACTCCGATACTTTCCCTTGACACCAAGGCTTCAAAGACTATTTATGTCTCCATATCATGCCAAAGATATGACATGATATCATTTTTATAAGTTAGATAATGGGGTTATGGTGCACCCATCTGACGGGGAGGCATGGAAGTAGTTTAATTGTGTCCATTTAAAATTTGCGTCAGATCCGAGAAATATTCGGTTAGGGTTATGCACTAATGGGTTTTGTCCATTTGACATGTCTTCAAATGCATACTCTTGTTGGCCAGTAATTGTAACTATTTATAATTTTCCTCCATGAAAATGCATGACTAGACCATTCATGTTATTGCCAATGATGATTCCTGAGCCAAAGAATCCGGGGAAAAAGCTTGATGTTTTCCAAAGACCTTTGATTGTTGAGTTAAATAATTTGTGGTCTGTTGGTGTTGAAACATATAATGTATATAGAAAGGAAAATTTTCAATTAAGGGCAGCTTTGATGTGGACCATTAGTGACTTTCCAGCATATGGCATGTTATCGGGTTGGAGTACTCATGGCAATCTATCTTGTCCTTATTATATGGAGCATAGCAAAGCCTTTAGATTAAAAAATGGAGGGAAAATTACATTTTTTTTATTGTCATCAACGATTCCTACCCATGAACCACCCATATAGATGTCAATCAGATAAGTTTTTGAAATGAGTAATTGAAAGGCTCCCTCCTTTACCTCGTCCGTCTGGTTTGGAAATGTTAAACAAAGTGTCCAAGTTTACTGAGGGACATAATTGAAGTTCCTCACATAATGATAAAATCCCTGGCTTTGGTGTTAAACACAGTTTGGTGAAGAAGAACATTTTCTGTGAGCTTCCATATTGGCATACAAATTTGATTCGTCATAATCTTGATGTCTTGCATATTGAGAAAAATTTCTTTGACAATATTTGTTATACAGTAATGGATTGTCCTAATAGAAGCAAGGATAATTTAAAGGCTCGGTTTGATATTCAGTTGTATTGTAAGAAGCCAAATTTACATTTGCAACAAGATACGAGTGGTCGGGTTTACAAACCTAAAGGCACTGATTATCTACACAAGAAACAACAACAACAAGTTTTGTCATGGATGAAGGAATTGTCATTTCCTAATGGTTATGCTTCAAACATTTTACGATGTGTGAAAGAGGCACAATGTAAGGTTTCTGGGATGAAGAGTCATAATTATCATGTCTTCATTCAAAGACTTCTTCCAATTGCTTTCCGACCTTACTTATCTAGGCCACTATGGGAGGCATTAACTGAACTATCTATATTTTTTCGAGATATTTGTACTACAAATTTAAATGTCCAACACATAGAGTTAATACAGATGAATATAATTGAAACAATTTGCAAACTTGAAAGGATTTTTCCTCCATCCTTCTTTGACTCCATGGAACACTTGACGATACATCTACCTTATAAGGCAAAAGTTGGTGGACCTGTTCAATATTGATGGATGTATCCATTTGAACAGTATGTTTTCATACTATGTTAATTTTATTCCCTTTTTATTTTAAAAAATAAACTAATTGACAGAAATGATATAGGTATATGTTTTATTTGAAAAAAAAATGACCAATAAAGCTAAAGTTATGGGTTCCATATGTGAAGCATATTTGATTGATGAAATTTCAATTTTACATCTCGTTATTTTGGTGATGACGTGCAAACAATTTGGAATCGAGTTCCACGAAATGATGGTGGTGGCCTTAAAAGTCTAGATGGACATCTCTCTATTTTTTCCTATCCAGGAAAAAAATTATCCAAAAGATTTTATAGAAGACAGTTGTCACATGCTGAAATGCAAATTGCGCATAACTATATGATATTCAATTTTCAAGAATTGAAGCCTTATTTAAAGTATGAAATATTATTTTGTACTTAATTTATAATAATTTATTATTAACTTTAACATTTTAAAATTTTAGGCAATGTCGTCAAGAGTTAAAGTCACAATAACCACATGCGAGTGATGTTAAAATTAAAAAATTATACGAAGAGATCTTTCCAAATTGGTTAAAAAATAATTTAAGTATTTTCATAAATTTAATTTATATTTTATCTCAATTAGTTACTTTAAAAAAAATTACTAATCTCTTTTAAAACAATATTTCTTATGGAGTTAAATTTCTTTTTTTTTATCAAATGTAAGAAATTGTATAGATCAAAAGTGAAACAAAGCTAGAAACCAGCAGGTCGGATATACAAGCATATACATATAAGCGAGCAAAGGGAACAAGCTCCCTTGAGCAAATAAATACAACCAAAAAGGGAATATGTTCCCTGAACAAAGATATCAAAACCAGCAAGCAACAAAACCAGCAAGCAGGCGCCAAAAACCACATACCAACACTGCATTAAACAACAACCAATCAGCAACAAACCAGCACAGTAGCCAAAGCAAGACTGCAGTAAGCCAAAGAACACCAGCAAGCCAACATTCCACAACAAAATAACAGACAATCATGGATTCTTTCAACTCCAGCATACCAAGCATGACAGTCAGAACAGCCTGAGAGACTAGCAGCCAGCGTCCAAGAAGCATAACTAACTAATCAGCAAAGAACAGCAGCACAAAGCCCGAAAGACCAAGGCACCACAAGACAAGCTCCATTGAGCACCCCTCCACTGAAATACAATCAGCATCAAGGAAAAACGTTATCTGCAACACAGCAGATAACCAATAGCAGGAAACATAGTAGCCCAGCCAGCAACTCTTTCCAGCAAAAGATGAAGTAGCAAGCAGACGAATAAATGGGACTGTAATATGCATATCTAACAGCATGGGAAAATACAGAGGGGGAAAGACCCCTAAGTAATTGGAACGTCAATCTCCAATCCAAGGAACAACCTCAATTCACCAACAGCTAAGACAAAACAACAGGAAGGAGATATCAAGCTAGAACCCAACAAGGGAACCAGAAACCATACACAAAGACAACCCATCTGCTCCAACACAGCAACAGGCAGCCTGAAACCAAAAAGAGAGAGCTGTAGCAACTAGAGGCAAAGCAGCTATAACAGATAAACCAATAAAAACCAGCAACTTTAGTGGGTTTATTATGCTAGGTGGAATACCAATATAACGGAATTGAAAATCAACTCTTTGGACTTGCTATAGGCCCTTCAACTTCAGTGAAATGTTATAATGGGTATTATATGAATGGTTTTAAATTTCATACTCAAAGTTATGGTCATTTTAAAAAGACGATGAATAGTGGAGTTTCTGTGAAAGAAAGTTGTTATGATGATAATGAACGTGATTATTATGGAATGCTTAAAGAAGTTGTTCGACTAAAATATTTGGGGAGTAAGTTCAAGTTATTTATGTTTAAATGTAATTGGTATGATACAAAATGAGGGATAAGAGTGTATCGTTCGAATGGTTTGGTTGAAATCAAGCATATATCTCAACTACTTGGAAATGAAGATTTTGTGTTAGCACAACAATGTCAACAAGTCTACTATACATATCCACCTGATAATAAATCCTCTGAATGGTGGACGATTATTAAGACAACTGCTAGAAGTCGCTACAATGTTGACATGGGTGAATTTATTGAAGATGCCAACAATGTGAGATCATTTGATGTTGATCAATCGAATGAGATTTCTCAACCATGTCGTGTCCTTCCTACTCGAATACTTGATTATCCAAATATACTTGTTGAATCATCTTATTATGAAGAAATCAGTCAACATGAATTGCTTCAACTTGATGCAAATTAGGGAAAAAAAGATGAAAGGGTTGCGGAAGAAGAAGAAGGTGGTGGTGATGATGGTGGTGGTTGTGGTGGTGGTGACAACGACGACGACATGGTTTTGTGTGATGATGATGGCATGGTGATGATAATAATAAGTAGCACGAGTTAATTATATTTTATAGTATATGTAATGAATTATCTTTATTAGATGTGTGGATGATTTCATATTATTTCCTCATATTATATGTAATTAATTACATATTAAAGTGTCTCTCCCCATGAGGAAACAATTACCTAGTTCATTTTATTTTATGTTTAAATTACAAGTTGCGACTGTGTAATTTGCAACAATTACTCTACTAAATTTGTTCTTGTAATAGTCTAACAAGCAACATAATGAACCTTTTTCATCCATGAAAACAAGATAAATTATTAATTAGGTTCAGGAGTTGTGACAATAAATCAATCAATTATAGAAAAATATGTATCTTATTCCATCATACTAAAGAGTCTTCTAGATGTGCATATTGTCAAAATCTATTACTTATTTCAATTCTAGGATTATAAATTCAAGACAAAGTTAAATTATAATATTTTTAATTGAATATGAAAGCAGAGAGTTGAATTAGAGCAACTTATTCCAAGATCGATTTTGAGGTTAGGTAGAGTGAAATTATGGATACGTTTAATCACCAAGCATATGACATGAAAAACAAGACAAGGCTCTAAGAAAGTACTAGTAGAAAGTTTTAAGATTTGTTTGGGAATGCGGTTCAAAACGCGTTCCTAAAAATTTTGAAATTTTTTTTTTTACTTAAAATAATTTTTTTATGTTTTCAGATCGTTTTGATGTGCTGATGTCAAAAATAATTTTAAAAAAATGAAAAAACTTTATTTTAATGCATTTCTAAGCGAAAAGCACTTTGAACCGCCACCATTACCACAATCCTAAACAAGCCCTTAATAGGCCATAAAATGTACTGGGAGGTCAAATCTCAAGTGAAAATTACATTTCTTTGGGTCTGGGTATGGTAAATGGTATATTAACTATAACTAAATGGGATCAGTATTTTATTACAGAGTGAATTATTGTGGATTATGAGTGCTTTTACTATGGATTGAAGTATTTGGTACCATAGAGTAAATTACTGTAGACCGTGAGTGATTTCATTGTGGATTGCACAGTTTGGTGCGACATGGTGAGGTTGCAGACTCCAGTGCCTGGCTGTAGACCCACTCCCCTGGGTCTGCAGATCCCGCGGTGAAGAATAGCAAATTTGTTTGGTGGGGGCATAGTAAAGTTGCAGAACCCAGGCGAGCGGGTCTGCAGACTCGCGCGATGGGTGCGGACCTGCCCACCGAGGTCTCCTCTAACCTGTACCTGGGTTTTGTAGACCCCTCTAGGGGTTGGAGACCTGTGCGGCTGGGTCTGCAAACCCTGCAGAGAAGAAAAATGAAAAACAATATAATAACAATTATTATTTTTATTGTTATTGTTATTATTATTATTATCGTTAATAGTTAATAATTTTTTTAAAAAAAATATGACTATAAAAACTTTGGCCAGACAAGTTTAATATTATTATTAATATGATAAATATTATTATTTGTATTCTACATATTATTATCTTTATTATAATTAAAAGTATTAATATTAACAATATTATTATTGTGATAGAAATATTATGATTTTTATTATAATTAATATTAAAAATATTGTTGTTTTTATTATAAATATTATAATTTTGATTATAATTAATATTATTCATATAATAATTAATAAATTTATAGAAAATATTATAAATATTGAAAAGCAAAAATAGATTTGATTTGTTGGGTAAAATTAAGAATTAATATTACTATTATTATTATTGTTATCATCATTAGTAAAATTAAAAAAAAAATTATTACTGCCATCGAAGAAAAACCATAACTTTTTTAAAAAAACATTGAAAAATATAAGAACTTGGATACAGACACCTGACGCTAGGGCTGCCAAGCCTTGAGCGCTAGGCCAGACCCGCGCGCCTGGCCGCAACCCCGGGCTTTAGACACCTGGCGCTAGGTCTGCCCAGCCCTGGGCGATAGGGACTGGCCTGCACGCCTGGCTGCAGACACGGGCAAACGGGTCTGCAAGCCCGCGCACCTGGCTGCAGACACAGGCAAACGGGTCTACAAGCCTGTGCCCCAAGGTCTGGAAACCCGCGCGCAGGGGCTGCATACCCAGGCGAGGGGTGCAGATCAACGCGAGCGGGCTGCAGAACCACATGCCTAGGGTCTGTAGACCTGCGCGTTGGGTGCAAACCCACTCGTTGGGTCTCTTCTAAACTGCACCAAGGTTCTGCAACAAGTCCACGTACCATGGACTTGGTCGCCTGCCAAGTCCAGGTGGACTTGGTCGCTTGACAAGTCCAGGACTCTCGTGGACTTGGCTAGCAACCAAGTCCATATGTGCCCTAGACAAGGCCGCTGCCAAGTCCACGTCTCCCGTGGACTTGGCCGCTAGCCAAGTAGAGGTGTACCATGGACTTGGTTGTTGTCTAGGGGAAATGAGAAATATAATTAAATTGATGTTTGTGACATATAATAGGATTGAAATGAGTTGAAATAGCAAGTAATTTTGAAAGGAAATTAGTAGTCCCTTGCCAAGTGTGTGGCCGACCATTGATGAAATAAGAGGAAGGGTGTTTTATTTGAGTCATTAGCTTGATGATATGTGTTTATATGAATTAAAATGATGATAATGCATGAAGGTATAACAATAAAGGTATTAGAGAGGGTTGAGAAGATTGTTGATTGATAAGTTAATGAAATTAGAAGAATTGTCTACAATTGTGATAAGTTGTAAAATAATGATAAATTGGGTAAACTAGTTCTTAGAAGGTGTCTTTGGCAACATTATACTGTATATAACATGGCAAGGAATTGATTTTGAATAAGGATAAGTTAAATTGGTAATGTGTGAATGTTACGGAATTTGTCGATGAAACTGGACAGTTTCGATTCTTGGTCTTTTAGAGGGAATTCAAGCATGAAAATAAGAGAATTTGGACTAGGTCTGTTTAAAGACATTGTAGCCTTGGATGTTAGCTATCCAAGAAAGTTTACCTTGCTTTATTTAAAGTTTCAGAACTCTTGTTATGGGCTAATAACCGATAAGGGGTTGGGACAAACCCTATTGGACAATTGGTCATCTTCTCGATAACGGGTAATTTTGAGGGATTTAGGAGTAGAACTGGGTTCTTCTCCCTTAAGTGGACTTATAGCCCTGTGTCTTGGTGTTTTGAGGGATTAATCCAAGCCTCAAACTGAACTATATAATGTTAGTTATGGATGAAACACAAACCAGTGTTCAAATGAGGAATTACGCTGATTGTGATGTTGGTTTGCATTCTTATTTAAGAACCTAAGGAAAAGGATTTAATGGGAACATGAGATGTAAATTTAATAAAAATGGATAATAATTAATGAGATGATTATAGAGAAATTTGTATAGATTTTGGATTTAGAAGAAATAAACGCTCATGAGTAATGACGTGATATGCTTGTTAATGCAAAGAAAATCACAGGACCTAGACAACAACCCACGACTACCCGTCAAGCTTTTATAGCAAGTAATTACCCAACACCTATGCTTTCTATTTTCTACTATTTTAAATTGTTTGGGATGTTAGTGCTTTGAACTCGGTTGTTTATGTATATGATGTTAATAAGAAAAATAAAAGGGGATCGATACGAATTGTAGGTTAAGATGATATTGATTAGCTATCCGGGTTTGGATAGCTCATGGTATCAATGGGGTTCCATTGGTGCCAACATTCCTTAAATTTATTAGTCGATCCCGGGTAATTGGGTGACTAATGATGTTAGTAAAGATTACTAACATTGGCATGGTTACTCTCGGTTAAAGGAAAAGATAAGCGGATTAACTATTCCAGGTTGGGAATAGTTAACTATATCAATGGATTGCATTAGTATCGACAACCATTTCTAGTGTGATTAGCTACTCTAGGTAAGGAGGCTAATGATGTCAAGGGTTCTTGACATCAGCAACTTTGATGGTAAATCAGATGTGGATAAGAATTGATTAACTATTAAAGGGTAGGAATAGTTAATGATATCAATCGATTGTATTGATATCGGCACTTGAATGGAATTGATTATTGTCTAAACCAGTATTGGAAGACTAGTGATATTAATGAGATTCATTAATATCAGCAATTACCTTTTGAAAAATGAAAGAGAAAATATTGATTGGTTATTCTGAAAGAATAGGATAAGCTAATGATACCAAGAGAAGAATATCTTGGTATCAAGTGATAATTGATTCATAAGAAGATGTTTTCGAAACTATTAAGTTGTATTGAGATTTTCAAGATAAAATTATTCTTGGCAAATGGATTAGGATATTAGATGGATATTGGTAATAGATAAAAAATGTATGTTGTAAAATAGGTTTATGCCTAATTTTATGTATCAAAAGAAATGTCATGGAAATTATTACTTGTCGTTGTTATTGTTTGTTACTATCTTTTTATATTTATATGTACATGTTAATTTATGTTTTCAGGTCCATCAGGGTCACGTCAAGAGTGATTTTAGTTTAGTTACCTTTTACTTTTGGCCATGTAGTTATTTGTAAATTAAGAGATTTATCTCCTAAAACTTGAAATGTAATATTAACTTGTAAATTTGGATGTATAACTTTAATATAATGTTAGTAATTCTAAGTATCTATTTAACCATGCATGTTTATAGTTGAAATCGAATCTTTCACTTGAATTATATTATATGATGTTATTATGCAAGATATAGTTTATGTGATGATATTATGTAACAATTGAATTATGCATTGTTATTTTGTGAACTTGAATTGTATGAGCTTATTGAATAAGGTATGTTGTGTTGATAAGGATGGGTTGGGTTGAGATCCAGAATGATTAGATCGGCTTATGAAATGAAATTGGAAGTGTAATATGATTTTGTCAATAACTTGGGACGTCCCGATATAGGGGAAACTCTATTGAAATTTCAGTAGAAATTCGAGGAACCTGTATAAAAAATACATTTTATGAAATTTCCATTTACTTGTAGTGTGTTATGATAGTTTAAGAGTTTAATTGTTGTTTGTTGGTGGCATTGTATTTTTTACATTGGAAAAGTAAAATTGAAATTTTACTTGAGGACGTGCAAAAGCTAAATGTGGGGGAATTTGATAAGTGCAGAATATACATATGTTTTTATTCCTTTTACACTATGTTTTTTTAATGTATTTTAAGCTTATTTGAGCTTATTAGAATTTATTTTTATGAGTTTGGCATGCCTAAGAGACTTTTTGAATTAATTGCTAAAAGATAAGAATTTATACATTTTATGTTTCAGACCTTACTTCTTATGACAGGTTTTTCACCGAGTTATAATCTCAGAATGTGAACGTGGGCTGATAAATTTTAAAGGCATTATTTGTTATATACCTTATATAGCCTAGCAACCCACCTTTGGATGAATCTTTCCCTTAAGACCCCTTTTAAGCTGATGGACTTTTTATTTGATTATAAACCTACATTACAAGTCGAAAACCAAACAATGTCTTCCCCAGTTGTAGAACTAATGGAGCATCATACATCATTACACAAGCATGAGAATTATATTCATGCTTATTGAATTATTTTGAGATGGTATATATGTGCTTTGTAGTTTCTTTCTATCCATAACGGTTGTTAAACTAAACTCTATTTTTTTAAGCTTGAATGAAAATAGTAGATTACGTATCAAATTAGGCAAAATAAGTACTTGAATGTCAAGAAATAAAGTTGAAAATATCTCTTCTCACAATCTAAAACAATAATAGAACAAAACTCCTCTGAACCAAAAGCCAAAGTTTAGTTCATAACTGCTAAAAAATTAACAAAAACAGAGAGAAAATAACATTATAGAAGAAGAAGAAGAAGAAGAGGGTTGTTTCTACGGTGATTTGCTTCCTTTATTCCCTCCTTTAGCTGCTGTCTTTCATTAGAATTCTTCTTCTAATTAGGAGTCCTTAATGTTACTTAATTCCTTCTTCTTAATCCATCAGAATTTGTGTTGAAAACTGACTCTTTTGTTGTCACAACTTTACTATAATTTAGACTATATTGTAATATAGACTCTATTGCAACCTAGGCTTTGTTTCTGACTTGATTTCTTGCAATATCCAAACATTTTAGCTGTATTCTTTCATTCATAGAATGTTAGAGGCTTGATTTGTTCCTTTCTTAGATCCTAAGGCCCATTGTTTCTATATCAGACTCACAGTTGTAGTGAGATGCTAGACACCGTTAGTTTCCTTATCAAATCAGGAGACCAATCTCGTCCTTCAACTTGCATCCAGATTTTGGCTTTTAAAATGATTTTATCTGACCTGACATCCTTCATAAACATTGTAGTCTGTGTAGATGATTTTGCGATTTTTAATTGCATGATTTTGATATTTGAGGCTCAAGATATGCCCATTTGAATTTGTATTGTGAAAGCAAAAAATCATGTTGCAAGAAAGATTTCTACCTGATTTTTCAGGTCTAATTAGAGGTCCAAATAAGCTCAGATTTCTTCCTGTAATATCTTCCTAGAAAGCTTGATATGTGTACTTGAACTTTTATTCATTCTATGTTCACATTCTAAAATTATAACTCAGTGAAAAACCTGTTACAAAAAGCAAAGTCCGAAACATAAAATACAGAAACTTTTATCTTTTAGCAATTAATTCACAAAGTCTCTTAAGCATGTCAAACTCATAAAAATAACTTTCAATAAGGAAAAACAATATATGTATATTTTGCACTTATCAGTTAGTAAGTCACTCTCACAAACTTTAACTTGTATTTGTTCAAAGATCTACAATTAGAGTTCAAGGACTTAATGACCACTTTAATGGCTCGATCAGAATTTGTTACCTTCTTAGAACTGTATAGTTATTTCTAAGCCATGAATTATGAAACAATTATGACTTTTGTATTATCTTTATTAGATCTATATATGCTGATGATGTGACTACCCCTTGGCCAACATTGCTAGATAGTCCATTCTACTACCAAACGTAAGAAATTTAACTCTAATTCCTTCTCTAGTGAAAATGGCCTTTTCAACATGAGGTGTTACATAAATCAAACTTTTCTTATGTAACATGTGTGTGAGCTGAACTCTTCTCGCATAACTTTATACTTCCTCAACAACCATTTTTCTTGCCCTCTTGACAAAATGATTGCCAATCATGTTCCAACACTTAGTCACCACGCCTACAAATCAAGCACCATTTAACTGACAAAGCAACCATAGTCACACATCAACATCAATAGTTAAACGATCCAAATTACATTATAAACATGTCATTAGAAACAGATTTTATAACACTTTTACATATACACCATGAACAATTCTAAATCACATCACATGCAAAATGTCAAAACAATTTTATGATGTTATAGACATTATAAACACCAATCTAAAAATTTAAATCTACGAATTTAAAAATAAAATTGAGTAAGTTGCGGGAATCCCTATATATATTGCGACAAATGCTGAGCAATGATAATAAGAAACAATGAGTAAAAATACCTGCGATTAAAAATTTATCTGGACTAAATTGTAAATAAGTAAGAAAAAGGGGCATTTTTGTAAATAGAAAAAAAAAACCCCTCCCTCATTTTAAGAACAAGACGACTGAGTATATAGAGAGAAAAGGAAGAAATTCTTCATTTCCCTTCATCTTTTCTTGTTCTTCCAAATCTAAAAGACTAGGTTGGTTTAGGAAAGGATTTAAAGAAACCAAGTGAGTCTAAAGCGAGAGAGAAAGACATGGGTTGTATAGTTAGAGAGAGAAAGGAGCAATTTTTGGAAGAAATAATGCAAGTAACAAGGCAAACTTGGTTAATTGGTGGTGGTAAAGTATTTTTCTCGCTTTAATTTTGTTTATGTTGTAAAGTTTTGATAAGGATTGAAAATCCTTAAATTTTATACTAGTTAGGGTTTATGTTAAAATAGTGTTGCAAGAAAAGATTTGTGTATTGATAGAATTATATTGGTTTGAATGATATAGTTAAGAAAGAAAATGAAAGAAAATTTCAAATCAAATGTGGTTTTTCTTTCATGCTAGAGGTCGGGTAAAGAAATGGTGGGGTGGAAATTTTAGCCAAATAATGTTAATACTATTGTTTTAAATTTTGTTAGTAAGAAAGATTGGTTTAGGTTATAGTGTCTTATAAAATTTTAAGAAATTGATAATAAGAAGTTACTACATTAAGAGAATTTGGTACTAATGTTTTGGATGTAATGTAAGAGAGAATAGTGTGAAAAATATATACATGACAAGTATACATGTATGTGTTTAAATAAATTCTTAATACATGGAAATGTCTAGTGTGAAAAGTGTAAATTTGACTACTTTAAACGTTGGTGTTGTTAGGAGGTTCATTTGGAGTGGAGCTGATACTCCCGGGAGCATGCGTCCTAGGAACTCAAGGTAATGGCTCGCCCTTACCTCTTAAAATTTTACTATTTTCAAATTTGAGAAAAGTTATTATTTAAACATTAATTGTTAGTCTTGAAATGATGAAAATAGACATTGAAAGAATTGATTTTCCTTTGAGGCAGGATAATATGTTCAACAAATTGATTTTCCTTCAGGGCAGGATAATGTGTTCAAAGAATTGATTTTCCTTTGGGGCAATAAGAACTTATTTGCCTTTGAAACAGGATAGTATATTTCAAGAATTGATTTGCCCTTAGGGTGAAATGGTAAATTCCAAGATTTGAATTTAGCTTTAGGAGGGTTATTGAGAATAATTAAGGAGGAATAAATTTGACTGTAGATGTAAATATTACATGTGATACTTGATGAATTGTATAAATTAGTCGATCGTTTGAGATTACTATGTGATCCGGTGAACCGATTCATATGAGGAACAATAAAATTGGCTACTATCTAAATCGATCGATCAAATTGGTCGACCGTTAAGGACACTAGCAATATTAGTAGTAACTAATTGACCGATTGGTTGTGTCATATTAACCGGTCAACCGTTCCATCTGACAATGAACTACTATAATATTTATTATTATTTAAAGTAAAGTATTCTATAAATAAATGCTTATTAGAAGGGGGAAAAAACTATGAGTATATATAGTTTACTTGATCGTAAAAGTGGAGTCATTACATTTGGTATCAGAACATGGTTATGATTCAATAAATTTGCTAGAATTGGGGAAGTGATTGATAAATTTTATCCTATCATTGTTATTGTATGGGATGGTTAGAACAAGAGCAGGAGCGAGAGCTCAGACTCATCCATTGCCAAATGAGGTAAGAGGGAGGGCTCAAGATGCAAAGAATGTATATTGCTTCTCACTCTCCAGGAACACCTCCCTTGTCGATGCAAACCTCACTTGTCGATGCAAAGGGAGACACCTTCACTCATGGCTCAGGAGATTGTAGGGTTTACAAGAGGACCCTTGATGCAACCATATTATTTGATAGTTTTACCCAAATTTACCTAGTATTTTGCCTATGTTTTATATATATAATGCCTTGATATTCTTTGTTTTATGTTTTGAATGCACTTTTGGATATAAGATTCAAAAAGAAGTAAATTGAAGATAATTGGCATATTTGACTTTAAATCGATGTTTTGCGCAAAACGTGAGCTCTAGAGGTCAAAACGAAGTAATTCTAGTGGCATTAGAAAGATAACATCCATACCTTTCTGTACATATATAGCAAGAAAAATAAAAAAAGAAAGAGCATAGAGATCGCAGCCTTTAAAGACAAACCTCGTATTCTACCAATGTTGACCTTTGGCTATTCCGACTTGAATATCTTGAGCTAGAGAAATCCATTTGATGCAAACTCAATTGTTTTGGATTTCTGACTCAAAGACTTATCATCATACCAAATATCAGCAGAAAACGAGATCATATGAGAGAGACATGATTTTTCTAAGATGCCACATGAATTCTATCAACAGACAGGTTTTGTGAAGAAAATAGTTCAAATTACTTCCCAAAGCATCAAACCGACATCCAAGTCTTTATTTCAGCAATTTAACTCTTATAAGTCCAAAGTCAAAGTTTGAGGATTTTATGCAAGGTTATTTCTCTTTTTTTAGGAAAATAATTATTGAGCTACTTAAATATAAATTGTCTACTTAGATAAGAAATATTTTGTAGGAAAGAGATATTAGAGTTTCCTATCAAATAAAAAGATGGAGAGAAAAGAGGAGGGGGCGGCCAGTCAAGAGAGAGAAAACGCACATTCCTCTAAAAAACCCGAAATCATGCATTAATCTTTCTTTTTTATTAGTTGTTCAATAGACATGCAAGGCTAAACTCTTTTTCTTGGTTGCAAGGACACGGAAACCTTCGGATTTTAAAAACTGTGAGATTTATTTTGTTTTTTCTTTTCAGTTTATATGATGAATGAATATATTTATTTTCCTATGCTTATTTCTTAGGATTGTTTATTTTAATTGCTAGAGCGGACTCTAAGTTATTATTGTGAACAATTTATTGTTAAGTTTGCTATCAAAACCAGAGTTGTGATATATGAACTTGTGAAGTAACTAAGTTAAATAATCGTAGCGGATCTATGTTATTAATCTTAGAGAAAACATTCGATCAAATCAAACATGAACTGCGGACAGTTACGTTGTCTAGATTAATCAACTTATCTAATTCTTAAGGCTGCCATTGAATTTTAATTACTAGTGCAGACACTGTGATTGTTTGATAGTTAGGGTTAGTTATACAGTGGATCTGTTAACTAACCAATGTTAAGAAAAGATAAGGATTAATGTTTCGTTTCAATGATAATTTAAGTGATAATTTATGTTTTAAATTCCTTCACTTATTTTGTAATATGTTTGTTTGATATTAAAAAAGAATATTTGTATATTGTTGGAACATTGCTACGATATCATGATCACACAAATCAATTACCCTAACTTAAACAAATAAGATAGTATAAAGCAAGTAAGGGGTCGATCCCACGAGAAAGATCTAATTTAGATCTTTATGCTAAATGATTCAAAGTTGAGAGGGTTTGAGATTATCTAAGCTATGCTAAGGTAAACGAAGTAAAATAATCAAACTAAATTAAATAAACCGAAACTTATTAAGAAAAAAAAACATTTGTCTTAAGTAAATATCCACTAACAGAAATCAAAACTGATCATTGAGATGATACGTAAATTTATATTCTAAATATTTATCTTTCCTTAATATTAATCAGTTAATCAATTTATAGTATAACTAGCCCTAACAATTAAACAATCACAATATATGCACTAGTAATTTAATTTAATGGCAGCTTTAAAAACTTGATAGGTTGATAAATCTAAATAACATAATTGTTTACAGTCTATGTTTGATTTAATTGAATGTTTTTTCTAAGATTAACAATATAGATCGGCCATAATTATTAAACTTGGTCACACAAGTTAAATATCATAACTCTAGTTTTGATAACAAACTTAGCAATAGATTGGTTAGAATAATAACTTAGAGTCCGCTCTAACAATCAAACTAAACAATTATAGAAAATAAGTATGGAAAAGCATTCATACTCATCATATAAACTGAAAAGAAAAGATAAAATAGATCTCACAGTTTTTGAAATCTAAAGGCTTTTGTATCATTTCAACAAAGAAAAATAATTTAGCCTTGCATGAATATCAAAAAACTAAGAAAGAGAAAATATAAAAACATGATTTCCAGTGTAGGAAAAAAAATGAGTTTTTTTTTCTAACCACCACCCTTTTTTTCTCTTTCCTTTTTGTCTGATAGAAAACCCTCTTCCCCACACTCCTGCTAGTCTATTTGTATCCTCAAAAAAAAAATAGAAGTCCTTTCCAAGATAAACAATCTATATTTAAATAGTACAATAACTACTTTGCTATAAAGAAGAAAAAATAATCTTGCATAAAATCTTGAAGTTTTGACTTCGAACTTAGTGAAGTTAATTTGCCTAAATAAAAACTTTTTCCATACTGCTAGTAGAATTTATGGGTTGTTTTAGAAAAATCATATATCATTCATATCAGCTCTTTTTCTATTGAAATTTGGTAAGTTGATAGGTCTTTTAAGTCAAGAATCCAAACAAAATAAAGTTTGCATCAAATGAACTTCTCTAACTCAAGATATTCAAGTCAAAAGGACCGAAGGTCAAAACTTGCAAAACGCGAGACTTGTCTTTGAAGACTGTGATTTCCATGCTCTTTCTTTTTTTTCTTTCTTCTTTTTTCCTTGCCAGATATATATAGAAAGATATGAATGTTAGCTTTCTAATACCACTAGAATCACTTCATTTCAACCTTTACAACTCAAGTTTTGCGTAAAACATCAATCGAATGTTAAATCTGTCAATATTCAACACAGGTTGGAACATGATCTGAACTTTATCTTCAAATTACTCATTTTCAAATCTTACTTCCAAAAATACCTTCAAAATATAAAACAAAAAATATCAAGGTATTTTATATATAAAACATGGGCAAAATATTAGGTAAATATGAGTAAAACTAACAAATAATATGATTGCATCAAACATTAAGAATGGAATTGAGATGAAATGTGATCTAGGATGGTTGGATCAAAAATAAAATTTGAGATTAAATGTGTGATTAGAGTAAATGTTGATAACATGGTATGCTTAAAAACAAGGGAAACTCTGCTAAGTTTTCCGCAGGAACTTGTAAAAAAAAAATCATTGGTTCATCTAAGAATTGAGAATGTTCATGAGATGTTACAAATGTTGTACTTCTACAATACAAAGTCAAAAGGCAGGTTCAATGATTTACCTTT
>Ga0307515_10007431_pt1 | contig 21662 bp, 2 predicted proteins | sample 17_EM_MG_FD_194513 | JGI IMG/M metagenome (GOLD analysis project Ga0307515, IMG submission 194513) | Populus trichocarpa ectomycorrhiza microbial communities from riparian zone in the Pacific Northwest, United States - 17_EM | ecosystem: Host-associated > Plants > Roots > Unclassified | place...
TTATAGAGGGAATATAAGTTAGTGTATATAATTATAGAGATAATAGGAAGTTTAAGTTAATCTATAATTATCTTTAAGGTAGTTCTAATTGCAATTACTATATTAACTCCGCTAACTATTCTATATATTTCTAATACTAGAACGCTTTAAGTAACACGCTTACTCTTAGTTAAGCTCTAATAAATAAAGTTGCTGTAGATTATAAAGTTATTCTCTCTAATAAATTTATTTATAATAATAATCTTATATCCTAACTAGGAGCTAAAATCTTTATTATTTATAAACAATCTATTAATAAATATAAAGAGCTTAGCGGTGGGAAGATTAATAGGCACGTAGAGTAGTCCCTAATTAAGATAGTTTATTTGCTAAGAAAGATATTTATTTAGGGTAAGAATATTATCCTTAGTTAGTTCCTAGTATTAGGCGGTAATAAAGAGATTAAATAAAGCCTTAGGTTAATAAATAGAAGTAATATAAGCTCTATAAGCGCATTACTCTATATATTTTTACTTTAGAGAATTAACATTAATAATGTTAATCTTTTTACCTTAACCCTTTTAGCGCGAAGCAATAGAATCCTTATTTAGGGAGAGGATATATTTATTGAAAAGTAATAGTATTATTAAATTAAGCTTTTCCTTTAGATTTACTATAAGATTTACCTTTACTAGCTTATCTTCTTTAAGAGCTAAGAATTGGTTATCTCCTAAAATAATTATATTATTAGTTTATATGCTAATAATTCTAAACGGAGTTCCTATAGTTATAATAAGGAAGTAGGGATTAAATATAGATATAGTTATTAAAAGCTTCTCTTTATAGTGCTTGCTATAGGTAGCTTACTAATAAATTCCTACCTCTACAATTCCGTATAATGGCTTAAGTATAACTATAATTATATCTTTAGGATATTGGTAGCAAATTTACTTTAGAAGGTATGCTATTATTAAGCGCTAAAGGTATATCTCTAATTAGGTATAGGCTTAGGTAATATCTTATTAATAAACTGCTATTTTATTCTTTATTAAGGAGGGAGCTAATATAATAATAACTTATTAACTAGCTTGTTAAATTATAAGAAATTATATATAAATTATCTCCTTACTATTATTGTTATAACCTTAAATAATAAGCCTTAATTTCTTAAATAGGGCGTTAGTAGCCTTACCCTTAATCTTATTAACTATCCTTAACTTAAAGATACGAACTTTATTAAATTCAGTAAGGTTATACTTCTTAAATTTAAAAACTCCTCTTATAATAAGACCGTTAATCTCCTACTTATTAGATGCTTAGAAAGGAGCTTTTAGGGTTATAATATAACCTTCTTTTTAAAGCTATTTTATAAGCTTAAAGTTAGCCTTCTTATTAGCTATTATAAAGGCCATTAATAACTTAACTCTATTTTTAATAGCGGTAATAAGTTATTCCTTAAAATTAATAAAATATTAGCAATTTTATAATCCCTTTAGGTAACCTCTACCGCGCTATAGTTATAGCGTATCTACTATAATTATATTAGGATTATAGTCGCCTTCTAAAGCACGTTAATTATAGTTCTCCTTTAGGGCATTTTTTAGGGTATCCTATAAAGGCTTAAAATTATTATCTTTATAATAAGGCTTAATAACAGCTAAATAGAATTAAGTGGGTCTATAAGGCATTTAAATAGTATAAGTTTAACTATTAATTATAATAAGTTAGTATAGGCCTAACTATCCTCCCCTTTTATACTATATATATACTTTAGACTAAAGTAGTAGATTAAATATAGTTAAGATATTTAGGCCATTTCTTATTTTTAGTGCGTTATTAACCTAATATATAGTATAGAGACGTTATACCTCCTTTATTGCCTTATAAATAGCTTTAGCTTATTATATAATAGAGGGAGATAGTAAAGAATTATTAGTTATTTAAGGGTAGGTACTAAAGACTAGTAATATAGGTATAAGTCTATCTAGGCTAGCGGAATTATTAATAGCTTTAATAGCTATTTATAAGATAAGTTTTTCGCTAGCGTTCTTTAGTTTTAAAGAAATAATCTTATATATGCGGCGTAATAGCGCATAATATTACTCTACTTTTTTAATACTATTATATGCCTTAATAGGGACTTCCTTAACCTTAATTGCCATTATTTTTATCTATTATTAGAACTCTATAAATAAGAAGTTTTTTCTTATATTATGGACGATTTAATTAGGGGGTTCTAAATAAATATTAATCTAGTATAACTAAAGGGTATCTTATACATTTCTAGCTAATATATCTTTTAAAAAACGCGTAGCTTAGAAAAAGGTTAAGAATTTAATAATTTAAAGTACTGGCTTGCCGCTAAAATATATAATATTAATAATAATATAGAAGTTAAAGTTATAGTTATTCTTAAGGGTAAACTTAAATTAGCTAGGGAATTTCTAGTTTATTTAGTAGTAATAATAGTACTTTATAAGATGCTTAATTGCCTTAACCTTAACTTTATAGCCTACTTACTAAAGAACCCTAAGTAATTAATAAATAGATAGGTGGCTAAAATAATGGTATAGTTAGCGTAATTCTAACTTAGTTAAGTAGCTTTAAGTAATACTCTTTTTTAGTTAATAAAGGAGTAACTAGGGGTAATCCTACTTACGTATAATAGGTATCTAATTATCTCCCTAAATAAGTATATTCTTAAGGTTATTAAGCCTAATACTTAACTTATTTATATCTTTAATATAAAATAAAAATGGAGTATTTATAGGAATAATATAGAAAGTAATATATCCTAAGGGGGTTTGGACCCTAATTATGCTAAATAAAATTATAGTACTTTTACTAAAGCGAATTATATATTAGCCTGCCGTTAATTAGTTAATTTAAATAAAGCTATTAAGCTACTAAAGAGCTTAAACTTAAGGTTCTCTTACTATAGATACTCCTTCGGCTTCTATATCCGGTATAATTTTATAAAAGATATACGCTAAGTATTTATTATTAAAGGAAAACATAGAACTTTCCTTTAGCTTATTAAAGATATTTAATTTTATAATAGAATAAAGCGTAGATTAATTATTAAGAATAATAATAGTTTATATACTATCTACCTTACTATACTTAGTAAAGTATTGGTTAGGGGAGTAGTTCTTAATTTCTATATCTATAAGGAGCTATTTAACCTTATTAACCTTACCCTTAAGATCTTTTACGCCTTTATATTAAACTAAGAAGCTTTAAAAGTAGGCTATAGTAACCTTATAATTTTTAATGTTTTTTATATACTTTAATGGAACTTATTATATACCTCTTTTTACTTATTAAGGGAGTATCTAGTTAACTAGTAATTTGGCTTCTTATAAACATAGTACTTTTTTTTGTAATTACTTTAAAATAAACCTCTATAAGGACCTCTATAATTACCTTATAGTTAATATTAATTATACCCTTTTCTATATTCCCTACTACGGCTACTATATATTTAATTAGTCTAGTTATAATTATATTAGTTAGAAATACTTAGTTAGGTAGAGTTTTTAGTATAAAACTATTAAGATTCTTATATTTATATTATAGTACCTATAGAAAAGTATAGCTTAGTATATACTCCTTTAAACGTATTTATAGATTTATATAGCACTAAGTTATACTTAGGAACGCTATAGTATACTAAGATAACCTAGTCCCTTAGGCTATTCTTATTTTAGTAAGTTTTAGTAAGTCTATATTAGATTTTTTAAAGTTTATTAAAGAGTAGTTAAAGGCACTCTAAATAAGTCTTAATTAAGTTAAAAGTAATAACTCTCTAAAATATAGTCTCTTACTATTTAGATATATAAAGTTAGCAATTTTTATTAGTTTTAAAGTAGGCTTTAGTAAGCTAAAGTATTATATTAAAGCTATAGTTTTTACCTATAATATAGTTATAATAAAATATTGCTACCCGTCCCTTTAATATAATAGAGAAAGCGTAGTAGTACTAGTGGTATTAAATTTTAACCTTATTACAACAGTTATAAAAAACCTATAGTTTTACTCTAAGTATATTATATAATTCTCCTCTAAACTTCTTCTCTTTGTCTAAATATACCTTTATTAGATTTATAACTTTATATAGTAAAGGGTTACTAATTAGCTAGAGTAAAGGAGCTAAAGGTAATAGAGGTAAAGGAGAAGTACCTCTATATAACGGCGCTATCGCGCGTTACCTACCAAATTCTGCCATATTCTGCCGACTTGCGATTAGCCCGCCCAAAGCTAGCGCCTTGGCGGCTTACCCTATATATTTGTTTACATTGGTCCTAGTAACCCCTTTTCCTTCTCTTTAGCTTAGTATCTTCGTAATATAGCATTCTATAAGCTTCGGTTTAGAGGCATTTATACGAGCTATAATATTATATTAAGCTCTCCCTACCTTGCCTGGGAAGGTCTTAATAATATCCCACCCTAAAGAAACTTTGTCTATAACGACGCACCAACGCACTATACTTAGATACTAAAATAACTCTACATTGCCTGGGAAGGCCTAGATAATATCTTACCTTATAAGCTAGACAGGATTGGACCTATACCCCCGGAATTAAAACTAAAGCATATAATACTAATAAACTTTAGAAAGCTAACGATGGCACCTAAAGCAAGCTTATCTAAGAAAGCTACCTCTACTTAAGAGGAACCTAAGATCTAATTAGGATTAGAAATTGAAGATAATAATAATATTGTAGACGTACGCGAGTAGATTTGCGCCCTTATAGCTAGCTAGGAAGCCAATTATCTTAAAGTAAGAAATATATAAGAGACCCTATAAGAGATCCTAGAAAGCCTTACGGCCCTATAAAATAGCCTAGCTTCCCCTTCTTAAAGCCCTAGCCGACCTATTTACTCCACTAAATGTAATATACTAGGGAGTACGGATATAATAACAAAGTAATTAAAGTCCGCTAAGTTTTTTAACCCCCTACTACTATCTAACGGGATAGACCCTACCTTTAAAAATTAGAGAATTTAAGTACAAGGAAAGCTCCGCGTTAACTATAACTATTTCCTTTCTAAAGAAGCTAAAATACTTTACGTCTTTAGTCGAACCACTAGGGACGCCTAACGGCACCTTTAAGCTAAGTTTAAGGACAACTCCCCTATCCGATTTATATCTATTAATAAGATAATATAGTACCTAGCGGCTATTTACGTTAACCCGAATAAAGTATAAGATGCCCGTTATAACTATAATCACCTAATAATAAAACTAAACTAACCATTTACTAAATTCTAGACTTAATTCCTATACCTTATAGAAGAAGGCTAGGTTCCCCTTAAGAACTACTAATTAGACCTATATAATAAGCTAATAATCTAGCTATAAGAAAAGATTATTATAACCTTAGATAACCTACTAACCTATAAAAGACTTGCAGCTTATTACCTATTATTAGACTTAAAACTAAAGCAGATTAACGCCTACCCTAATTAGTAGAAGCGACTTTATAATAATTGGAACTTGCTAGCTACGCCTATAGAAGCTAGAGTAAGAAGATAAGTTATAACTACTCTTATACTAAAGGCGGTTATAACTACGTACCGGCGAGCCTTGCCTAACTAGTTATATACTACACCATTAACTAATATTCGCCGCAATACTCTAATTAACTTTGCCTTAGCTATATACTTTAACTATAATAAGTAGGGCTACTTTATTTTGTCCTACCCGGAGCTAAAGGATATAGGCGATATTAAGGAGATAAAGGAAGGAGAAACGTCCGATAAGTTAAGAAAAGAAGAACCCTAGGGAAAGACTCCCCCCTAGGGTACCCTATTAATCTTAAAGAGATTAATCTTAGTTAGTTAATAGGTAGAAAGCATTTTATAGTTCTATATATAGTATCTTAAAATGGATATAGAGTTAATATAACCGCCCTTATTAATACTAGAGTAAATAGCTTTGCCTTTATAAATACTACCTATATAAATAATGTTACTAAGTTTCTAAATATAGAAGTTATCTAACTAGAGAAGCCTATTTAGGTAAAAGGCTATAATGGCTAAGCTGGTTAGCCCGTTACCTATATCTTAAAGTTATATATCGCTCTTAACGGATAACGCTAATATAGTATCCCCTTTTGTATTCTAGACCTAGGGTCCTATAATATAATTCTTAGACAAAAATAGATATCCTATTTTAATATTTAGCTAAATATGCGATAAAGACGGTTTGTCTAGCTGGAGGATAAACTAAGGTTGCCCTCCTTTATTAGGGAGATCTGAACTAACCGCAAGACACTAGCTGTAAGGGCTAACCCTACCTACTAGTAGGATGTCCGGGCCTGTAACCTAGCCTTTACCTAAGAAGACGCCCGCTATAAAGCTAGAAAGAACTTTGTACCGATAAAGATACTCTCCTAAAGCGCTACGTTTAAGGAGGACTCTACGTATAGAAGCGGGATAGATAGTAATATAAACAACGTTTAAATCGTACAGATTTAACCGGCATAGAAAAGAACGTATTAATAAGATATAAGGGATAACCTCTAAAAGATATAATGGGAGCTAAAAGGAGTAATAAGGACGCCAGAACCTTAGAAGTCCCTAAAGTTATATACGCCCCTATTATTAGGTAACCCCCCTACTATAGATATTGCCGTAATTAGCGTTATAGTGTTCTACTTTAATATATACTAGAAGGATAATAAGGTCTTTATAATAAGCCTATATAAAATTAACCGAATTATTAATAATAGAGAGGAAAGGCTAACTAAGGAAACTAATAAGGAACTAGTTAAACGCCTCCTTTTTACCATTTATATAGACTATAAGGATATATTCTTAAAGGCGGCCTTAAATAAGTTACCCCCCTACTAGATATATAATTATAAGATTTAATTAGAAGCCAATAACTCGCTAGGCTATAGCCCCCTCTACTATTAATTAATGGATAAACTAAAAGTAATAAAGTAGTACTTAATTAATAACCTAGATAAAGGGTTTATCGAGCTAAGTTAAGCCCCTTTTGCTTCCCCTATTCTATTTATAAAAAAGCTTAATAAATGCCTTTGTTTTTATATTAACTATTAAAAGCTAAACGTTATTACTTAAAAGGACCAGTATCCTATTCCTTTAATTAATAAGACCCTTATATATCTAAGCTAGGTAAAGATCTTTACTAAACTTAATATCTGCTAAGCTTTCCACTAAATTAGGATAGACCCTGTATTTAAAGATTTAATAATATTCCGTACCCGTTATAGTTCCTATAAATATAAAGTTCTTCCTTTTAAACTAATAAACGGGCCGGCTATGTACTAAAGGTATATAAATGATGTTCTTTTTAATTACCTTAACGAATTCTATATGGTATACCTAGATAATATCCTTATATACTTAGATAACGAACTTAAGTATTAAGTTTATATTAAGAAGGTCCTAGAGAGACTATAGAACGCGGGCTTATAAGTTAATATTAAGAAATATAAGTTTAGGGTAAAACGTATAAAATACCTTAGGTTTATTATAACTATAAAAGGAATTAAGGTTGACCCTAAGAAGGTAGAGGTAATCTGTAACTGGAAGCCCCCTTATATAGTAAAAAGAATCTAATCCTTTCTTAGCTTTTGTAACTTCTACTAATAGTTTATCTATAACTACGGAATTGTAGAAAAACCTCTCGTACGACTAACTAGGAAGGATATACTTTTTATTTTTAATAATAGCTATATAGAAGCCTTTAAAGAAATAAAGGATCGGCTTATCTCTTCCCTAATCCTTTATTACTATAACCTGGATTTTAAATTAATACTAGAAACGGATGCCTCTAATAGGGTTATAGCGGGAATCCTATTACAGTTATATCTAGACGGTAAATGGTACCCTATAGCTTTCTTCTTAAAGATAATAGACCTGGCTAAGTATAACTATAAAGTATATAACAAAGAAATGCTAGTTATTATTTAATTACTCTTCTAATAGTATGTAGAGCTTAAAGGTATAAACTCCTAGATTAAGATATATATAGATTATAAAGCCCTAGAGTACTTTATAACTATAAAGCAGCTTAATAGATAATAAGCCTGGTGGGCCGAAATACTCTCCTAATTCTTTTTTTTAATTATATATCGTTCTAGTAAGTAAAACTTTAAGGCTAATGCCTTAACCCAAAGAGAATAAGATGTAGGACCCTAGGATAAGCTAAAGACCTAATATCGGACGCGCGCCTTCCTCTATCTAGAATAGCTTGACCTATAAATCCTTAAGGAGCTAGACTCCTAGTAAAACGAGCTAGCACTAATAGAGGAGTCCTTAGATAAGCTAATAGGGCTAATTAACTGCCTCTTAACTGTAAACCGCACGGCTAATACCTTAAGGGCCCTCCGCAAATAAGCTGTAAAAGAAAACCCTAATTTTAAGATGGAGGAAGGATTGCTCCTATACTAGGAGCGGCTTATAGTCCCTAATGTTAATAATTTACGGACTAAACTAATCCGCGAAGCTTATTACTAAGTCTCTACGGCATACCCTAGCAAGAATAAGACCTGTAAAATTATTAACTACTGCTACTACTAGCTAAGAATAGTTGTGGATATTAATTAATATATACGGAACTATAAAGACTGCTAAAGAGCTATAACCCTATAGGATAAGACCCTAGGACTATTTAAGCCACTCCTAATACTAGAGCGCCCTTAGTAGTATATCTTTATAGACTTTTATAAACTACTTAGGGACCGTGACGGATATAATATAGTTATAGTTATAGTTGACTGCTTTAGTAAACGCCCGTTTTTAATTCCCTGTTATAAGAATATTAATACTAAAGAGGTAGCCTAGCTATATGTCTATTACGTCTACTAAATCTATAAACTACCAGATACTATTATATCTAATTATAGGCTATAGTTTTTATTAGCCTTCTAAAATAAGTTTACCTGGATTTTAGGTATTAAGCTAAAGCTTTTTACGGCTTGTTACCCCTAGATAAACGGTTAGACAGAGATTATAAATTAGTACCTGGACTAGAGGCTTAGGCCTTTTATTAACTATTTCTAGGATAACTGGTTTAAACTACTACCCTTAATAGACTATGCGCAAGCAACCCTACCCTATAACTCTATAGGGTTTGCCCCGATCTAGCTAAAAATAGGATACTTACCCTATATAAGCTTTAACTAGAAAAGGCTAGAAGAACCCTAGACTATATAAGAGAAGCTATTCTATGCTAAGGCCTAATAGTACGCTAAATAATTGGAGAAAGCCTAGATGGTAGCCCGCGAGAACCTGGAAAAAGCTTAGAGGTTAATGGAATAGTAGGCGAATAAACACCGTTAAGAGCCTGATTTTGCCCCTGGCGATATAGTATAGGTTATAATAAGGAATTAGAAGACTAAATGACCCAGCTATAAGCTGGATTACTAGATAGTAGGACCGTATAAGGTTCTTAAGAAGATAGGCAACTTATATAAGATAAAGCTCCTAGATTTAATTAGGGTTTACCCTATCTTCTTACTAGATAAGTTACAGAAAGCTATAAATAACCTATTACCTGGATAAAAGAACGAGCCTTCCCTACTAGTTTAAGTAAACGGTAATAACGAATAGGAGGTTAACAAAATACTGGCCTGTAAGATAGTACGGGGAACGCTAAAATACCGTGTCTAATAAAAGGGCTATAATCCTAACCTAACCTAGTACCCTATATAGAACTTTATAGGCTACCCCTAGAAGCTTAAAGAATTCTATAATTAATACCCTAATATGCCTAGACCCCTAAAGTACCTAAACAAATAGATGGAATGCTGGTATAATAAAGATAATAAGTTACTAAAAGAATATAGGGATAAAAACGCCCTAAAGCCCTAATATAGATGTCTGCCAAATTCTAATATATTCTGCCGTTTTCTGCTAGTACTATAAAATTTTAAATATTTAGGAACTTTAAACGCCGGTTGAAGTTGTCTAATTAGTTAGATCTGTGCTAAGACTTTTAGCGGCTACTCTTTCTAGCCTAGTGCTTCCACTTAGCCTATAATCGCCTTTTATACTTAGTCTTAATGTACTTATATCCCCTTTATCTCCTTATCTTATATTTTATAATCCTATATTTATAAGCCTAGTGCTACCCTATTTCTAACTAAGCCTAAGGGTAGGCTTTCTTTTAAAGAGGGGGGTAATGTAACGGCGCTATCGCGCGTTACCTGCTAAATTCTGCTATATTCTGCTAACCTGCGATTAGCCCGCCCAAAGCTAGCGCCTTAGCGGCTTACCTTATATATTTGTTTACATCGGTCCTAGCGACCCCTTTTCCTTCTCTTTAGCTTAGTATCTTCGTAATACAGCATTCTATAAGCTTTGGTTTAGAGGCATTTGTACAAGCCGTAACATCTAGGTAAGAGAGTACCTCTAGGTAGAAGAGTATCTTTAAGTGGGAGAGTAGTGTTCTAGGGGTTTTATTCTAAATTAAAGTTGCCTTTTAAAGAATATAGGTTAGTTTTAAGTTTTTATAGTTAATATATAATCTTAGCTTTTATCTATACTAGTTTTTTTATACTAGTAATAACAGCCTAAATATTACTAGTAATTAGGTTACTGTTTTTAATAATATATACCCTATTTTTATAAAGGAAGTCTTAAAAATCCTAAATAATATTAATATTACTAAGTGCCTAGGTATTAGCGGTCCATCTTATAAAATCCTCCCTAAAATATTCCTACAGCTATAAATTAGCGTAGTGTTTACTTTAGTAGAATATAATACGGTATAGAAGAAAGCTATTAACTTATTTTATAGTATAAGTTATTATATTAAAGGTAAATTTATCCTAATTTTTATTAATAAGTTTTACGTATAAAGCTACCCTTAGTAGTAAGGAGTCTTCCTAGTCGTTTAAAGTAGGCGTAGCTATATTTTTAGAGGGAGGGAAGTGTTATTAGCGTAGGGATTATTATTTAGTACGCGTTTATAGTATATATTTGTTATCTAGTACGCGTTTATAACGTATATTTGCAATTATAGGGCTTAGGACTAGTTCTAGCCTTAAATCGCAAAGACTTATAAAGTGTGTTATTCTGTGTAATAAACGCAAGAATTTATAATTTAGGAAAGGCTTAGGACTAGTTCTAGCCTTTAAATCCTTAGATTTATAAAAGAGTTCTATTTAAGATTTAGGACTAGTTCTAACCTTAAAAGACAGCTTCCTTTAGTACGAGTAGTACTAATATAGTGGCTTATCTCTTCTTAGTGGAATACCTAGCTGTTCTATAGTATAATAGTAAAGTTAACTACTAATTAGTATTGGTTATATAAGGTAATATTACGTAGCTACGGTTCGTAGATAGTATAATTATTATTATTCTATCTATCTTAATAAGGGAGGGCGAGGAGCTTAAAGCTCCTCGCCACACTAGTGCCGCGGCGACACGTGACAGTAACTTGCCGTACGTAACGGCAACTTGCTATACGTGACGGCAATATGCCTTATATAGTAACTACTTGCCTTTATTTCTAACACTAACTATACCTTATATTTAAAACTCTATATACTTAATATATACCCTAAAGCGTAATCTATCTTTAAAATTAAAAGGCCCTATATATAACTTTATAGACCTTAATACTACTTAATCCTATATACCCTTAAGAACTAATAAATAAAGAATATAAGCTATAAATAGAGAATGCTTTAGATGTACTAAAAGGGGATATATTTAAAGAAATTGCTAAACTTACCTGTTTAAAAAGGTTTAATATAGTTCCTCTTAGTTTTTAAATTATACTTATTCTATAAATTATACTTAGGTACTATAAAGTATCTTACCTTTAGTTAATTTAGAAAATACATTATCTTAGGGCTAAGTTACGCCTTAAAATAAGAAGTAAAAGAGTATAAGTATCTAGGCTCTTCTAGCGCTAATATATAATATAACTCCCTTAATATACTTAGCAAAATTTAAATACTTAAAAAATAGAAAGAGGTATAAATTTTAATAAATAGCGGAGCTACTAGTATAGGCTTTATTAATATAAACTACGTAAAAACCTAATACCTAAATTTAAAAAAAACTTAATAAGCCCTAAGGCTTATAAGGCTTTAATAGTAAGCTTTTAATATATAGTAAACTAATATACTACGCTCTTATAAAGATGTGGATAGGTAAATACCTTAAATATATTTCCCTATTTATAATACCCTTAAAGTATTATAAGGTAATACTTAGATATAAATAGCTAAAATAATATAACCCTTTAATTAGCTAGATTAAAAAAATACTATAATTCTATATAACCTATTGCTAAAGTTATTACTTAAAATACTACTTACTCTATAAATATGTATATAACTATTTAAATTTAATATAATATAAATTGCTCTTACTATAAACCTTAAACTAATATAATAAAGTTATAACTACTAATTACAGTAAAGAATGCAAAGATAATATATTAAAACCCCTTAAATTTATTATAATATAAGCCGTACCCTTTTATTTATTAGTAAGAAAATAAAACTATAAGATCTTTACTATAATATTAAAAGATATTAAGAAGGCGTTGGAACTAAAGTAATATATTAACCCCTAACCTCTTATAACTAAAGAATATTATAATCTAATTAATACGTTTAAAAAACAATTTGTAAACTAACTACCCCCATATTAAGATAAGTATAATTTTAAGATAGAACTTAAACCTAGTATAATACTAAAGTTCGGCCCGTTATATGGTGTATTATAAAAAGAGCTGCTTATAATATAATAATACCTTAAAAAGTACCTAGGGAAAGAATTTATTCACCCTAATTAATTACTATTTATCTTACCTATATTATTTATTAAGAACCCTAAAGGAGGCTTAAGGTTCTATATTAATTATTAAGCCCTAAATATAATTATAATTTAAAACTAATACCTAATTCCTCTACTTTAAGAAATGTATAACTACTTAGTAAAAGTATAATACTTTATAAAGCTTAATATAGTTACTACCTTTAATTAAATCCGTATTTATAAAGGAGATAAAAAGTATATAGCTTTCTGTATATAATAGGGACCTTTTAAATACCTAGTAATACTATTTAGTATAAAGAACGGTCCTAGTATATTTTAGTAATATATTAATAATATACTTTATAAATTACTTAATATATTTATTACCGTATATATTAATAATATCTTAATCTATTTATTTTTACTTTTTAAGTATTAAAAGTATATCTAAATAGTTCTTAAACGCCTATAAGACGCGGGCTTATAATATAATATTAAGAAATATAAGTTCTATACGTCTAAAGTTATATACTTAGGCCTAATTATATCCTATAACGGAATTAAAGTAGACTTTAAAAAAATCGCCATAATTATAAACTAGGAAAGTCCTAGTAGTATATAAAATATCTAAGGATTTCTAGAATTTGCAAATTTCTATTATTAATTTATTAACTACTTCTTAAAAATTGTTTAGCTATTAGTAAACCTAATAAAAAAATATAAGATTTAAATAGACTACTAAATATAAATAATCTTTTAATGGCCTAAAATATTATTTTATAACTACTTTAATTTATATTTACTTTAATCTAGACCTTAAATATATTATTAAAATAGACTTATCTAATTATATACTAGGAGGAGTATTATTATAATATAATAAGAACGGCGAACTATACCTAGTAGCCTTTCTCTCTTAGAAACTTACTCTTACTAAATTAAACTATAAGATATATAATAAGGAACTACTTATAATTATTAAATACTTTAAATAATAGGGTCTAAAACTTAAAGGATTATTATTCCTAATATGCGTATTAACGGACTATAAAAACCTATAGTACTTTATAACTATAAAGCAATTAATATAATACTAAATTTATTAGGCCGAATACCTTTTATAATTTAACTTTAAAATTATATACTAACCTAGCAAACTTAATTAGAAGCCTAGCTTATTAATATAATAATTATAGGACTTACTTATAAATACCTCTAATAAACGGATTATAAATTAATTATAAATTTTACTATCCCCTAAACACTTTAAGAAACTATACCCTATATTTTTAAATATAGAGCTTAATAGAAATAAATTAGAAATTAATAAATAGGATATAGAAATTAATAAATTAATAGAGTATAAATATAAGAATAACCCCTAAATAGTAGATATAATAAAAGCAATTTAAATAGGGAAATGGCAATATAAGGATATTACACTCGCTAAATATAAAATCCGTAATAATTGGTTATACTATTAATAAAAGATAGTAGTCCTAAATTCTAAACCCTTACGATTTAAGATACTTAAGTTTATATACAATTCCCTTATAATAGGGCATCCTAGCTATATTATCAGGAATGAGGCAAGCGGTCGTTACGTAACGCCACAGCACTAGCGTAGCGAGGAGTCTTAAGCTCCTCGTCCTTCCTTATTCCAATAAATAAGCTTTATTAACCAACATTACTATAACCTACTTAAGTAGTCGTTATTAGTAAGTCACCCTATGTAACTAACACTAATTAGTGGTTAAATATATAGTTAACCACAGAGCAGCTAGGTTTTTAAATAGAAAAAATAGTCTTATATAGGGGTGCTATATGCGCTTATATAGAATAGATCTTGGCAATACTATACTATCTTAAACTTGCGGAAAACTAGTAATAGAAGTATTACTAAGTACTAGGAGATACTAAGTTGCGTCTATTATGTAGAACAACCGCGTTTATAAAGATTTAGTTAAGTACTTTAAGTTAGAAGTGTTACTAAACCTAGGGTTCTAAGTTAACATCTAAAACGCGTTAAATAACTACCTTAACACCCTCCGTGTACCTTCGCAGATCTTAAGATTATAATTAATACCTAAATCCACTTACGCATATCCGCTATTATAGCGTTAACCTATCTAAAGAAGTATAAGAAGGATATTAACCCGGAAATATAGAATATTAATATAATTAACTTTATAAACGCTAAGCAATAGGACCTAAACGGATTCTTATTATACCGTATAGCATACTATAAAGACAGCGAATATAATAATACTATGCTATAGTACTGTATAAGGGAGGACTTTATTAGATGGATAAAGGAAATATAAACTCCTATAAAGAAGGATATTATATAAGACTTCCGTAACTTCTTGCGGAAGTATAAAGTATTTATACCTATAGACGGGGGTACTATTAAAGATAATATTTAGGAGTAGGTTATTAATATAAAAGAAGAGCATAAATAGACTTTATAAGTGATTAAGCACCAACTACGCACTATAAGGAAGCTTAACTTATGATAAAACTTAAGTAATATACCTTTAGAGACAAACCTATCTTTACCTTTAACTCCTCTATATCTAATTTAACCCGTAACCTTAATATTAAATACTATACTCTAATAAGAGCAGGTATAGGATCTTATTGCTTTATAATTTAATAACCTTTAGACTCCACTAACTAGATCTATATCCCTGCTATAGCCTATAATATAACTCCCACCTCCTTTATCTTAATCTTAAATTAGAAGTAGTTTAAAATTGCTTATAAAGCTTATAAAGCTCTACTTAAATTAGGAGAAGAAGTTTAGTAGGGAATTATATAATATTCTTAATTCGAAACTACGTATCTTCTATAACTATTACTAAAAGGTAGGAATAGAGTCTAATTAATACTATAACGCCTATTCTATTATACTTAAGGGCTAAGCTAGTACCTTCTATTATAATTAATAATAATAAATTCAATTTACCGCCCGTCCCGGTCCCCCTAATGGGTCCACGCAGGCTAATACCTTCTATAGGAAAAACTCTAACTTAGAGAAAACCCCACCTTGGGCCGCGCTGGAGAGATGGCAGCGTTCCGATATCGGAGCGCCGGCGGCTCGCCTTTTACCTGCCTTTAAGTCTGTATATTAAGCTAACTAGCCGCGCTTCGCGGACAATCTTACTCTACCCCCTTCTTTCCTTATCCTTTTACCCTTATTCTTTTACCAGTCCTCTAGGCTTTAAAAGGGCTAGTATCTACTTATATCCTCTGTATTTATTACCTTTACTGCCTAAAACTAGGGTAAAATACCTAACTGTACCAGCCATTTTGCTGCCGCTTAGGCGCTTTCTTTATTATTTAAAACTTCCTAAAGGCGTTTAGAGGCACATTTTGCTATAAAGTCCGCCCTTTAGTAGTTTAGACACTGGAACAGCATATAGTAGACTGTCTGTCTTATCCAGCCGCATTCGCACCGTGGGAGAACCGCCGGTATACTAATGGATACAAGCTATACATTAAGCCCTATTACCTCTATGCGAAGAAGAAATAGTGCTATAGCCTCTGCTTTTGTTAGGCCTTCGTATAATGGGATTATAGGTTTCCCCTATAGGGTCTTCTACGTGGTTTCTATGCGGTCTTTAGCCTTTACCTACCACCGTCATCGCTATTCTAAATCTGCCCATTTCGCGATAAAGGTGGTTGCCTGCCTTTGGTGCTAGTGACCTCCTATGCAGTAGCGGCGCTCCACCTACGCTCTGCCGGCGTTCCGCTAGCCACACTTACAGGGGTTTATTATAGCTTTTTACTCTACACAGTCCTTCTAGTGCACGAGGAAGCCTTATATCTTATTTTTACGGTCCTTTACGCATTCCCTAAGCGCTTTTAACGGTACTAGTGGCCGTTTTATTTTTTACTAGCGCTTTACTAATGTGTTCCAGATACCGTTAAGTGCCTCTACTAATTCCTTTTCTACCCTATTAGAGGCCGTCTTGGCGGCTCTTTAGAGGGCTGTTATTTTAATGTGGAGTTAGATTAGGGGAATAGCCGCTTCCTTCTCTATTGCAGCTATTGGTGTTCGCCGGTATGCCCCTATAACCCTATAGAGACACTAGTTCTAGACTTTCTATAGTAGTTTAAGCAAGCTTTTCGCTGGCGTTCCGCCGTCGTCCCGTACTCCCTATACTTGGGCGCCATACAGCATCGCTAGTCGGACGGTGGCTGTATATAGGAGGCGTAAGCGGCGTATTAATGGGCCCTATATAGACGCGGTAATCCTTAATATTGCTTTAAAGGCTGCTAAACCCTTACTTGCGGCCTTTTTGACCTACTCTTTCCATTGGAGCTTGGGGTCTACCCAGATCCCTAGGACTCGCATGCTGGTTTTCTAAGGGGCTGTCTCGCAGCCGGCGATACGCACGGTGGACGCAAGGTCTGCGGTGGCGTGGCGCCGTTACCTTGTGAAGTGCATAAGCTAGTACTTCTCAGGGGCGAACGCTGCCCCGTGTCGATTTGCCCATATAGCATAGCAGTTATAGGCGGCCTCTAATCGTCGATAGTTCTCTGCCGCGGAGTCCCCCCAGGTAATAAGGTTTGTATCGTCTACGAAGCTAAACCCTAGCGTGCCGCTGTTAGGGCGCTAGAATTCCTCTAACAGCTCTAATATAAAAAAGAGGAATAAGATTGGTAATAAGGGTGACCCCTAGGAGATGCCTGTCTGCGTCTAAATCCAGTTGCTCTCGTATCCTATAAACTTAATGCGGGTTTTACATGCTGTTAGGAAGCTTTGTACGAAGTCTATAAGCCACTTTAAAAAGCCTTTTCTTTTTAGAATGTGGAGGAGCCTTTTATGGGAGACGTTGTTGAATGCCCCTACTAAGTCTAGGCTTAGCATTGACACCACACACCCGCGGCGCGTTCGCTACGCCGTTCTATTATAATTATTTAGTAGGAAAAGGATATAATTTTAACCGCATAATATATATATTAAGATATTATTTTAAAACAAAAGAGAATAAGTAGTAGTATATATTAGAATAGAGAGAGACTACCTTTTTAAGGATTATTACTATAAACCCAGGTATCCCTTAGCTTAATTATCTTTAAAAGCTCTTTAATTAACTTTAGATGATTTAGCATAGTTTATCTAAATTATATTAAGAGGATTTTAGCCTATGTAATTAAGTTATTAGTGTATATTAAGGCGTTAAAGAATATAACTTTGCTCTTTTTAATCCTGCAAATACTTATAAAGGAGTATATACTTAATTAAGATCTTCTATTAGCGCTGCTCTATACTCTTAAAAAATATAGTAATTTAACACCTAACTCTAACCTACTTTAATCGACCCGCCTAACTAATATAATTATAACTAGACTAATTGAATATATAGTAGCCGTAGTAGGTAATATGGTAGAGGGTATAATTAACGACTATAAGGTAAAGGTAAAGGTCCTTATAAAGGTTTATTTTAAAGTAATTACTAAAAAAAGTGCTATATTTATAAGAAACCGAATTACTAGTTAACTAGGCATTCTTTTAATAAACAAAAGGAGGTATATAATAAGTTTTACTAGAGTATAAGAAATATTAAAAATTATAAGGTTACTACAGCCTACTTTTAAAGCTTCTTAGTTTAATATAAAGGCGTAAAAAATCTTAAGGGTAAGGTTAATAAGGCTGAATAGCTCCTTATAGATATGGAAATTAAGGACTACTTACCTAACTAATACTTTACTAAGTATAGTAAGGTAGATAGTATATAAATTGTTACTATTCTTAATAACCAATTTACGCTCCATTTTATTATAAAGTTAAATATCTTTAATAAGCTAAAAGAGAGCTCTGCGTTCTCCTTTAATAATAAATACTTAGTAAATATCTTTTATAGTATTATACTAGATACTAGAGCCGTAGGAGTATCTATAATAAAAGAACCTTAAGTTTAAGCCCTTTAGTAGCTTAATAACTTTGTTTAGATTAACTATTTAACGGCAGGCTAATATTCAATTTATTTTAGCAAGGGTACTATAATCTCTTTTAGCATAATTAGGGTCTAAACCCCCTTAGGGCATATTACTTTCTACGTTATTTCTATAAATACCCTATTTCTATCTTATATTAGAAATATAGATAGATTAGGCGTTAAGCTTAATAACCTTAAAAATATACTTGTTTAGGGAGATAATTAGGTACCCGTTATACGCAAGTAGGGTTACCCCTAGTTACTCTTTTATTAACTAAAAAAGAGTATTACTTAGAGCTATTTAACTAAGTTAAAGTTACGTTAACTATACCGTTGCTTCAGCTACCTATCTATTTACTAACTGCTTAGGGTTCTTTAGCGAGTAGGCTATAAAGTTAAGGTTAAGGCAATTAAGTACCTTATAAAGTACTATTATTACTACTAAATAAACCAGAAGTCCCCTAGCCGATTTAAGTTCACCCTTAAAGATAACTATAACTTTAACTTCTATATTATCGTTAACGTTATATATTTTAGCGATAAGCTAGTACTCTAAGTTATTAACTTCTTAACCTCCTTTTAAGCCGCACGTTTTTTAAAGGATATATTAGCCAGGAATGTATAAAATACCCTATAATTATACTAAATTAATATCTACCTAGGACTCCCTAATTAAATTGTCTATAATATAGAAAAGAACTTCTTATTTATAGAGTTTTAATAATAGATAAAAGTAATGGCAATTAAGGTTAAGAAAGTCCCTATTAAGGCATATAATAGTATTAGAAAAGTAGAGTAATATTACGCGCTATTACGCCGCGTATATAAGATTATCTCTTTAGAACTAAAGGATACTAGCGAAAAACTTACCTTATAAATAGCTATTAAAGCTATTAATAATTCCGCTCGTCTAGATAGACTTATACCTATATTACTAGTCTTTAGCGCCTACCCTTAAATAACTAATAATTCTTTACTATTTCCCTCTATTATATAATAAGCTAAGGCTATTTATAAGGTAATAAAGAAGGTATAACGTCTCTACGCTATATACTAGGTTAACAACGCACTAGGAATAAGAAATAGCCTAAATACCTTAATTATACTTAATCTACTACTCTAGTCTAAGGTACGCGTATAGCGTAAAAAGGGAGAATAGTTAAGCCTATATTAACTTATTATAATTAATAGTTAAACTTATACTATTTAGATGCCTTATAGACCTACTTAATTCTATTTAACTATTATTAAGCCTTATTATAAAGATAATAGTTTTAAGCCTTTATAGGATGCCCTAAAAAATACCTTAAAGAAAAACTATAATTAATATACTCTAGAAGACGACTATAATCCTAATATAATTATAGTAGATATACTGCAACTATAAGGCGGTAGAGGTCGCCTAAAGGGATTCTAAAATTGCTAACATCTTATTAATTTTAAAGAGTAATTTATTGCCGCTATTAAGAATAAAGTTAAGCTATTAATAGCCTTATAACAGCTAAGGAAAAGGCTAACTTTAAACCCACAAAACAGCTTTAAAAGGAAGGTTGTATTATAACTTTAAAAGCTCCTTTTTAAGTATCTAATAAGTAGAAGATCGATAGTCTTATTATAAGAGGAGTCTTTAAATTTAAGAAGTATAACCCTACTAAATTTAATAGAGTTTGTATCTTTAAGTTAAAAATGGTTAATAAGATTAAGGGCAAAGCTATTAACACCCTATTTAAGAAATTAAGGCTTATTATCTAAGGTTATAACAATAATAGTAAGGAGGTAATTTTTATATAATCTCTTATAATTTAATAAGCTAGTTAGTAAGTTATTATTACACTAGCTCCCTTATTAATAAAGAATAAAATAGCGGTTTATTTATAAGATATTACTTAAGCCTATACCTAATTAGAGACGCACCTTTAGCGCTTAATATTAGTATACCTTCTAGAGTAAATTCGCTACTAATATCCTAAAGATACGATTATGGTTATACTTAAGCTATTATATAGAATCGTAGAGGTAGGAACTTATTAGTGGGCTACCTATAATAAGCACTATAAAGAGAAACTTTTAATAACTACTTCTATATTTAATCCCTACTTCCTTATTATAACTATAAGAACTCTATTTAGAATTATTAGTATATAAACTAATAATATAATTATCTTAAGAGACAACTAGTTCTTAGCTCTTAAAGAAGATAAGCTAGTAAAGGTAAATCTTATAGTAAAGCTAAAGGAAAGGCTTAATTTAATAACACTATTACTTTTTAATAAATATATCCTCTCCCTAAATGAGGATTCTATTGCTTTACGCTAGAAGGGTTAAGGTAAGAAGATTAACATTATTAATGTTAATTCTCTAAAGTAAGGATATATGGAGCAACGCGCTCGCGGAGCTTATATTACTTCTATTTATTAACCTAAGGCTTTATTTAATTTCTCTATTACTACCTAATACTAAAATCTAACTAAGGATAACATTCTTGCCCTAAATAAACGTCTTTTCTAGTAAATAAACTATTTAGATTAGGGACTACTTTATATACCTATTAATCTTCCCACTACTTAGCTCTTTATATTTATTACTAGATTATTTATAAATAATAAAGATTTTAGCTTCTAGCTAGGATATAATAATATTATTATAAACAAATCTACTAGAGAGAATAACTTTATAATCTACGGCAATCTTATTTATTAAAGCTTAATTAAGAGTAAACGCGTTACTTGGAGCGTTTTAGCGTTAGAGATATATAGAATGGTTAGCAAAGTTAATATAGTAATTATAATTGGAACTACCCTAAAGATAATTATAGATTAACTTAAATTTCCTATTATCCCTATAATCGTATACACCAATTTATACTCCCTCTATAAGTACTTAGTTAAGCTTAATACTATAAAGGAGAAGCGCCTTATAATTAATATTATGGCACTTTATTAGTCCTATAAATAGTAAAAACTCTTTAAAATCTAATAAATT
>Ga0307515_10007433_pt1 | contig 21660 bp, 13 predicted proteins | sample 17_EM_MG_FD_194513 | JGI IMG/M metagenome (GOLD analysis project Ga0307515, IMG submission 194513) | Populus trichocarpa ectomycorrhiza microbial communities from riparian zone in the Pacific Northwest, United States - 17_EM | ecosystem: Host-associated > Plants > Roots > Unclassified | place...
GTTCTATGAATTGTTGGATTGAATTTGAGTCATCTCGGTTTTGTTTACAGTATAGTACGATATGGATATGAGATGTATAAATTTAGGCAAAAAGTTGGGCTTGTTTCGTTTTATAAAACTAAAAAATTTATGATCGTTGTTTCAAATGAGTTTTTTTTTTATCTACATAAATCTTAACAAGAAGAACGGAAATACTCGTACAACATTGGGAATTGAATTGTCATATGATTACAGTTAAAATAAAACTGGATTTTAAGTTAAAACGTCCCAGGTTCAACTTATACAACTATGCTCATTTTGTTTCAGAATCTTGGTCTCAGGATTAAGTTATAATCTATGTTTCGAGGGTGATTGAGTAGAGAAGGAATAGAATTAAGTGAAAACATAGCAAGGACAGCAAGAGAATGAATAAGACTTGAATAACATTGTAGTTTTGATGAGAGTTTTAAGGTTTTGTGATGTATGTGACACTTGCAAGGGTTTTTTAGTTGCAGTTTTATACTTGGGTTTTTATTATTGGTTTGATTTTAAGAAAGTGCAACACTTTAATGAATAAGTGACTAGCTAGTCATTGAACTGGCATTCGAGTGTGATAGGTAGTTTTTAGGGTTATACAGAGGGGGTTTAGGATTTGATTCAGTTCTGAGATTTGTCATGATCACGCAAATGACCTCATTGAGGTTTTAGATTTGTGATCATGATAACCATCAAATTTTCCTGGCTTGGAATGGAGCGTTTTTATATGCAAATGATGTCGCGGTCATGATTTCCATCAAACTGGACTGGTCTGGAATGGAGCATTTTTATTGATTTGACAATAGATACTGATCTCGTTATCCTGATGGTTTTCTTCTGGATGATGTCAGGACTGAACTCTGCCGCTTCAGTGGGGCAAAGATATATCCTGGCAGGGGTATCAGATTTATTCGCTCAGATTCCCAGGTAATGTGTAGTTTGGTGTTGAAGGCATTGCTTTTTTTTTTTTATCCAATATCTTCTTCAATACAATCTATGAAACTAAATAATTTTTCTTCATTCAATTAAGGTATTCCTCTTTGCCAACTCTAAATGCAAGAGGTACTTCCACAACAAGCTGAAACCCTCAAAGCTAACGTGGACAGCTATGTACAGGAAGCAACATAAGAAGGTGACCATTTTTTTTACAGTTTCTATTAACTTCTTAAAGGGGAATGTAGAGTGCTTCTGTTTGTAGGATGGGTTTCCCTTTAGAAAGAAACCCGTGATGTTAATTTTGTCATATCTTTCCTAATAATAACAGGACATTGCTGCTGAAACTGTTAAGAAGAGACGCCGCACTACCAAAAAACCGTACTCAAGGTCCATTGTAGGTGCTACTTTGGAGGTCATACAGAAGAAGCGAGCTGAGAAACCTGAAGTTCGTGATGCTGCACGAGAGGCTGCACTCCGGTATGTGCCCTTTCTTGGGTTCCAATGCGCTTTGGTTAGCTAGTCATCTTTGGCGCTTATTGACAATGCATGGTGTTTTTGTGTGCAGTGAAATTAAGGAGAGGATTAAGAAAACAAAGGACGAGAAGAAAGCCAAGAAGGCCGAGGTAATGTCCAAGGCACAAAAGAGCAGCAAAGGTAGCTTGCCAAAGGGTGCTGCGCCAAAGGGCCCCAAGCTTGGTGGAGGTGGAGGGAAGCGGTGAAATCCTTCTTTCTTTTAGTACTTTTAACTCTCTGTTTAAAGAATTTCATGCTGGAAATTTTAAATGGATCAAGGTTGGTTGTTGCCATTTTGTTCATCGAGAATTTACCCTCTGTTTATGAGATTATTAATTTGTCATGGTTTTGATTGGATATATTAGTTGACTTATTATCATTTATGATTGTGACCCAAGAATGGATCGGTTGTTATTCTTTGGGTGTGCAATACCATTGCTAGATTGTTGTACGTTCATAGTTTATTTTACCGAGCGTGTGTGGTAGTGTTTTCCATTACGGTTTGAAAAAGTAAAATTAAGAAAATCTATAAATTGGTGTATTTTCTTAACCAAGGTTTCAAAAAAGAGTTTTCAATGGATTCTATGCAAAACTACGAGTATGGTGTGTTTTGATTAACTAAATTCTTTTAAATATGTGGTTGAGGCAAAATGCTAACCGTATCACAATGCCAAATGGAGTCAGTTCCTACCATTACCAGAAGAATTGCAAACAGAGGTATCAGAAAAATGAAGCACTGCTTCATGGTGAAATCTTAGAAGAACAGGCCTTAGTTCTTTCATTTTGCCAAGCATCACTAGCACTGCTGCTAAGTGTGTGGGTCTTTAATTTCATGTTCTCAACTATGGAAAGCTAGTCCTAGCTTACCTGCATCGACCTGTCCGCCCTGATCGCTACCTCGAATGATATGGCGCAGAAATTTTAATTTGCTGCATAGTGATCATTGTAAAATGCTAGAAGATAGGATTTTGAAGAGGCTACCAAATTGTTATCGTATCCAGGCATCAAGCAACCTGCTTCAGCTTCTATGGTGGGCGTTTCTTCTTTTGATTTATACTAGGGTTGAAACATAAAATTAAGGTTTCTATTGATACACCAAGGTGGTTTGCCATCAAATCAAAGCCACATTTTCCCTCGACGCACGACAATTTCCAAGGATAAGAAGAAGCCACGCATTGGATGGTTTTCTTCTTGGTGTTTTATAAAGTGAGCCAAATAAAACCTCAAAATACTCTTTCACGAAACCTTCTCTCCTTTCCTATCATTTTCATAGTTATCAAGGGATAGATGTTAGTTGTGGATTTATCAGGTTACTTTTAAAACTAGGTATGGATGAGTTAATCATTATGCTAATTTCAAAATAAAACCTGATTTAAGCTAGATTCTGAATCGGTAAGTTACAGAGTTGACCATTCAAATTAAGTTGAATTTAGTAAATATGATCCTTTTCATCAAAACAGAAACTAGTAGGATTTATAGTAGTGTGCACTTCAGCAAGAAGCAAAGAACTTGGATTTATTGGAAAACAAGACACTTTGATGAAACTATTTTTCTTTTCCTCTCATTCTTTGTTTTACGCTCATTCTGTTGAAGCCAGCACCGTAAAAATTGGTGTTGACGAACATCCTAATCGTTGTGCTAGAGATAAATCTAAGACTAAGGGTCTGTTTCTCTACGCGTTGAGAATTGCAATTCAATGCAAAAGCCATAAAAAATGATGTTATGAAAGAGTGTTATTTCCAGGCTTCGTTTAAGAATGTGATAAAAATTACTTTTTAAATATTTTTTATTTTAAAATATATGAAAATAATATTTTTTTTATTTTTTAAAATTTATTATTAACATAAATATTAATGTGAAGGTAAAAAAAATACTTTCACTCGGTGCACCGCAGAATATTATGTTTTCCTTCCCTGTTTTGAAGCCAAACAAGCCCTAATTAAGGTCTCAAGTCTTAACACAGGGTTTAACAAGCACAACAGTAGTTTCAGTATAAACCCCACAAAACCGCTTTCTATATAGTTGACAGAGAGGGATGCATATGAGACAACTGGCAGCTAAGTTTCTGAGGAGAACCCATTTTCCTCCTCAGAGATTCTCTTCTTCTAGTGAAATTACAACAAGCAATGCCTTGCCCAATTCACTCTCCAGTATGTATTTTCTTGTGTTTTTAACATTTTTTTTCCTGTCCAGTCTCACTGTGATGCTTTTGATTTCTAAACTCACTTTCTAGCTGAGAATCTCATGGTTTTGAATAATGGGTCAATGCTGTTTTTATCAACCTTTTCTTCTTTTGGTGAAAGTTTAATTCTTTGGTGCTTGGATGCAATAAAGATTGGTAATTTAGTGTTCATAGTTAATGAAAGAAATATGGAATCATTGTACCGATGGGAATAATGGTGAATTATGAAATTTAAGCCTTAATTCCTGTTGTTGGCTTTGTGCCAATTTTTTGACTTGCTTATTGTCAATTGTCATGTCTAAAGTTTATGAAAATCGCTATTAATATTTTGTTTTTGATGTGGTTTATGACTTCACTACTGTTTTTAAGTGGTATTGCTTACATTTGTTAGACGTTAGTGTCGAATTCATTTGCTTTATCACCATTTGTTATGATAAAAGAGAGAAAAACTTACCAAGGAAGAGGGTGTTATTCTAAATTGTTCTGTTGTGCAGTTGTCGTATATAGAATAAGACAGACCTCTCCATTCTTTGTTTCGTTGGTTTAGAGCAAAATATACTCTGTTAAGCCTAGCTAGCATTGATATGAACTCTTGCTGATGGCATTTAAACTATTTCAACCTCTGAAGTATTTTGTTTGATAGCGTGTTATAAATAAATATATCAGCTAACCTTTGCAGTTAATAACTTTTGCAGTCCTTACCATCCTTGTAATGTTCTTTCAGGTAAAACAAAATGTTCCTACAAATATGGTTTTGGAGGGCCTAGTTGGAGGATGAACTCTAGGGATTGTTATCTATGGACTATTCTTGCTGGACAAGCTGGTAACTACTGTCTTACTGGGCTTTTGGCTATTTGATTTTGCAGTTCAATGTAATAGCATTTCTAGTTGTTCATGATTTTTTGATGTGATTGACAATCATGTGTTAAGTAGCTTAAAAAAAACAGGTTTTAAAAAATGTGTTTGGTTAAAACTATTGTGAGATGGATTTTTACATGTAAAATAAATGAAAAATAGGTCTTTACAAATGAAAAACAAGTTATTTTGGCTTCTACAAAACCAAGGTTTGAAACACAATTATGTGTAGAGCCCAGTGCAAAAAGCAGAAGTTTGGCTAACCAAACAATTTTTTCTCCATGATTGGGCAAAAAGCAGAAGTTACCATAAAGACAAACGGTCTAAATGTGGTGCAAATAAAATTTACAAGAAAATGGCACTAAGTTAATTTTATTTGGTGATTGGATGAAGTCTATGACACATTGGCAATGTTGCTGACATGTTTGCAGCAATAATTCTTGGGATAAACGCCAACCCTGTCTTAGCAGACGAGCCTCGCGAAAGCAGTTCACAAAATGATTTAGATACAGATAGCATGTTTGGGTTTCGCAAAATTGAGGATGGTTCTGTAATATCCAATGAACATACAGCAAAATGGAGGCTTTTTTCTGATAAAGGGAGGGAAGTCTTCCTGCAGGCAAGCATGTTTTGCTATCAGCCATGGTTCTTTCATTTCTTTCATTTGATATCGTAACCCATAATTTAATCAAATCTGGTCTGTGATCTGAACAGGGGAAATTGGATCAAGCTGAAAAGTTCTTCTTTTCTGCTCTACAAGAAGCAAAAGAGGGTTTCGGGGAGAAGGATCCTCATGTTGCCTCATCTTGCAACAACTTGGTAAGCTCACTTTTTAGATGCTTTCAACGATGTAGAACTGGTTTTAGCGTAGTTGTTCTTTTATTAAATCTAGTTTGAAAATTGCAGTGAATTAGATTGTAGATTAAACTTTTGGAAATGCCACTGTTTGTGCACTCCTTTACTGGAGTTCTGTTTTTTTTTTCTTTTATAATTCTCGTCTAGGTCACGGTTTTTCTTTCTTTGTTTCTTATTATTAAGAAGAAGAAATATATATATTTTTTTCAATATGTCAATGATCAGGCTAATATAAGTTGATAGTGATCAGAATTGTTTCTGCTGTCAAGTTAGTCACTAATTGGAAAAGTTAAACAAATTATGGAATATGTTGCGTGTAAGAAGCCATTGTTTCACCTTGCTTTTGTTTCAGGCAGAGCTATTTAGAGTTCAGAAGCAATTTGATAAAGCAGAACCTTTGTATTGGGAGGCCATCAAAATTCTAGAGGAATCATTTGGGCCAGAAGACATCCGGTATAATGTTATTATTTGGGAAGTAAGACAAGCAATTCTCTATATCATTTTTAATTATCATAAATAGTGAACTCCCTTGAATCTCTTGCAATGCTTGATTACCTTTATATTTAGCTTCTTAAGCAACAGTCTTTGTATTTGATCAACATCGCTAAGAACTGAAACTATAATAAAATTTAAGAAGGAATTGAAGACTATTAATTTAGTGAATACAGGATAAAACTACACAGGTATTTATGCACACACTATGATTTTTTCATTTCAGTTATGGTAGCCAACCAAATTGGGAGGCGATGATCATATATAGACATTTAGGCCCATACTATGAATATCTATATTGGTGCAGCACACCTTCCATTCATCCAGTTCTTGCCTCTCTCTTCAACTCTGACTGGAATTTGCAGAATGTTATTTTGCAAGGATAAAATAAGGAGAGGGTGGATTGGGGCAAGAAGGAAGAATGAAGAGAGTGATGGAAAAGTGATCCCATTCTTCTAGCTGTCCCTTTTGGTTAGCAAGGAAAAGAACAGAAGGAGAGTGGGGAAGATTAAATGAGTGTTAAAATAAGAAAAAGCCTCCTCAGCTCATGTATGCACCAGCAATCCTTCCAATTTAGGACTAAAAAATGTGAGAATGGAAGAAAGTAATGGATTCATTTGTTCCATCTGTGGGTATACTCTGGCCCAACCAAATGGTGTTAGCACCTCTTCTATCGCCTCCAATCTTTCTCCTTTCCACCCAAGCAATCATAGTGCTAATGGTTAGAGTTGCATATGAATCGACAACTAATAGTTCTGTAGTTCATTAATTATATAAACAATAGATCAGTCAGTCCCTTGTTATGATTGATTCAAGGACCATAGATCAGTGGCTTTTGGCTTGGCAAATAACTAAGAAATGACCTTCTCTATTGTGGTGTCATTGTTGCTTACACAATCACTTAATACTGTTATTGCACAGTGTGGGTGCTGCGCTTCACAACCTTGGGCAGTTTTATCTCATGCAGCGGAAACTGGATGAAGCTGACAAGTGCTACGAGGTAAAAGTATTTTTCATATCCTGTCTTAGTTTGTTTGCAGTTTCATGAATTATGATCAAAAGGTTCATATGCACTTACTGGTTAATTTTCTGAATTTCTGCCAGTATTTTTTTTTTCATTCCACCCAGTTCAAGAAAATCCGTGTTGGACATATTTTTCCTTCAGCATGGAATACATTCAATCCTTAAGACACCTTAGTCATAGTGGAATGAAGAGTGAAGTGCTCATTGAGTGTAGATGGTTCCCTTTTTTAGGTGATGAAATTTGGTGACTGGTTATATATGTCAAAGAACCATCTCAACCCAATAGCTTAAGCTGTTAAGTGAGGTCCCAAGATATGATTTATATTATTCTCTAACACACCTCCTCAAGTGAAAACCCTTTGGACTTGAAACTTGCACAAGCCCACATTACCTTGTGCTTGATTTTTATCAAATAAATGGGGGTGGTGAGATTTAAACTCGTGACTACTTGGTCATCAAGGCTTTGATACCATGTTAAAGAACCATCTCAACCCAATAGCTTAAGCTGTTAGGTGAGGTCCCAAGATATGATTTATATTATTCTCTAACAATATAAATCAAAGATCATGCTAATTAAAAACACAAGATAAGAGAAACTTGGGTTGATTGGTTTGGCCATCTAAGAAAGGTACCAATTATTGTAGTGAAAAATTAACCAGTTTCTCGGGATGGAGAGGAAGTGGAACTATTGTTTTTGTGACTGCGAAAAGAAAATAGTGGCCTGGATCGAGTGCATTCTGAAAATCTCTGTAACCATGTAATTGATTGAGAGCTTTGTTATTTACATCATTAAACTTATCAATTCTTCAGTAGAGGTACTTGATTGTTGAAATATGTTCCGTGGTTTGGTATTTACTACATGAATATCCTCTCTTAGAGAGGGAAATAGGTAGTTCAATGAGCATCTACTGTAGCAACAAATATTAGACTTATAATCGATTGCACTATAACTTTATACTTTTAATAATAACATAGAAACTTTATTGCCAAATAGCATTTGAATGGAACTAGCATTCTGGAGGACTATGTACATGTTGTGTGCACTAAATATTTATGTTCCTCCTTTTCTCTCCTTCTACTTGTCTTTCTATTGTAACTATTTTTATTAATCTAGCCAAGATTATTCTTTTCAGTCAACAACTAATGTTTTTCTGCTACATATACTGATAATTTCTGCTGATCTGTGCTCTTCCCTTTGATTTTCCTTTGGCAGCGTGCTGTGAAGGTACGAACAAGTACTTAAATGCATATATAGCATGCATGCATGATTCTCTTTTATCCATTTTCAAATTTCAATTAGCTTTGAAGCTTTTATTCGTTCTTCTTCTTCTTTCTTCCATTATCAGTTCAAACTTTGAACTTGTAACACTCAATGTAACCTTATCTTGTTCAGATAAAAAGGCGTGTTTTAGGACTCAACCATACAGACTATGCAGATACACTGTATCATCTCGGAATGGTAATAGCTATGTTGTATGGTTGCATGTGCTAAATCTATTTGTCAGCTTATTTTAATGTCATTATGCTCATTGTCCTTTTCACTGTTGATGATTTCATGTATTTAGAGAATGTATATGTTTTCGTTGGACAATATCTCATAAAAATAGTTGACAGTAAATAAATGGAGTAACAAACTATTAATGACGTTCCTGGATGATTGGTTATGTAAAATAGTAACTGGAAGACAGTATTTACTTATATACTAGTTTATGACCTGCTTAACAATAATTAACTTGTTGTTGCATATTTTTATTGATATTCTAACCTTCCATTCATTATACTTAATTAAAGGTTAATTTCTTTCAATTTTAATTTTGTTTCAGATTACATTAGTTCATAAGTTATATCCTTGAAACCAATTTCCACAGAAAAAAAAAGAAGGATCATAATTCAAATACCTGCATCCTGGTATGCTATGCATGACACGCCTGGTTCAGTGCAGCACGACTAGGACTTAAAAGTCCTTAACAACACACAATACAATTGAGGATATAAAAGACTCACAAACTTGCTTATCATAGATTGTTTTGAACACTCTAAGGTGAAGAAAGAGGAATTTTAAATTTCAAGCAGCGTCCCCTTGTCTTTTAGAATAAAAATTGCTTTCTTTTGTGTCTATGGTTCTTTAAACTGTGCTGTTCTCTTTTTTTCTTTTCCTCTGTGTACTTAGTTGGCTTATAGATCCATATATCATTAATGTCACAGGTGCTTTATCTCCTTGGAAAAGAGAAGGATGCTGAAGCCCTCATTCAGGAATCTATTAAGATATTAGAGGTGACTATGCTGCTCAATTAGTCCTGGTACTGAATTTCCAGTAATTGTTTTATTTAATTTATTTCTTTCGCTCCCATGTCTTCTTTGATTATACAGGAAAATGGCATGGGGGACTCAATTATTTGCATAAGGAGATTGCAATTTCTCTCTCAGGTTGTGTGGTTCCTTTTGATATACATATAGTAGATTTTTCTATCATGTTAGCCTTTGTGATTAAAAGATTAATTCATTTTGCTGTACCATGTCTTTCAAGTTCAACTTATGCAGTATTTTTTACCACATGCAAATAGGTTTATTGTTTCTACCACACGATCCATTTGTGTGTCTACTGCATTTTTCAACCTTCTTGTATAGTTTACTTATATTCTCTTTTCTTTTCCAGATGTATCTAAAATCCAATCGTCTTGCTGAAGCCGAGGATGTACAAAGGAAGGTGCTGCAGATTATGGAACTATCAAAGGTGCTATATAGTTTTTCAAATTTTTTGATGTTACATTGTTCATTGTTGGCTTTCTTTCTTCTAAATAATTCTCTCAGGATGCTGCTCTTCTCTGCTCCATTTTTTTCCACGTCTTCTTCTTACTGATTTAGTTCCCTTAATTTCCGATAATGTGTTGAGTTGCAACATGCTTTGTTGAAGCTAGCAAATGCAGCTGAAATATATCATTCCGGTCTTCATCTACTGTGATATCTGTCAATTTCTTCTTCATTGCATTGGTTTATAGCTTATCTTTAAGCTTCCATTTTAACTAGTGGAATAGAAATTTCTTTGCCCATTCCCCCTGCCACCTGGTATCTTGTTTTTCCTTGGTATAAACTTGTTGCTTTGGCCCTTTATGGAGCTCATGGATGCTTTGCTTCCCAGGCCATGCATTTGTTTTAGCTCATGTACCTGATGTACTGGGGTTTCATCTCCTTACATGTCTTTTTGTATTTTTATCCCAAAATAGAGAATAAGAAGGGTGAAAAGGATTACATGACTGGAGAACATGACATCCTTCCGTGGTACTAAAGGAAAGAAAGCCAAATGAAACTAGAGTAACAGTGCAATAAAAATTATTCTCTTGCTGTCTTTGGATTTATCAAAGGCAACACCTGTATCAAAGCACCATCAAGAAGCTAAGAAAATTATTCTCTTGGATCAAAAGGTGAGATAATTTCTTAACCTTGAACATTTTAGAAGTGTCAAACCAATGGACCTGCAAACATTGCATGTTTTTGCTTTGGATTTACCAAAACCTTTATGTTGTGTCAAAAGCAAGTCTTCCAGAAAGGACACACACGATTTTCCAAAGTTGAGAAAAACATAGGCCAGCCAGAGCTCCTGGCGACTGAACAATTCAGGAATAGATGACCCAGGTCTTTTATGCTGTTAGCACACATCCACAAGCATCTGGAGACTGCCATTTTAGGCCTTCTTATCTGCAATAAGTAGCAGTGTTATCTTGTTGAGGACTGCAGACTAAATAAAAATGCTATGACCGTAGGGTACTTGGCCTTCCATGAAAAGTTGGGTAAAGGAAACTAGGAAGAGAAATATTGGACCAAGTTCAGAAAGATTAGTATGGTAGGAGCTTGTCCATGCATTACATTTGAAAGAAAGTCATATACTTGTGTGCACATCCCATTAGCACCTTTTCTTGTAAGGGTTTTGTTATAGAAGATTAAACTTTTGCAATGACATCCCATCCTTGAGAGCTTCAAGATTTTGCAAGGAAAAACCCTGTTGGTCACGAATCTAACTAACTATTAAAATGAGGTGTATCTTTCTTCCTTTAAATTCTGTGATGTCATCATCAGCTCCTGGTGTGATAGCTACCTTCTAATTCAGGGATGGAATTCCATGGACACAGTAATAGTAGCTGAAAGGCTGGCCCTAATCCTACAGTCAATTGAGAAGATAAAAGAAGCAAAAGAACTACTTGAAAGGTGAGAAAAATGATTAGGATAACTGTAGAACAAAAGATGTGATTGTTGGCAACACAAATTAAATTATATCTTATAACTTTTGATTGCAGGTGTCTTGAGGCTCGGAAGTCCTTGCTTCCCGAAGATCACATTCAGGTTTATCATTCTGACACATTCAACTCATAAATTATAAGGGAAAAAAAGGAGTTGACATCATTTGGATGAGTAATCTTAACCAGAGGATGTGCTTTTATTTTTCACTACTTTATGATAATGAAATTTAGCTTGCATGTGTTTCATACAAGACTTGCTTCTGTTCTTTGTGGACAGATTGCTGCAAATCTGCTTCATATTGCAAGGGTTGCAATGTTGAATTCAAATCGGCTGAGAAAGATAAATATTTCTGAAGCAATTGCTGAGCTTGACAAGGCAAAAGATCTTTTGCACAGTTCTACAAGGTTTGCCTTATTCTATAGAAAAGTACTCGCACAAACAGTACTCATATGATTTGAGAATGCCCTGTCAATGTGGTTTTTTTTTTATAAAAAAAACATTGTCCTATGTTTATTTTTTGCTTTGCTTCCAATCTTAGATCATGTTTTTTCATTTATGTACTTCGGTGTTTCTCTATTTAATCATGGTTAATAAGCATGGGATGTGGTAGATACCACTTTAGATTTCAATTTGAAGCAAGCACAACAAACAAGCAACCTTGGGGCTTCTCAATCTGGTTTGAACAATGGACTACTTTTTTTTCTGGATATTGTCCTAATGTGGAATGCGTTTGTTGATTGAGAAGTTTAAAACCCATTGCTAAAGGTCACATGCAGACATTTAAGGATGACTATTTTCAAAATTTCTCTCATCTTAATTCAATACAACTGCTAAATTTATCTCATCTTAATTCAATAAAGTTGCTTTATTTTGTTGTTTTGTTGCTGATGGTTAGCCTTTGTTGAAATTAGATAGAAATGTACCTTCTTACATAGCAATCTACTGGAATAGGTATACATTGGGAAACTCCTAGATAGTTCCTTAGGGGGTGTGTTTGAGTAGACGATAAAAGACTTAACCAAATCATTCAATGTTTCTTTTTGATAAACAATGTGGTTTGACAATCTAGGGAGATGTACACATTTAGTTGACTTGTTCTGTACATGCATGTTCATACTACTTCTGAGTGTTATTTGTTATATTTATAATCTAAAAAGGAAACATATGTATTCCCTTGTTCAGCTTGTGTTCCAGTAATTTTTCCAGTTCATTTACTTGGCATATAATCCTGCAAACTTTAATTATTACACGTGTCCTTCAAACTTTATCAGATTTGAGATTGGAATGACTTAATTTGGCTTTGCTAATGTAACTTCTATTAGTATCATCTCCAAGCATTGTAGGTTCTTACAGATTAGTCATATGCAATTATCTTCCATGATAGGATAGCACGCCAAGTCTTAAATAAATTGAGAATACAAAAAGGGAAAAAGCAGAAGAATGGAGCATCTGAAATGAAAAGAGAGGGGCATGCGGCATTGGTCATACTGGTCAGTTCCTCTCATTCTGAATGCTTGCATGCTCAGTCAAGGAAAATGTTGTCATACAAGAGCTAATGTTCTTGTTCTTTGATATTTGATCAAACATCCTTGTTTAAAGTTATTATGATTTGTTACTTCTGTTAATAATGTAGCAGAAGGTTTACATATAATTAAAGTTTGTTTTTATTTTGTACTTTCTCTATTGCACTCACAGACCAAAAATTGTGCAAAACTGGGTATCATACTTCTTCATGAATCATGGAAAGTGAAAACTTTGAACTCAGAGTGATTATATTGGAGTTTCTATTAATTTGTCCCTGAGGAACTGCTTTCTCTAGAAAATGAAGAACTAAAATCATATATTCATAACCTACAAGAATCATCTCGTGGCATTACTATTAATGTCTATTTTTATTTTTATTTTATTTTATTTTTAAGATCTCACCAAGACACATGAAAATACTATTAATGTCTATTTTATTTTTATTTTTAATTTATTTTATTTATAAGATCTCACCAAGACACATGAAAATCTGGTTCTGTGTTGACCACCAGGGTAGTGGGGTACTCTCTGGTCATTCCATCACAGCATATGTGGGGCCATTGTAATTTCTGTCCTAGTTTACTTCCCTTGATTATCATCTCTGTAGAAACGCAAGTATGAGGTGCATCAAAGGGAACTGTTTGTAAGCCAATTGTGGATTCTGGCATAGTTTAATTTAATGTTTGAATTTAGAGGTGACATTCTGGAAATTTTTAAAATTTATCTCAAGTGAAGTTATATGTAAAAGAAGAGTCATCTCATGAACTTGAGAAATGCTGGCCTTTATCAAATTGCGAACTGTTTAAGTTATTGACCCTATGTTTTTTTGAACTTCGTTGTTTTTGCTTTCATGTTTCCTATTTTATTCTGTTCTTTCTATCACTAGCATTTAGCCTTTCTTTGTTTTTATTATCACCCAATTTCATTTCGAGTTTCGCTTTTACTTTTCAAAATCTTGTTTTTTATTCATTCCAGTTCACTTGTCAAGGTCAAGAGGTAGCGTTTATTTCCTCTCTTCCACCGACTACAAGTTTCTGTCGATGACAGGCACTTTATTTCTAAAAAATAAAATAAAAAATGAAAGAGAATTTGAAGAAGACATTGCAAAATTATGCAGCGAACCTGTATCCACGATTAAAGAAGAAGGGCTAATTAAGTAATCATTCAAATTTAAAAGATAGCGCTGAAGCAACTGAGTTTTTGTGATCAATCCTCTTTTTTCGCAATCAAACGCTGGATCGTGACCTCCAGTTTCTCTTCTTCCTCTGAAAGTCTTGAGAACATTTTGTTGCATTTATTGAAAGGACAAATTATGATCTGTTACCTCGAACATCTAAAATGTAAGACAAAATAGCTCGGGGTGAATCATTTCGAATTCTTAATTCATGTTAACTTTATGAGTTATCTTGTGACATATTGCACATGGTGGCTAGAATCTAGTTGTTCAAAATGGAAACAACAGGAAATTTCATTTTGCTTGCAGTTGCAATCACTGGATACTCTTGGACTTGTGGAGACTACAAAACAAGAGTTACTGGAGTCACAGGTCAGTCCTAAAAATTCCCATTGGTTAATGATGAAATTTTGAAGTTTCTCCTTTATTTTTACTGCAGAATACAAACTTACACAGAATTGTTGGATATTGATGTGATGTTAAACAGGGTTGTTCTGTTACTTTCTATAACATATAAAAGCGTAGCAGTTCCATTTCAAAAGTTATTTTTAAGTTGCACCTGAAAAGACACAACATACAAAGAGATGCTCAATTCTTAGTGTTAATATTTGGTAGGGTTCTTGTAAAGTAGATGCAAGCACGCCAAAACTGCCATCAATGATGCATGCTGTCCTGTGCCAATTTTCTGTTTTTCTGTTTCTCTTCCCCCTTGAGTACCCTGTTGCAGAGAAAGTGCCTATTAACAAGGCACATTTCCCCCTTTTTTTTTCTACTTCTTTCATATAGTATGGTACATTTACTATCAAAGGTAATATGCATAGATGTTCTATGACTAATGTTTTGACAAATGCACGAATAAAATGCTTGTGAAGTTAAATTACCGGGATCTATGCTATGTTGTGTCAAATAATTCTAAAAAAGATATAGAAATAATGTGTCTATTTGGATTCATATTGATGTTATGGTGCGTCCCATATGCCTTTTTGTCTCCATATTTTTTTATTTAAAAGATCCCAGCTTTCTTCCCTCAATTCCACCCCCAGTGGAAATTGATTTTAGTGGAAATTGATTTTTGTGTAGATCTCGACTAGAATTTCCTGCAGCATTACCCAAACTCTTGAACAACAAACAAAATATGTTCACACTTTAGTCCTAAACTAGAAGTTCTTTGTCCTCCAAATTTTGCTTTTTGGTTGACTTTATGCTATTCATTTTTCCTTACGTGTCATATTTCCATACTTGAGAACAAAGAACCAGATTGGTTAAAAGAGCGGTTATGATTATTTTGTAAGAAAGAATATTTCAATGCTCTTTATAATCCACCTTTAATCCTTGTAAAGCTTGGGAATCTTTGGTCATCCCTGACCAGTGACCACCAGTATAATGAAACCTGTAAACATCTCACAATAAGGTGTTCTCCTCCAGTGAATCTCCAAACATATAGGAAGAGCTATGGTGTTTAACTTTTCACGAACCTGATTCTTTTGATGATTTAAAAAATTTTCTTTCGATATAATTTTCCACGAGCTAATTTTATACTGAAGCATTTTTTTTGCATCTTAATATCTTAAATTGGGAAACATGATGTCCTTGAACGAACAGTGGAAGATGAAAATACTTGAAGCAGTACTAGAATTCTATTTCTTCGAGCTCATAATTAAATCCTAAAGTCTGCTGCTTCTAATTTATTTTCCTCAAATTTCCTTGTCTAATTAATTTATTTCACTTTGCTAAACTACTTTTGCTTAATTTGTAAAACAGGGAGAGCATTTACCCAACGTTGAAGCCGAAAATGTCCTTTTGCAATGCATTTCTTCTTACAAAGAGGTATGTTTTGCAATTCATGGGAGATTCAACTTTTGTGAAGTTGTGGATGTCTAGCATTTGGTTTTTTTAAAACCTTCGAGATCTGCTTGGTTTCTGTCCTTTTCTTTTTTGTCTGTGCGGCCAGTTTCATGTGTGCAAGTTAATCCAGATGTTGTTGCCAAAGATATGACTTTAATTCAATTGTGTCCAGCGTGGTAGGCCGGAAGTTTTCTGGTATAGGTATCATTGTTCTTGTCTACCAAAACTAATGATTGCTGAAGAAGAGATAATGGCCTAAAACCTGTTAGGATGAGAAATGACTCCGTTACACTACTTTCCAAGTAGGAAGCTAGCCAAATATCAACAGGTATAGCATTTACCTGGTAAAGAACTAAGGAATGTCATGTGAAATTTAATGGTTATTTATTTTGTTACCTTTTTTGCAAAATCTGATTTTCAATTCCAAATCTCAATTTGGGATATGTTATCATCTTGATAGACCCTACCCGTATGGCATATGGAAAGAAAATGAAATGATACACGTTCTTAAAATAAGCAATGACTTGGTGAATTTTTGGGTTGATAGTGAAACTGATCTCCTTTGTGGGGAGTTTCCCCAAAATTCATATATTAGGGATCTGCAACTTATGAGAAATACCTAAGAATTGCCTGCAGAAAGTAACAAAAAAAAAAAAAACTCTTATTTGTTCGGTGTTGTGAGGCTCACTGTCCTGGGCCTCCAGGCTTTCATCTAACTTCTTGCATTGTGTTTCTGATGCTTTATTTCTTTTAATGGTGGTAAGTTAAATGCTTAAATTAGCTTTTGAAAGCTTGTTCAATTTCACACATGAAACTTGAATGTCCAATTACCAATTAGGCTCGAGTTTTGCACGTCCCTTTTTAACTTCTAAACATTGGCCTTTTTCTTTTCTGAACATTCCGTTGTTTCCCAGTGTCTTCTTGTTGTTAGTTCACCTGTCTTCGTTTTTGCTTCTTTTGTTTGAATCTTGTACATTCCTTCCTAGCTGGATTAATTGATTCAAAATTGTGAATAGGAACCTTTTCTGAGGCTTCCATGAAACATCCAATTATTGCAGGAAGTTAGATACAACGATATTATATCCTAACTCTACATTTGCGTGAATATGTTTCTCTTATCTAGATAAGGATTCTTAGATTGCTTATGAGGAAATGATACTAACTTAGGCCAGACGTTTTAATTTTATGCAGTTTGAAGCTGAGAAGTTAATTTCTGATTCCCCTAAAGTAAAGACCGAGTATCTTTCATGTATGAAGCATCTTTTGAGCTTGATGATCGATACTGGTAACAAAGATAAAGTCACCTTAAAGGATTTGGATGATGAAATCAAGCGTGTTGAAGCTGAGATTTATGATCGCTCAAAACATAAACCCTAAAATAGTTTCAGGTTTGTGCCAGTTGTTCAAGCCAGAATGAAACCATGCTTCCTAAACCTTTGGCACCTCACATACAATGCTGGAAATATTATGTTCTCGTTGACTCTTTTTGGTGTTTTTTTTTTGGGTGTATCACTCTTGTTATCCTTGTTTGTTAATTAGCTTGAGAAGCTGGTAGTTATAATAAAATGTCAACACGAAATTGTATGGAGGCACAAATGTATCAAGAACAAAAAATCACAATTTTTCTTAGTTTTGTAGCAAATAAAATGTTTTGCTCATGTCTACAACTCGATGGATACTGATGGGTATGTAATTTTTGAATATTTATTTTATTCAATAAATAATAAATAGGTTATAGATATTGTCAAATCGTTTTGAAATTTAACCTAAAAATAACCTGAAATATATGTAGAATATTTTGAGTATGAATATTTATATGATAAACAATGAGTAGTGGATGAATATAAAAAATTATCAATTGGATGGACATCCTTTATATCTAGTATCTACCCCATTTCTTCTTTCCTTTTCCGCTGGGCTGTACCATTTGTCACTGCCTTTAAGGGCTGTATTTCTTGCAGCAATAATGGAAAAGGTGCAAGAGGGCAGTGAAGATAAAACAGAGATAGTTGAACCACCACTTGGCTGGGGCTATAAATAGGCAGAGATCTTTTCATGTGAAGTCGGTGCTCTGAATAGACCAAATCTCATTAAACTAATCATCAGTTAACCTCCCATGCATTTGACCTTATCCTACAGATGCAGAACAATTTAAGTTGGTGGGATAGCTATAGAATGCATTTGACCTTATCCATCAGTGTAGACCAAGACAGTTCATCGGAAAACAAAAGTAAAAACAACAAGCTCTTTCTATATTCACGACTTGGAGTTTTTCTTTTTTCTTTACAAGAAAGAGACTTGAACTCGGAGATCTGGTAGATGAGAGGGGATGACTCGTTGAGGATCATGAGATTGATATGACATGGGAACAAGGCTCCTAGCTTTTAAGTGGAGTTTCATGGCAATACATGGGCCGATGGATTGTTTGTTTGTGCGGCATGCCACGTTTTAAACTATAGCTCCAATAAAAAGCAGCAAAAAACTGATACTTGAACCGCAATTTAAAACAGTGTAGTAAGATAGGTTCTTGCTAGGAAAAAGTTTTTGTATGATCACGACAAGGTTTTAAGTGTAATAAAGACGAGGTATGTAGACAAGCGAGAATGGTATACGCCCATAACAACGAACTAGTCCTCTTAGGACCCCAATTAATTTCCACCTAACAACACAACCAATGGACCAGAATAGAGCCAAGCAAGCAAAATCCTTCAAGAGATTAGATACCTTTCTTGAAGAATTTAAAGATGCAAAACCACAGTAGAGAAGGAAATACCAAGTTTTTATCTATAGCGTGGAGCTTGATATTTCCACATATTCTTCCAATATCAGATATCCCACATGCCTTCTATCACTCCCTTCAACATTTTCATGGAGAAAAAGAAACCTAAAGGTGGTGGCAGTACTGATGATTTAGCCCTAGTAAAAGCAGCTGCATGGGCATGGTACCACCATGGTTCAGGGTCTGAAGGAAGGCCGATTTGTGAATTTGATGTTACAAGAACTCGTCAAGCTCCAAGACCATCAAGATACAAGCTAGAAGCTACGAGAATAATGAAGGCAGATGCCATGGGATCAGGATCAGAAACGCCGAGTCCAATCCGCACAGACAATTCTCTTCTTGATAAATATGAGGTAGAGAGCATTTCAAAGCAACTTGACTATCTTATAGAGTCAAGCAGCAACAGATTTTATGGCTTCAAGATAGATCATCTTGATCATGACCAAAGAAGTATCTCGTCATTGGATAGTGATCAAACTGGCGGAATGAAGCAGAAGAAGAAGGACAAGAAGAAGAAGACTTTTTTACAAGGGTTTTGGCCAAGACATTCGGTTGTTTGTGGCACAAAGGGAGATGTGGACACAAGAGCCTTAGTGCGTTGTGGCAGCGGCAGCGGCCGGAAAGTCATATTCCGGTAGTTGGGATACTGGTTACTTGTCGAGCCACGGGATGCCCATGCTTGGTGACTTAACAGTAACTTATCAAGTTGTCGTTCCCTACACAAATTTATTGCAAGAAATGGCTTCCAGCTTTAGATAGATACTGTTCACTTGTGTGTGTATATATATTTTTAATGGAGACACTTAATTACACTACTCAACATAGATAATTTTTCCTTTCTTACTTTGAAAGATTTTCTCACATATTTTAATAAGCTAGCCATGATACATTTTAGAATATATTAAATCAAGTTTTCTAACATATGCATCAAGTTTATTTCCTTGAAGGTAGATTTTTTTTTTTAATTTCGAATCAAAAGTGTTTTTTGAATTTGTTTTCTTATACTAAGATTAAATTCTTTTTGAGTTTAAATTTTATACAATCTTTTCTTAAATTTGAACCGACACTAATATATACATATATAAACTAAATATATTTATAATTTGGGACATCTTCAATGATTTTACTTGTGATATAAGATCTTGTGAAGATATTGCCTTAAAGGAAAGACAAAACAGTAGTTGGAGACATTGATTTTAAGATTGCTACCAGGTAGTTGATGATGAAATACAAGTAACCGGAAGAGGTGGATAATGTAAGAAAAATCACTTATCTTTGAATTATTTTGGTGAATTTCTAGTATACATTTTTGGATCCACCAAGGGCATGTCCATTCCTTGTCCCAACACATCAAACATCAATCAAAATCAGTAATTCTCATTGGTACTATCTTTCCATATGATGCCACATGATAAAACAAAGCTACAAACAATGAAAAATCGTGCATTGAAATGGCTGCTTGATTTGATGCTGTTTGTCTAGAGAAAAGTGTGGTTCAAGTTTAGAAATTGATTGGGGTTAACCGTACTATTTTTAAATTATTTGAATGTATTAATATTAAAAATATATATATATTATTTTAAATATTTTTATACAAAAACATTTTAAAAAATTAATTTCTACCAATCATTAGAGGGGGAGGAAGATTAGAGGATAAACCAAGAAAAAAATATTATCATGTTCCTGAAACAAGAAAAAACCACCATATAGGCAGACAGGGTGACACAATTCAGCAACAAAAAATATGGATCGACCTCAAACAAGAAGAAACCACCATAAAACTGAAGAAATTCCTTCTCTCCATTCTCACTGAAGATAGGCTGACAACAATATTAATTTTGAGTTCCTTCTCACAATTAATGGCATCCGGTCCATACCCACCATGTTCAATTCGTTCACATGCACCCTTTTAATTTATTATTATCATGTTTACAGTCACAGAAGATAGAGTATTCTCGTATCAGTTTTCGGATCAACTGAAACTATATCCAATATCACTCTAATTGTGCTAAGCAAGCATATATATTCGATTATATCTAACATTTAGTAGCTTTATGTAGTTCTTATAAAACTAGTTAATAGATATGTTCTATTTCCACCCATTTGATAGTAATTGTAAAATAATGATTGTTTTTATAATTTCTTATATTTATAATTTTTTAAATTTATATTTGAGATAATTTAAAAGGGGTTTTTCTTATATTATCATGATTAATATATAACATTTCAATTTTTCACCTCCCATATACTTTATTTAGTGAAAATTAGTCATTAAAGAAATCACCTGGATCTCCATGAAGGCCTACCTTCTATAGGTGCTACAGAGGTGGGATTAGAGAATTGAAGATTTCTTTCCATATAAATAAAAAAGAGGGTATAAATATTAATAGCCTTATACGAAGATAGGGTACCTTTAGCCTTTATGAAGCCCTATTATTATATCTAATGGCTGCAACAGACCATTTATAGTAATCACAGTAGTAATTAAGCTTTTTTAAAAAACTGATAATTAACTCCCTTGGAAATCTTATATGAAGATTATCTGGAATTACAGATGAAAAATATTTCAATGATAATGTTCGAGGACAGTGGCGAAAAAAATTATCTGTCGGACATTACTGATGTCATCAGTGATGGAATATATTACGTCAATAATTATCAATAAAATTGCCAATAGAATAAAAATAATTAAAAAAATCAAGAATTATGATGTCGGTAATTCCTCGGTAACATGACACATCATTATTTGTTGAAGAAATTACTGAGGGAATTATTTGATTGCCAGTTTTCATTGATAATTTTATCAGTAAATATATAAGTGTCATAACTGACAATAGCCATATCCCCCTTTCTTTTTCTTATTCTTCTTCCTATTTTTCTTTCACTACAAAAAACAATTGCCCCCTCCCTATTTTGCCATAAATCTAGGTCTTATCCTTACAAATTCAGTCACCTCAACACTCAGTAGTGTCAAAACATCACTGTCTGTTAGTTGATTTTTTTTTTTCTAAACATTCCCTACACCAAGTAAACAAACATACCCATTTATCTTTTAGGTTAATTTATTGATATTATTTTCTAGTATTTATAGTTTGCTTGTATATTTAAGTGTTTTAAAATCTTTTTATAGAAAATTTTGTTGTATTAAATTATGATTTGTATGTTAGTGTTTGTTTGAGATTTGGGGAAAAAATCAAATTTGTTTGTAATTTGATGAAATTGAGTTTGATT
>Ga0307515_10007434_pt1 | contig 21653 bp, 17 predicted proteins | sample 17_EM_MG_FD_194513 | JGI IMG/M metagenome (GOLD analysis project Ga0307515, IMG submission 194513) | Populus trichocarpa ectomycorrhiza microbial communities from riparian zone in the Pacific Northwest, United States - 17_EM | ecosystem: Host-associated > Plants > Roots > Unclassified | place...
ACCCTTTTCATGCTCTCTGCTTTGGATAGTAAGTGAACAAATATATTGTACTAAATTGGAATCTGAGTTGCAGCTAAGAAAAAACAAGTGATTTTACCTCTTAATTAGAGATGGTTCATTTTTATTTTTGTGCATATTATGCTTGAAAAAACTTGACAAAAATCACAAATGTATCTTCGTGTGTTATCTTTTCGTTCTATATTTTGATGTATGCTATATTTACTATGACATTATTTGCAATAATGTTAAACGATTAGTTGACTGGCTCCCATCCAACTCTTGCATCTATATATTTGCCAAGCAGACACAATACAGTCGCAGCCGTGCTGGACAATAGGGAAGCATTCCTCAGTCTATTTTCTTTTTGGCTTATTATGTTTCAAGTCGTAGCTTCATTGATAAGCATTTCATTCAGAATCCGGAAGCACTCAGCTAAAGAAAATTTATTCGTCCCTGAAAAAGGGAATGGCTTGAGAGCCTGATGAGGTTCATCGAAACCCAAAATGAATATTCCTTTTTTGACAAACTGAATTGGGAAGGAACCACACAAAAGTGGGCACTAACCCGACCTCCGAGATCACAATGGGAGCTAGGAAATGATATCACTAAGCAGGACACATCAATTTGCGTGCTTGCTTTTATATCTCGATCCCGTCTCCATGTCTTGGGTATCCTGACGTAGGTACCTGGGCTGAAAGAACCTCACCGAATCAAGATTTAAACATTTTCTTGAATTGACAAGAAACTAATATCATAAGTTTCATAATTCATTAAACAGAACCCCTAACCTTGATGGGAGTAAACCATGAGGGAGTGTAGAGAGGTGGAGAACCTCGTATGGGAAGGCCAAAACCTGCCCACCTACTGGGGAAAAGGGCAAACAGAATAAGACCATAGCTTGCTCAATGCTCATTGATTTTCCATCACCTTTGCAGCCTCATGAAATCACTTGGTTGCAAAGATTGCCTTGTAAAATCTTATATTTTTAGTTCCCAGTGTGTTCTTCGTATTATACAATATCCAAATACCGCTTAGCTATGATTTCGAGGGGTATTTGAGAATCTGATAGCGGTTATTTTTTAAAATATATTATTTTAGAAATATCTTAATTTTTTTTATTTTTAAAAATTATTTTTGATATCAATACATTAAAATAATTTAAAAATACAAATAAAAAAAATTTAAAGTAAAAAAACGTTTGAAACACAATTCCAAAATATTTTGCCCCTTGCTTTTAATGCAATACCCGTCAAAGACTCAAAATACAAGCTGCTAATGTTTTTTTTTTTTTTTTTTTTGGGGTTACCTGGAAGGCACTGTGATTAAAATTATTATAATTTTCCAATCTGTTGATGCTATACAATATTACAATAAACCTGTGATTAACATGTTACCACTGCATTCCCTAGATTCGGAGGCCCTTTAAATTTTCACATTTTAGTCAAGAAAATGAGATATCATATTGTGGTAGAAGTGCATCTGATGCCAAAATAAAAATCTTATAGTTGCATAGTCAGTGATAAAGAAAAACAGCATAACTAATGGCCTGCCCAGCAACGTAGCACCTTCTATAGGTGAAATATCTTGCAATTTAATAATGGATATTTACTTTATTATCACTAATATATCCATCTGTTATGAAATGAAATCAATAGGCACACTCATCACAGATTCATCAATTTGATAATAATGCAGCAAAATCAAATGATAGAAAAGGGAAATAAGATAAGTTCAAGGGGAAGAAAGGAGCAACCCAACAATTCAAATCAAAATAGTTGAACGGAGGTAGCTCGATTACAAGACAGAATCCTAAATCACGACATAAATAACCGTGACAAATATACCCATAAAGGTCCTCATTTCTGCTGGGGAGTTCATATAGAGAATCACGGAGCTGGAGAGAATTCCATCAGGAAAACAGACAAGTATCTTTGCAGACACTAGATCAAAACTCATCATCATCCTCCTCAGCTATGTGCTTTGCAAGCTCTTGCTCCTGCTGTTGTCTCTCCCTCCTTTTCTCAGCACTTTCTTTCTCCTTGTGGGAATTAGGTGGAAACCTAAGGGCACGTACTGCCTCATTATGCATGTTGAGGCAGAAGGCAATCCTAGAGTTAAATGCCAGCTGAGGCTCATTTGTGGAGTATATGTCCCCTGTTTCCTTGGATACCATCCACCCATTTGCACGATCTAAAGTAGCATCAATAGCACCATCTCGTATTGCCTTAGCCACAATACTCTCAGCATCAGCAACAGGGTTTGCAGAGTCCAACCTCAGCTTCTTGGCTACATCAGCCAGTGAAATACGAGAATAAGAGATACTGATGTTGCGAAGTCCAGTCCTTATGACATTGTGCCGCAGTCTAACAATTAAGTTGTGGGTCCTGTCTTTGCTGAAAGTAGATGAGAACTTCTCAGCAACGGACTTAAAGAGCTCCAAGTCCCCTATTCGCACAGCCTGAAAACAACAAACATTGTCCCCACTAAATCCAGCAATTAAACCTCAAGCATCTGATCGGTGGCTTGACACACCATAGGCATCTTGGGTAGAAGTAATCAAACTTTATACTTGTAAAAACTAGATGGATGTCCAGATTTAGATAGAAAATCAAGAAGACTCGAGTTCCATAGTCCTAGACTTACATTTGTGAGCTCAAAGTATGGCCTCAAAGCACTCTCCATGCCTTTTTGCATAAAAACAGTCCTCTCAGGGATTTCTCCTAGCAGCAATCTGACAATAACTGCCCACTTGTTGCATTGAACTCGAAAAGCAAGGGCTGCAGCAGGGGCTTTACGTGCAGCTTGAAGGAGAGATTCTTTTGCATCAGTATACTCCAACTGAATTGTCCTAATCTTTCCCAAGTAAAAGAGATACCGACAAAACTGCAAGATAAAACAGTATAGTGCCAAAAAGTGAGTTTACAGCCAATCATTTTTTTAAATGACAACCATAATAAAATCACTTTCTTTTCAATATTAGATATTTTTTAAAACATGTCTAGTTCACATTAATGAAGTTCAATTACACCTAATCCCATGAGATACAATATTTCACCAATTTGGCATCTAATACAAGCAAGAAAGATACCATGTGTTACATGACTTGCCTATAATTAAAATCCTAAAATCAAGACCAACAATGGAATTGCTTAAAAAGCTGATGTGAGACTAAATTCTTCAATCAAAATCAACTATATTGTAGGCTTTAACTATTCAGCATATCAGGATAAATGTCATAAAGTCTAGTGAGTGTTACCTGCTGATTTGAGTGAGCCTCAAATCGAGGGGCCTTCGACCTCAGCTTCTCTGCCTGATCATATAAATTGTAATGGAGGTAATTGCGGAGTAGCAGGTTGAGAAGTGTTTCCTGCATCGCAACATCATTAGAAGTATAAGGACCCAGCAATGTACCCACAAAATGTTCTGTATCAATGAAAAAAATTTACCTGGCCCAGCTCATCATGGCGCAGTGTTGCAATCCGATGAAGAGCAAGGAGGCTACTGTTAGTGGGAAAAAAAACTCAACTTAGTTAACAAATGGTATTCTTATGTGTGAGTAAGATTAACAGCATCAAGACTTGTTATAGTTTTGTGAATGCATCAACTAATGCATAAGAAACACCAAGACATCAAATAGATTAGCAAACAGATCCATGTACACAGTCATGCACCCAAACTCATGTTTTAAGAAAGAAAGGTTATGCATTGAATAGAATAGACAATTTACCCTCTGATTTCAGCAAGATCACCAGTGAGTTCATAGCTAAGTGAGTAGTAGGAATACAGCCTTGATGCCAGAACATCAACAGTCCTCCTATTCAGATTCTTCAGGCGAGCAATGCTTGCTGATGAGCAAGCTTTAGCCTGCAATCCAGTTGATAACTTGCTATTGTTATTTCACTGGAAGAAAAGAAAAGAAAAAGGTACAACCCTTCTGTAATCATATGCTGCTTTACCTCAATGTGTTTCTTCTGATCAATCAGAAAAATCAGCACCAACAAGTAGCAATATATCTCCAGCTCTGGCAAGGGATGTTTTGCAGGTGCTTGAGTCACAGATGTCGCAGTATCAACCTCCATTTCATACTCATCTTCCTGTCACGACAAATATTAAACAACCAAACTTCCAAAAATTGCAAACTCCCCACAACATTATCCATTATCCAAATATCAAACTTTACTTCACTACCTAAGCACCAAATAAACACACACACACACACACACACACACACACACAACCACTGCCAAAACACTAATACTCACAGCATAAACATAACAAGGAGAACTGAAAACAGACAAAACACGCTACTGCCCATCAATGCTAAGAGATAAAAGTCCATCTTTGACCTGCCCCGAACAGACAAACTTTTCCAATTGAGTGATTAACTGTCCATCCAATAACCAAACCCTACATTTAGTTCATTCATAAGATTAACCACTGTAGTCTCAACTCAGCCTCCCCTGGCATCAAGAAAAGCAAATCCTCCTCACAGCACTATCAAAGTACTGACTTTTCTTCACAACCTAAATGCCCGCTAGTCATTCCAACTCGACCGCGAAAAAACGAACTCGAAACAGACCAAACACGTATAACCCGCCAATGCTAGGACATAAAAATCCTATCTTTCCCCTCCAAACTACTCAACAATCAAAACCCTCCACTACTCTAACATTCCCATCGACCAAAACCAATTAAATCAACAGTCGAAACACTAAAAGTGCACGATCTATACACAAATTTCACTAAATTACCTTAGGAAGATAAGAGATTAAACGATTAAACGACTCGGATCCCGCCGAAAGAGCAAAATTAAGAAAAGCATAAAGCACAGAAGCTTTCAACTTTCTCCTTAAAGTATTAGTCAGTCTCACAGCTCTCTGAATCCTCCTCGTTTCCTTCGCATACGCTCCAGTCTCAATTAACGATGCAATCTCCTTCAAATCTAAAAAACAAATCTAAAAAATATTAAAACTTTATAACTAAATAACCAAAAATCCGAGCATGTTTATACATATACGTATAAAAATACGTACGGTGGAGTGTGGATGGAGAGGAGGTGGTGGAATTGGAAGGTTGATGCTGCTCTTTCATCTCAACATCTTGAGTCATGATTGAAGAGAGAGACTGAGAGAGAAATGAGGGACTTTTTTTGGGTGAAATTAGGGTTTCTGAAAGAGGACAATTTGACTTGGGAGAAACTGGGATGGAGATGGAGGTGGAGATGGGGGTTATTTAGACCTTTTCGTTCACTACAAGTCTAACAAAGTGGAGTGAAGAGAGAGGAAGTGGAGGATATCATTCGCTGAGACGGTGCTGCTTTGGAAAAAGGGCTGAGACAGAAACCCGACTTTGACCCGGAAACTGATTAGATACTTTCCAGCCCATTCCTCAACCCACCCGGTAATCACAAATTTAGCATCAACTAATATTACATAATAATATCTTACCTTAGCGGATAATTGGTTTTTTAAATAATGTGGATGTTTGAGTTAGTTTGCGCGTACCTCGACTAATCTTACAGGCTCTGAAGTTAACGATCATGTAAATCTCCAATGATCCTGAAATTTATAAAATTCAAAACGGTGATTTATAGGAAACAAACCTTTTGATGGATAAATTTAGATTGATACGAAGATGCACCGACTGTTTTTATCATTATGTAAAACCTGAACTGATAATTTAAGATTGACCCAATCCTTAATTTTATTTTAAAAAATATTAAAATAATATAATTTTATTTTAAAAAAAAATTAATAGGTTAAGGAGTCTACTAGATCAACAAGTTAACCTGATCGTCCAAGACCTAGGCTAGCCATGTCCTATGACCACCCAATCCAGGTTTTACAACAGTGGTTTCGATGTTGATAAATTCAAGGAGACAAGTTATGTCTGAATGCTAATCATCCTTAGCGGATAAATTTAGATTGAAACAGAGAAGGGGATGGGAAACTTAACATCATATTCGGGAAAGAAAAATCAATGTTGCCTTGCATTATTCTCTCTGGTAAGGTTTATATAACAGTTCAAAAATACATGAAAAATTTTGCAGTCCTCAAGACAAACGGGTTGATGTTTTCACAAAAATGGTTGGTAGCATGCGGTCATTTCTGCAGCCTAGTTTGGCTTAGATATTCAATTTGGCCTGCCTCGACTGAAAATCCCAAATCCCTTCTGTCCACCCTGATCAACGCCACCATCTGATTTTGAACCTGGGAGGCTAGAATTTCCAGCTGAATCGTCTGCTACAGAGCCTTGTTTCCCGGGAATAACAGCTTTTGCAGAGCTAAATATTCCATAGCTAGATGCAGGTTTTGCAGTCTCTGGAGAAGAAGCAACTTGCTTGGGTGTTTCATGAGGAGGCTTTGAGTTTCTAGAAGCAGAAAAATCAGGGCTAACCTGCTTCCTTTCTCCCGTTGATGGAGTGGCATTCATCTGTGGTTGTGGTTGTGTTTGCCTTCTTTGGTTCGAGAACTGTGGTTCAAACTTGAATGAGTCCTGCTTACCTGGGCCTTTATTATCCATTGATGTTTGTAGGAACTGATTCCCCGGTTCACTTCTTCTATACCTATTTTCCTTCCCCGGGGAAGGCTCTGGTAGGGCCGAAGGAAGTCTTGCATTCCTTACATCATGTGCTGATCTTGGATGAGAGAACTTCGGAACATTAAACTCTACACTGGAGGTAGCTGGTTCTGTAACAGAATTACTTCCCTCTGAATGATTTATACTAGGACTCTTTGCATCATTGCTGAAATCAAACACCTTGTCAAAATCATCGGCTGACTCATCTTCAGATTCCATGTAAAATTCTGCATGCTCTTCCTTAGACATCGCAGGGCTCTTGAGAGGAGCAGATCGACTGTCTGTTGGCCGTGCATTGGCTAACTCGTCCTTTTTACCACCACCTTTCTTTGATGAGCCGAACTTGACATGCCTAACTATCGCATATGCCATTTTTCTTCCTGCCCTTGGTCCACTATCCACAATAGACACATCTTCAATCTACAGGGTTTTTTAAAGAGAAAGACAAAGGAGCACATCAAATGCATTGCATAACTAACAGGAGTAGCCTGGATAGAAAAAACTAGAGAAAGATGAAAGATATGCAGGCATACCAAAGAAATGAAGCGAGACAACAGTGCTAGCAACTCCTCCTCTTCTTTCTTTCTCTCAAACTCTTCATAATCAAAGTCCGTCTCTGGATCCTCATCTCTAGGAACTTTTGGCATTGAACGCTTTTTTCGACTACCAATTACCAAACACTGTTTCAAAATCATAAAAGAAGACAATTATTATGAAAACAAATCTTAAAAATCCAAGACACATAGGGCAGAACATATGCCAAACATGCATTTGGTGAAACAAGCATTTTTGCAATTCTATAAATTTGAGAAGCCTCTGGTTGTTCATGTAGGTATTTATCCATTCATGCATCCAAGATCCGTGGGCATTGGCTAAATAATTGAACATTTACCTGTACATTGCTGCATGAGACAACAGCTCTTTGGAGCTCTCTCTTACCAAATCTAATACTGGATCACTGTTGAAAATATTTGCAGAATTCGGTTCATGTTAAAAAAGAGTTTCCCAGCCAAGCAGCCAAATGAAGCATAAAGCTGGAACATAATTCTTCCAAACTTCAGGGCAACTGATTCTTTCCATTAAAATTTCTTTTTAAGCAACCTTTAAAACTACCATTGAAGATTTATCTACAAACTTTATGGCGACAAGTAAACTTCTAAATTGAAAGCACAAAATTTCTCTAAAACATGTGGTGAGAGGACATTGTTATCTAATGACAACAGTTGTGCAAGATTTACAAAGCTTTACCCTCTTCACCTGATGCTGGTGAACGACTCAAAGTGGAACATGGCAGCATATCCTCTTGCAGTCTAGGTAGAAACCTAGTATTTTACAAAAATATACAAAGAAGACATTCTTCACAAACTATACTTAAGAAAAAAAAGGCAAGGATAAAAACAAAACATGGTTTAAGGGTTTGAAATGCCTGTTCGGTTTTGTTCTTTTCTTCTTCTTTGATATATGGAAGAAAACAAAAGTATCATCAAACAACACTGAATGCACCAAATTGCCTAAAAAGTATAGTATGACAAGAAACTAATAAAAAACAGACAATTTAATTGGAACAGGGGGAAAATACCTTCACCCTATAGCCACGTTCCATCAGTCTTTTGGCCATATCAGCTTTCATTTCCAAGTCTCTTTGTTCCTGAAAAGAACAGTATAAGCTCAAAGGTGAAATACAATTTTTGCTTTATCCGCTACATTGCATTGCATGAGTTTGTCCATTTATTCAGTTTGTAATATGGCCTTGCCAACTCTTAGAAAGCATTAGCACATGCACCTGAAACTACTTGGTATCCAAAAGTTGCAGTATGACAAGTAGAAATTTGTCTAGACCAAACATCCTGTATCTTTCAGATAACAGGTAAACGTACAGAGCTAACAACATAAAACATAGTATAATCTAAAATCGATCAGGCCAAAATTCAAACCATTAATATAAATTACTAAATATCCATTTGTATATATAAGGATCACTCGGTGCAATGATGAACATCTTAGGGTTGAAACTACAGGGATGCAGGTTTGAATCTTTTAAGCAGCACTCAGTCATTAAAAAAATGTTGAATGGTAGGAAAATGTAAAAATTTTCCAAATAGGCCACTGCCTCGAATGAAAGATAACTAGGTAATGACCCTAGTTCGGAACTTGCTGAGAACTGTCTCAAGGTTGGTTTGTGGGTTAACAAATGATTTGTCCATGAAGCAACAAACTTACAGTTTTTGCAGCAAATCGAACTTCCTTGTGATCTCCTTTGCGCAGAGTTTCCCCTGCCTGCAAAGTAATTGAATGGCACAAAGCCATAGCTATTCAGTGAACACTCAAGCAGAAATTGGATGGCACAAACATAGCAGAGCTATCCTCAAAGTAAGAGCATTTCCAATGACCTCATTCCAACAAGACTGAAAATGAAGAAATAATTTAAAAATACACCATACCTTGCTTTTAGAACGTTCCTTTTCCTTCAGTTCTTTTTTGTACTTCTCTCGGTTAAAGTTCAAGAGTTTACAGACAGGTGGATTGGCATTTCTTTGAACCTATATAAAATTCAAAAAGGGAAAACAAGGAGATGAGCCTCGTAGAAGGCACACTGGAAGAAATCAAAAGAGATTTTTGCTAATTTTTGTTGAATGGGACTTCTGTTGGCTACTTCTTACTTTCCTAATTGAGAACAGATATCACCATCTATATCTCTTCACAAAAGTCAACATTAAACAAAATGAAAACTGATACAGTTGTATATATAACCCAACGAAAGCTCAAGCACATCATAAGGCAAGCATGAAAAATTGAAGCTATTTCACAAAAAAAAAAAAATCTTTCCATTAAAACAAGGATCAACTTGCAGTGATCCAGTTTTTTTCTGGTTTTCGCTTAACAATTTCTTCAAGCATCAACCGATATTCAGAATGAATAGAATGGTGATAAATTGCAAAAGCTTACCTCAACTAAATCAAGTTCAAGTCTTTTTGCTCGTTCTAGTGCTTCACGCAATGAGAGAACAATATGCCCTGCAAACATCCATAACTTTAACTGATTTCTATATCCAAGATTTCTTTAAACTTGGAAAACTTGATCATACCATCAAAGCAAAATCATTCATAACATGTCCAAAACAGTCATATATCAAGTGGACAAATTATACCTTCATCACCCACAAGCCTAACAACCGGCGCAGTGATTTTCTCATTTAATCTTGGCCCACTCAAAGTCTTCTCTTCCTTGTTCACTTTGGCCTGCAATTCAACAACATATCAGAGTCTACTAACAACACACGCATGTAAGCACTGAAAACTGAAGCCAAGCTGTCCTAACATAAAGATTAGAACTGTTCAATTACAGAGAAACCAGAAAGAAAAAGCAAGAACCTTAAGAACCCAGAAATTACCTGAACTGGGGCAGCAAAAAACCTGACATTGTTGCAAAATTCAGAGTGCTTTTTAATAAAATCACAAACTGGATTCTCTAAAACACGTGATCTTGAGCTAGTAGCAGTGTATTTAAGTGAAGAATCATATGGGATTTGAAGGTAGTATATCTTCAACTGTTTTGACAAAAAAATGAGCTTTGACTGATTAGTTCTAATCCAAAAAGCCATTTTTCTTCAAAATAGTTGCAAGTTTGCAACTTTTTGGAGTGATAGAGACTTTGTGTCGTGAATTAACACTAACAATTGCAACAAAAGAAATACTAGTAACGAATTTATGAGCCCAGGGACTGTTTAAAATCGGATTTTTTTGTGGTCTATCAGAAACTAGGGTTATACAGTAAATAGTAATGAATTTATGCATGGTCTGAAATTACAGCTTGGGCTGATTTTACAAATATTTATGGCCCAATTTGAGACCCAATTTTGTTGGACACAGGAAAAGTTTTGGGAAATAATACAACCATATCTAACAAAAAAAAACAAAATTTCTTTATTTTGCTGTGACAATTTTAATGCCTAGGGTTAAAGTATGCTAGACACAAGGAATTACACTAATGCTAGGCATATAGAGGTACAAGAAAGGATTGATCGGAAAACATCAAAATCAAAGCAGTGTGGTTGAGGGAGGAAGATGTGAGGCAGTGAGTTGAAAACAAGTGTTTAGTATACAGATTTCTAGATAGTCTATTGGAATATGATTGTCGAAAATAATATTAAATTTAATCTTATAAAGTTAAAACTGCCAAGAAAAATAATAAATTTGGTAGCATAATAAAGTCATTAAAATACATACTAGATTTATAAGCCTACAGTTCTTATAAAAGAGTTATAAGCCTACAATAAATCATTAAGGAAGCGTTTAGGAACGCGGTTCAACCCGCGTTCCCAAAAAATTTGAAATTTTTTTTATTTTTGTTAAAATTTAATGGTTTGTACATTTTGGATCGTTTTGATGTGCTGATGTCAAAAATAATTTTTAAAAATGAAAAAACATCATTGGGATGCATTTTGGCACGAAAAGTTATTTGAAAAGCACCTGCAATCACACTGCCAAACACACTCTAAAAAATTATGTTATTTTTAACAAATAAGTAAGAGCATGAAGTCCACTTAAAATGAAAACAGGGGGAATTAAAAAAAAAATAACATCTTCAGTCATTAGGAAATGTTAGATTCCTTTATTTTATAAATGAATCACGTTGCCCAGTTTTGAAGGAATGTGATTTCTAAAATTGTTAAATTCCTTAATATTCAATATTCCATAAAAAGAAAACATAAATTGTGTTTTTGAAGGACTGGGTGAAGCTAAACACTGATGGAATCCAGACCATCGTGCTGGTTTGCCCCTCCGCCACCATACTCTACACCGTGATGCTGCACCAGCCGAGAGTATCCGTACGAGGCTCTTGCAGAGGGTTCATCCGCTACCATTTGGATCACTGCACAATGGGGGTGACAGTTTTCTCGCATCCTCCTACAGGGCTGCAAGCTCGTTGTGGGCTGAATTGGATTGGCTCCCATAGATTTATAAATTTGTTTCTAGGCAGGGCATAGGGAAAGAAAAAAAAAGGACTCGAAAGATCTTATCTGGTCTTCAAAGAGGCATACAATACGTACAAAATACAAACAGGTCTGAATTTTTCAAATATGAAACTTCATAACAATATCATGTACATATTTCTTCCAACATCTATCTCATCTAATCTAAACAACAGTGCAACAGGACAAAGCCAGAATTAACAGACGAGATGGTGAATTTGATCACCCAAAATCAGACACTCCTAATCCTATGTGCTGTCAGGAAACTTGGCCTCGTAGGTCTGGGGAACCTGCAAGTCAGTAGAATTTGTTTGCAGCATAAGTTGCATCGACAAATGAAATAACTAATATTGTAAGAAATTGAATGATTACCATGAATGTTGCAGTGATCATCTTCCCAGCAAACCATCTTCCATGGAGAGCTCGCTGTGCATTTACAGCACCTTGCATGTTCTCAAAACGCATGTAAACAAAACCGGCACTGTTCCTGTTTCTCCAAGGAAAAAAGGCAGTTGTGAGAAAGAAACATGATAGAAACAAAATAGACAGGATTTATCAGCTTGAATGAGTTGTCACAAACAGCAAGAAATAACATGTTGAGTCACAACGACCTCATCGAGAGGAAGATGCTTTGATATAACAGAAGAATGGATAGACTTTAAAATAACTGACTGTTCGAAGAGGACAGACTCAAGTCCTGACCAGTCAAAGAGAAGAAATCACACAGCACACCTAAACAGTACTTACTTGTCGACATGTATATGCTTCACATTTCCAAACCTTGAGCATTCCTCTTGAACATCTTCTTTAATATCCAAATCAAAATCTGGTTCAGTCTGCCAAAACAAGACAGAGCCTAAGCAAAACAAAACAAAAGCTGAAAAATCAGGAAGTCTAAAAAATGAGAGTCCACGAACCTCTTTTTTTGGATCAAACATGTTTTTCAAGAGTATGCAATCACTTGGGACTCCAATTGTCTCCACGGTTGGAATTGTAGTAGCAGGAAGTTGAAGACCTGCAACTGGAAGTCCAGGTATAGCCAGAACAGAACCTGATAAAAGAGGAGCAATAGCAGGAGACACGGCGGGTGCAGCCCCAAGGATGGGTGCTGTTGGTAGAGTAGGGGTGCCTAGTGAACCAGTAATACTGCAAATAAAGGAAGTTGTTGTCAAATCAATCAAATCATTTATATAAAAAAAAAATTCAATCTAATCATCAGAAAATCCAATCCAAAAGCAAAAGGCTTGACAGAGGCTAACCTTGAGGCAGTGCCAGTGCGATCTAACTTCTGCATCAAAAGTGCCCGAGAACGTGCATTCAGTGCCTGAAATTTGAAGCAAGATTAAGTATGCTTCAACATAATTGTTGGTAACTATGTACTAGAAATATAAATAGTTAGCAACATAAGATGGACTGTAAACAGTAACAATTTTTTTGGTTTCATTTTCCATTTGCAATAACTGTTTCTTTTCCATCTTCTATTTGTCACATCAAGAAACTAAGCACTTGCTGGTCCATTCAGAGAAGCAGGCCAATATCAAGAGTGCATTCTTAATCCAATAAAGCCCTCTCTTCGTCAGCCAAAAAAAAAATATCTTCTCCACTTATCAAGAGAGACAAGTACAATTACTAACCAAGCCACCACCTTCATCATCATCAAAATCACCAACATTTGTCCCACCATCTTGTGCTCCAGCTTGATCAGTAACAGCTGACACCTGAACAGTAAGCAAGAACATATAAATATCTAATGCAGTTAAATGACCGTATGAGATCCACCATCAATGCAGAGAGCACAAGGGAAAAGTGCAATTTAGAAGAAGCATGAGATTACCTTGATTGGCCTTCCTGCAATCTCCACTTGTCCATTCAAGTTTAGTGCATTTCTAGCATCTTCAAGACGTGCAAACTGAAGCAAAAGTTAAAGCAATTAATCTCCAATTTCCAAGAGGATTCTAGTTAAGCCTATTTCAAGGCCAATTGGAAGGAAGAGCTTGGTGCAGCCACGAAGAGAGTATTCGGGAATTGTTTAAGATACTGTTGAAATATAAAGGACTAAAGGAGCTTCATCAACAATTGTTACATCAGTTTTAAGGCCTTGGTCACGGTTTCCTTCTTAATATAGACATGCATTTGGAACTCAACTTGCAAAATTTCATTAATTATTTTTTTCAAATTCATTTTTATTGCTGACAAAACTCACCTGGACAAAACCAAAACCTTTACAATGCCCACCTTCATCGTGAGGCAATTGCACCAATTCCACAGCACCAAATGGCTCAAACACCTGTGCAGCAAGAAAATAAGTCCAGTGAAACATATCTGAATACCGATGTCACCTAGCAAGAACAAAAGTACAATCCTAACGGGAAGGGAAAAAGTCACATGATAATGATAGTCAGCTATCATAAACACAAATTCATGAAAACTGGAATGCAGACAAAAAGTTTATCTATGTTAACATACAATTCCCTTGATAATTTTATATATCGAGCCAATCTAAAAACAAAAAAACAGAGAATTTGATGTGGTGAACACGTTCTAGATAGATCAGTGCCAAAATAAACAGTAACATGAAAAGTGATTACCTGACGAAGTTGATCTTCGGTTATGTTGAAGTGCAGGTTGCCGATATACAACCTTCTAGCCCCTCCTGTGTAGGGGCCTATAAGCCCACCCGATGCCACAGCTGTAGTTGACTGAACAAGATTCTTTTCAGCTTCAGAAGGTTTCACCATCACTGGTTGACCAAGAAGGGGCTGTCCAGAGAGTGCTATCGCCATAGGCACGGACATCGCATCATAGAACTCGATATAGCTAGAAAAAAGAGATGAGCAATATTGCAAATCACCTCATAGAACTAAATATACCTAAAAACAGGAGTAATATTGCACTTAAGTAAAACAAATGCAACAAAGGAGACTAGCATCACCATACTAACTCTAGGCTGTTCACAAATAACTTCAAAACCACAGTTGTTTTTGTGACCACTGTTCGCTCAAGTGAGACCTCAAACAACTAGTATAATCACTAGTAAATTGTAATTTTTTATTTACTTAACAATAATAAACACCAAAAACTCCAAGTTTTCAATTCCTTTCAAATTGATGGACCTCGGTGATTAAAAAGCCAAAAGAGAAGCATGCAAATAGCTAGCCAAATAAAGATAAAGCAAGAGAAACACTTTACAAAAGTCAGAGATGAGAATGCACAACATAGCCTAATAATTGGAACCTTCGTGAAACCAAAAATAGGTCAATCTGTAAGATTAAGGGAGCATTTTAAATATAACTTACCCAACTCCTTTTGATCGTCTTGAATTGCGATCCATGATGAGTCGTACATCTCGCACCTGAAAGTTGTGCTGAGCATATCAGAAACAAAAGGAAGAATGCTAACTAAGCGACCAAACAGCAATCCCCTATCCAAGTAACAATGAATTTGTGTTTGTTGCAATGAATTTTTGTTTGTTTGTCATGTACACAGCACATAAAAGTTAATTGACAAGCAATTGCTCTAATATATAAAATATTACAATGTGAACTTGATTCATATTTTTCCTCCAAATAAGAAGGAATTAGCCCCACTAAAGCTTATATGGTGAGTCCCTTCCCAAATATAAGATACCATGTATCTTTTATCATTCAGCAATAACTCCTTCACACACTATAATATAGAAGCACTCTATAGATTATGCATGATTGTCAAGAGCAAAACTAGAGAACAAAAGGTATTAGCTCCAAATAAAACAGCTGTGTAAGTAATTGCTACAGAACTAACCTTGCCAGCCCTTGAGAAAAATTCATAGACATCTCTTTCATCCGCCTTCAAACATATCTGTAAAACATTTTCACCAGAATCAAAGATGGAAACCATGTGAAATGGAGTACATTACAACTCCATGGGAACACAACGTAATTTATATCAAGCATGTCTATATCGAACCTGATAGGCAAATACTGTCCTCTGGTCTCTCTCAGGATCAGCCTCAGGCTCTGTCGCTTCTTCCTTCCTTTCTTTATATCTTCTGCAAGACAGTGGAAATCAAAATTAACGATCTCAATTCTCTAACCAGTAGCAAATTGATGAGGAAAACGGCCAGTGAGTAAAACATTCATAAAGCAAATACAGACACAATGATGATTTGTCTTTCAAAAGAAAGAAGGTTTTTCTTATGTTTGCTTTATCATTAAAGAGGTAGAAAATAATCCAAAACAATATTGAAAATGTCTCCAATACAAGTTAAAACGCCGAACCCACAAAACACGGTCCTGCAGGCAACTGGACAAAGTTAACATGAGAGGACTTGTGAATGTACATGTTGAAATTAAGTGATCTTCATCTTCAAATTAACAAGAACCAACCTGGGGAACAACGTTGCAAGTAGCAACTAAGAGAAGTGAACTAGAAATCCAACTTCAAGTGATGGGTTAATAAATTTGCACCTTCGAAATAAACATAATCTTAAATGGAAACACCATCATCAAGTTTGGCAATACCAAAGGACCTATATGCATTAATGTGAAACCAGTTAACAACTTTAATAATCGAGTTAGGTTCATATATCCCAAAAAAGAAACCATCAGCAGAAGGCAGGAAAGAAGCACTCAGAAGTTAATGTCATTCACCACAGTTTTACTACCAGTCCCATGGATTACAGAGAAATAAATGTAGATGGAAACTGAAAACTCAGAAAAGTAGATTTTTTTATTTTTATTTTTTGCTAAATCGAACAATATGAACAACAGCAATTCACACAAATGCCACCCACGAGATGATACAAAGGACTAAAACAAAAGGGGCTTGGCTATAATGAAAACTGGGAAATTGAGAAACAATTCAACTGTGAATCATCTCCATGCTTCCAAGGTGAAGAAATTATTTATGTCAAGCTTGCAAAAGAATTTAGTTAAGGTAGTGAGAACTTTTTTTGGCTAACAAAATTGTGCAGGAGTTGCATGCATGTGACATCCAAGACAATTTTGAGCACAATGACAAAGATAATTGCCAATAAGTAATCTAATACTCTTACAAAAGAGTATGGGAGAGCACTGTTGGTCATCTTAAACCTAGAATTTCAAGATAGGCAATTGGGCACTTTTTTCGAGTTATAATCTATCCTGCAAAAATAAAATAAAACAAATGCTTGCAGCCCACGGAACACTGAGTTTTCCACAAGCATCAGAAGATGGAGTGCTTCTCTTAAGCAAAGCTCATCACTCCCTCACCGGCATTTCTGCAACAGAATAAATATAATTAAGCAACTAAGTTCAAATCCGGAGGATAACAAAAATCACAACATGACATCACCACCCTGGTCAAAACCTCCAACACTGAAACCCCCAATCTTGCAATGCAAGCTTTTAAATGATTCCAGACAGCCTATGAAGAAACATTTAAGACCCATGACCTGAGTTCCTGTGCCTGGCCCAAATGCCAGAAAGACCATCTGAATGCTCTAGCATATCTGCGAGTCCCAGAATCTAATGTTCAATATTCAGAATTTTCAAGATAGTTAAAAGCACAAGTAACTACATGAAACTTACGAGATACTAGTAAGAGAACTCATTAAAACAATGGAATAAAATACCCATTAAGAGCTAAGAATATTGTCAAGAAGAAATCAGACCAAGAAAAAGCCAATGGCATTTGTATTTGCACAACCTAGAGAGGACTGCATCAAGCACAGCTGGACATGGACTCGACACATAAAAAAAGAGATGTAGCATAATAAGATCTTGGGACTAAGGAGCAAGTTCAGAGGAATTTATAAAAACAGGAGAGAATGTGTGAGAGCAAATATTTGCAGCACAACTCTCATGACATTCTGATTGACAAGTCACTTCTCTTAAAACCACTAAGTGATTATTGAATCCATCTACAAGTCTAAAAGCATGAAATTGTCACCATCGTGTGACAACTGTAGACATCAAATGGCAACAGTCTCCAATCTCCAGCTTTTCTTGCATGTCTTTATAATATGACATCTGGACAGAAAAGTCAAGCGACAACAGATAAAGCCACACAGAGGTTGATCACTCAACATTCAAGAAGGCCATCGGTGAGCAGCATTGGACCCCAACAATAAGGTTAAGTATATTTAAATAATAACTGCACAATCATGAATACTTTATTCACCACATAGATCTAGATTCAAGACAATGAAAGAGGTATCTTAACAGTGCAGAGCAAATCCCTATAGAGAGATAACTGCTGTTCCGCCTTACTGTACTGTCATCAAACATGGTCGAAACTAACATTCAAAAAAGTAAAACCCACCACACAACAGATTCCTCCCCCACACAAAAATTAAAAAAGGGAAGGGGAAGGCTTTTCACTCTAGAAACTCGAATTTTCCAACACGTCACAGGTAACTTAGTAAAAATGAACCACGGATTTCAGGCATTCCAGGGAAAACTGGAAGAAGAATATACAATTAGCCCCAAAACAATGTGGAAAGAGAGACCTCAACATATGGAGAACTCTACGAACTGAATGCTCTGAAATTCCAAAATCAAGAAAAACATTACATTTTGCAAAAAAGACAGAAACCATAATTGGTCTAGAATATAATTTATTTTCTAATTTTGAGACCATCAGAAAACTATCACATCATAGGGGTGTCAAATTACTGGAGATTATTTGTCACTGTGGGTCTTTATTCTCCTTTCAAACTTCTAATTGATTGTCCAATGGATGGTATAAACAACACTTCATCACAGGTGTAGCCATGACACCCAGTCCTAATGTGATAAGCATTGGGAAATAGTTGTGAGCCTCACTTACATTCCAAAATCAAGTTGAGACAGCACGAAAGAAATCCAAATACATGGTAGAATGAAATCCTTAAAAAATGAGAGAGAAAGAAAAGGAGAGGGAACCAAGTGCAAGATGATGAAAATAAGATCCAATAAAAGAAAACAAACTTCGAAAATACAGGAGGATAAAGATTTTGATTAATTGAGCAGAACTCTGGAGCAATGGATTTTTATATTATGGTGAAAGCCACCCCGTTAGGAGTTTATGTTATATAAATCGCATAAAATTTTAATAGAAAATAACATTAGTTTTCCACCAAACTCTAAATGATAAAACACAGTTATCAAACTTTTTGGTCCAATAGTTGAATTCAGGTTAACTTTATGTCTATCTTAATCACAGAAGTGAGTGAGATTTCATCCCAAGTCTCTTGGAATGGTGCCGAGTGACTATCAACTACACTAGGCAGTTTGCACCTACTACTACACCCTTATTGTGCTTGATATCAACCATTGAAAACCATTTCAAAAACCAGTAAATAAACACAACCACTCAAAGCAGAATTACACTGGAAAAGATGTTATCATCTAAACTGATTCACAGAAACAATCAGAAAAGTTTCCACCGACTAATAGTTATATCAGCCATGAATATAAAGACATGAGGAAGAGCACTAGATAAAAATATGATTGATGAATATAAAAATGCAAGGTACCTGCTTTCTCTGTCCCGTTCCCTTGACTCCCTCTCCTTTTCTCTTTCCTTTTCTCTTTCCTTTTCTCTAAGCTCCCTCTCCCGGCTCTTCTCTCTATCCTTTTCATCCTGATCACTTCTATGCCTTTCTGATCTACTCCTGCTTCGACGCGACCGCTCTCTTTCCGTCTCCTTCTCTCTCTCCCTCTCCCTTTCACCATCACGGTCATGTTCCCTCCTATCTCGATCACGATCCCTTTCTTTCCCATTTCTCTCTTCCCTGTCTCTATCCTTGCCTCTGTCCCTATCCCTGTGTTCCCTGCTACTCCTGTGCCGATCCCTCTCTCCATCTCTAGATTGTGACCGATGATGGGACAAACCCCTTTCTTTACTCCGTTCACGGTCCCTATTCTCATCTCCAGATCTAGATTGCTTCGAACGTCTTCGTTCATCATCACCATCATCCTTATCATCACTCCTACGCTTTGAACTCCGCGGTCGATCCTTTTCCCTGGATTTCACAATATCACCCTCACCATTAGCAGTTTCCCTCACCTTTGGTGGTTCCGGATTCTCAACTGTTTTCTCTAAGTAGTCATATTCATCAAACTCCATTTTCACTATCGTCCAAACAAAAAACAAACAACCTCACAGAAAACACCTTATTACAACTGCAACCGAAAACAAACAATAATTTAAATTAATTCCATTTCATAAAATAAAAAAAAAAAAACTTCCGTTATTTGCACAACTCGCCGATAATTTAAAAAAAAATCACACAATTTCCAATAACAAATAAAATTTCAATAACAAGATTAGTTCCCATAAGAATATTAGGCTTTGCATTAACTAAGCAAATTAAACCTAATCTAAATCTCCGTAACCCTAAATGAGCACAGTAACAGTACACAACGCAATTTCTAATCCCACGTTAACTTAAAAACGCTCTGCTTGGCTACAGAGAAGCCACAGCAAAGCAATTACTAGCATTCAGATACCATAAAAGCCGTTTTATTCTAATTTTCCTTCATTTTTTCTCGGAAACCAAACAGGCCGTTAGGTTTTCTAAAAAGAGACGGAAAAGAAATTATTAAAAAAATGAGGAATATTTGTTACCTGCAAATTAGCAGCCGTGAAGAAGTGGAGCGAGAGAGGTGAAGTAAAGAAAAGACTTGACGATTTATTTTTATTTTTATTGAGAGCTTGAAGTGAAGTGCGTTTCAGCGTCTCTGTGTGTTTAAAACGCAGAATTTTTTGGATTTCTGTCTCGCTCTCTCGCGGTAGGGTTATCGCGCAAGAGAGAGTGATTTTGAGGATATTTATACTTCAGTCCCTGTATATTTAGAGATGCTCAACTTTGCCACCTATATTTAATCTTTCCCAATACTTGATGAAGAAGGGTCGCAAACTCGCATTGAAACTTTAAGGGTGATATTAGGAGATTCTTAATTACAGATATTGAAATGGACATTGTGGAATCTAATGGGGTTACAATATAATATCATACTTGAATTCGGCCATCCGGGCACCATATTATTTTTTATTGGGCCGGGCTTTAAATGTAGAGTATAGGCCTGGAAGGCCTGTTTATTGAATGGAAAAACTTAGCCCATGTAATGGTGTTTGCATGGGCTAAGGGAGATATATTAGTCAAAATAGGATTGGTTTGTCATTGGTTAAATGGGCTATTCTAACAACCCATCATGAAACAAAGGTTCTTTAAAAAAAAACAGTAGTTTACTTTTGAAAATAATAAAAAAAAGGTTTCATTAAAATAATCGAGACTGCCTTGTTTTGATTCTATCTGCCGTTTGTTATTGTTGTGGCTAAAAACCCACTGCAACTATAATGGTGTTGTAAGGGTCTGTAATGGAATGGGTTATAAGTTGATTTTTAAGAATTTTTTTAAAAATATATATTAAAATAATATTATTTTATTTTTTAAAAATTTATTTTTCATACTAATATATTAAAAAGATCCAAAAATACTCGAGATAATTATTTAAAACTAAAAAAAAAAATACTTAAAAACATAATTTTACCGCCACGGCAACAATAATTAAACTTAATCTGGGTTTAACTTGGTTAAAAATTATTCAATTCATGAATTTAGCAAGTTTACCCATCAAACCTGGTATGCTTTGTTTTTTAAATTTTTGGTCCTTTAATTTTTCAAATTATTTTTTTTATTTATTTCTTATTTAATATTTGATTGGTTGAGAAATGAAATTCATGGTTTATTTTTTGTATTTTTTATAGGATCTTAACAATATCAAATAAAAGTCTTTTTTTAGAGTTGGTGCTTGATTTTTCAAGTATCTAATTTTATCACAAAATTAAATAAAAATAATTTACAAAAACAACAAAGTTATTAAACTCATTGAAATTCATGATCTAGGTCGTGGGGTGACCGAGATCGATCAAATCTGACATCGTCTCAATATTAAAAAACAATTGTCATCTTAAAGTTTTTTTTAAAAGTTATGTTATGTTTTTACCAATCATTCAAGTTGTTTTCTGAACATGTTAAATTAAATTGTTTATTTTGGGTTAGATCTCACGTGATTTAATTCAAAACTTGAATTAAATAAGAAAGTAGATAGACGGATTTTAAAATTAAACTGTTTAATTAAATTTAACGATACCGCTA
>Ga0307515_10007435_pt1 | contig 21651 bp, 14 predicted proteins | sample 17_EM_MG_FD_194513 | JGI IMG/M metagenome (GOLD analysis project Ga0307515, IMG submission 194513) | Populus trichocarpa ectomycorrhiza microbial communities from riparian zone in the Pacific Northwest, United States - 17_EM | ecosystem: Host-associated > Plants > Roots > Unclassified | place...
AGCGACAGGGGAGGTGGGGGGGGGGGTACGGAGAGAAAGGGAGAACCGAGATGGACTGACCTACAGGGAGTATATATTTGGAAGACCCCGGGTAGATAGGCATCATCTCATTATACAAACTACACACTTTACAAATCCCAGCTCTTGGTCCCAGACATACTTGCTAAGCTTGGAGAGATCGACGCAGTGTGTATGGTTCCTCATGCACACCTGCCGAGACTTCATAGATCTACACAATCTGTGTGGTTCCTCATGGCCTGGTACCCCTTCATATCCTCTCACCCTCCTCCTATGCTCCTCAAGCCAGATACCCTCGTTCTTGAGAATTCCCTTCGGATGCTGTGAGACATGTGGTGGAGTTTGGATGCTGGGCTGTCAGCCATCTAGCTCCGCTATTTCACCACACCATGATTATGTGAACTCAGAGATATACTTGGAGACCTTGATTGACAAAGTTTGGGGATGCACTTGGAAGTGAAGATCGAGCTGACTCAGAGATGCTCTTGGAGGCTGTGATTGGACAAGTTTGGAGATGCACTTGGAGGCCATGCACGAGCAAGTTTGGAGATGCACTTGGACAGCCATGATCATGCAAACTTGGGGACCTTAATGAAGCGACTTTGGAGATGACCTTGCATGCCATTATCGTGGAAACCTGCAGACAGTGATCGAGTATGATTGGAGATGCACTTGGAGGCCTTGATCGATTGAGATTGGGAAACCTGGAGGCAGTTGATTGGGAGGGAGGTGCGACAGGTATGGAGACTCGATTCATTGGTTTACTCGTAATTGTGGGAATGTAGAAAGTTGAAGTACAATAAGAGCCGCCTGAAGGTGAGAGATGAGAGACTGGCCAGGAGCAGGACAGTTGATCTTGAGATGATACAGTACTCAATGTATGCACTACTTGGTGTTAACTCATGATCATGGCATGGAGCGACAGAGTGGGATGACTTAACTTTGTGTTCTTAGGTGATGGTAGAGTTGAGGATGAGAAAGAGAGTGATGAGAGGAGATGGGGGAAATCATTATAAGAAACCAGAACTTTAGACTATATTCTGTGTGAGTTAATTTACCATCCCCAATACGGCAGGTACGAGTCCCAATCTGGTGGGTAATAACACCCATACAACGTCTTCTTAACACAAACAGGCAAATTGTACACCTGATTACACATATCCGCTCGTATCCTCCATATTGTTTCCATCTTCATACCCCATCTCTGTTTCTCATCCAAAACTCTACCATCATTGCAGAACACAAAGTTGAGTCATCCCTCTCTATCTCTCCATGCCATGATCATGAGTTAACACCTCATACAGCATACACCTCATACAGCATACACCTCATACAGCATACACCTCATACAGCATACACCTCATACAGCATCCACCCAAGGTTGCCTGTCTTCCCTTCAATCTCGCGATTACCAGTTGACCCCTGAATGTAGCTTCAGCTCCCGGTTTGCCTCCTTTTATGATAGACCGCCACCCGCCTGCTCCTAATGAGCGCTCAAAGGTAAACTCCCCATGTCACATTCCCATGGTTGCATGTTACTGTAACTAACTGATGAATAGAGTCATAGCACCAGGCGCATCTCCCTTCAACCTCCTCCAGGTACTCCTCCAATCTCGCTCGATCATGGCCTCCAAGTGTATCTCCAAACTCCCTCGATCATGGCATCCAAGTTTACATGATCATGGCATTGAAATGCATCACAAAACTCGCTCGATCATGGCCTCCAAGTCCGCACGATCCTGGTCAGGAAATGCATCTCCAATCATGCTTGATTATGGCCTGCAAGTGCATCTATGAGTTCACTCAATCTCGGCCTCCAAGTGCATCTCCAAACTCACTCGATTGTGGCCTGCAAGTGAGTCTCTGAGTTCACTCTATCTCTGCCTCCCAGTGCATCTCCAAACTTCCTTGAACACGTCCTCCAAGTCCATCTCTGAGTTCGCCTGATCGTCATCTACAGGTGCACCTCAAATTGCTCTGAAGCACCGCCTGCAGCCAGTCAAGATATACTGTGTGTACATTTGGTAGCTATATAGATACATAGATACATAGAGATATATATGAGAATACAAACTGAATACATGCGTTTTAACAATCGTCGAAGGATAAGTAGTAGCTATCATTTCAAGTTGCACCAGCAGCGTTCCGAAAAAAGAGGAAGTATTTCCCAGACTGCTCCACAGTGATTCGAGGTGCTCCCGGGCTTGTCTCCAGTGCTCCCAAGCTTTTCTTTGGCGCTCTGAGGTGTTCCCAAACTCATCACAATCACTCCCATGGTACTCCTGTATCAGTCATCAGAGATTCCAGTTACTCTGAAGGTTGGCAGGAATTCTCTCCGAGGGTCTGATACTCTCCTGAAATCGATGCTTCTAAGTTTACACTCCACATCCTCCCAGACACTCCTGGAGGCTTCCAGCGACCAAAATCCATTTTGCTGATGTGGGGCTGATAGTCATGATGGTGATGGTGATGGTGATGGTGATGGTGATTGTGATTGTGATTGCGATGGTGATTGTGATGGCGATGGTGATTGTGATTGCATTGGTGATTGTGATTGCGATGGTGATTGTGATTGCATTGGTGATTGTGATTGCGATGGTGATTGTGATTGTGATGGGGATTGTGATTGTGATGGTGATTGTGATTGCGATGGTGATTGTGATTGCGATGGCAATTGTGATTGTGATTGTGATGGTGGTTGTGATTGCGATGATGATTGTGATGTTGATGGTGATTGTGATTGCCATGGTGATTGTGACAGCAATTGGTGATTGTGATTGCCATGGTGATTGTGATGGCGATGGCAATTGTGATTGCAATGGTGATTGTGATTGCCACGGTGATTGTAATTAAGAAGGTGATTGTGATTATGATGTTGATAGTGATAGTGATGGTACTAAAAGTACATAGTCGACTATGTTGGTTGGCTACATCAAATTTGCTGCCAAAGCTTTCATTTATATAAAGCCTTCTATTGGCCAAAGCTTCCACAAACTGAGAGTTTTTATTTCATGATAAGCTTCCTGTGGAAAACTATACTCCTGAAGTGCAGCTTCGTCAAGCATGGTTCTCATATACAAGATTCCATGCACGTTATCACGTATGCTTTCAAGCAGGATCTCAAGCAGCAGCGGGCTGTATAGTGGACTTGAGGCAATAGAATGACTGGTAAAGGAATGAGGTGTCCAGAAATCAATGACAGGTATCGGTTCATCCTCAGCTGTACACAGTATATCACTCCAGAGTCCCACCCATATATTGGTATGAACCAACAACAGATGCCTATAGAGTGTATATCATACAGGGTTCCACAGAAAGCTTGTTATAAGCTGCATGTGAGCCCATGTTCGCATAGCACAGTGAACTATCAATTTGCACTTTTGCCAATGAACAAGATTCAAGTTGGGTATGTTTTATGCGAAATCAATTTTGGATATATCCTGCTCTTTTCATTCCCAGCTAGTATAATGGACACTATGTGGTGATACTCTATCTTCCATAAAAACAAAGTCTAGATTGTGTTGCAGCTGATGGTAACACTCAGGCCACATTAATAGCTTTCCAACATACTTGACATATCTCCATGTATCGATATCACATGGGTGTTCTCTCTGCTTCAACTATTCAACCATAAACTTCTTTCTCTGTCAACATCAGCAAAATGTATTTTAGTCACGGGGATCCTCCAGGAGTGTCTGAGAGAATCTGGAGTGTAAACTTAGATGCGTCAATTTCAGGAGCGTATCAGACCCTAGGAGGGCATTCCGGCTGGCCTTCAGACTAACTGGGATCTCTGATGGGTGGTACAGGAGTACCATGGGAGTGATTGTGATATGTTTGGGAACATCTCGGAGCGCAGGAGAAAACTTTCGGTGCACCTGGAAGCACCATGGAGCCCGAGCAACAAGCCTGGGAGCGCAGATCACAAGCCTGAGAGCACCAACAACAAGCCTGGGAGCCCTGGCAACATGTCTGGGAGCACCTCAAATCACAGTAGAGCAGTCTGGGAAAACAACATCTTCTTTGGGAATGCTGCTGGTGTGCCTGGAACTCACAGCTACTACCTATCCTTCAACGATTTTTAAAACTCATGTATTCAGTTTGTTTGCTTATCTATGTATGTATGTATTTATGTATCTATATTGCTAGCCATCTACACACAGTATATCTGGACTGGCTGCAGGCAGTGCTTGAGAGCAATTTGAGGCGAGCCTGAAAATGATGATCGAGTGAACTTAGAGATGCAATCCGAGCTGGTGATCAAGCAAGTTTGGAGATGCACTTGGAGGTCATGATCGTGGGGACTCGGAGGCTATAACCGGGCGAGTTGCGAGATACATTCGGCAGCCATGATTGTGCGAGTTCGGTGATATGCACTTGCAGGCGAGGATTGTGCAAACTTGGAGGCCGTACTCTGGCGAGTTTGAAGATGCACTTGGACGCCATGGTCGTGTGACGTTAGAGGCCATAATCGAATGAGACTAAAGATATACTTGGAGGCTGTGAATGAGCTAGTTTGGAGATGCACTTGAAGCCTGTAATTGAGTGAATTCAGATATACACTTGGAGGTTGTGATTGGGCAAGATTGGAGGAGTACTTGGAGGCAGTCAATGAATGGTGGGCTGGGAGTTGAGATACTATGCATCGGTTAGTTGACTCGCATCCGTGGGAATGTGACAAGATAACTTTACCTTTGAGCTCTCATGGAGAGCTGGCTGATGGCAGTCCATCGTGTATGGAGGCACCCCGGAAGCTAAAGCTGCAGTCAGGGGTCAACTCGTAATTATGAGAATGAATAGAAGGAGAATACTTTTCGGTGGATGCGGTAGTCGGTGGATGGTGTAGTCGGTGGATACTGTACTCGGTGTATACTTGTACTCAGCATTAACTCATGATCATGGCATGGGGAGATTGAGAGGGATGACCTAACTTTCTGTTCTGTGATGATGGTAGAGTTGTGGATGAGACAGAGAGAGATGGGGGATGAAGATGAGAACGATGAGGAAGATATGTGTGGATATGAGAAATCATGGGTACAACTAACCTGATTGGGGTAGGAAGACCTCATATTGGTGTTATTACATGCCGGATCGGGACTCGTACCTGCCGTATTGGGGATGGTAAATCGACTCGCACACCACATTTGTTTATGTTCCAGTTTCTCATGATGATTTGTCCCATCTCCTCTCATCTGTCTGTTTCTTGTCCTCAACTCTACCATCACCTAAGAATACAAAGTTAAGTCATCCCTCTCTATCTCTGCATGCCATGATTAAGAGTTAACACTGAGTACAGCATACACCGAGTTCATCATACACCGCATACCGCATCATCCCAGGATCGACTGTCTCCTGCTCGCAGCCTGTCTCTCATCTCGCGGTACACAATCTTGTACTCAAATGTCAACATTCCCACAATGACGAGTTAACCAATAAATATAGTCTCAGCTGCTGTCACGCCTCCCTCCTGAATGTGCGCCACAAGATTGACCACCACCAAGTACTCCTCCAATCTCAATCGATCATGGTCTGCAAGCACATCTCCAACGGCACTCAATCACAGCCTTGAAGTGTATTACCTGAATCGATTGATCATGGCCTTCAAGTGTATCTCCAAACTCAATCAATTACGGCCTCCCAGTTTGCACCTTCACGGCCTCCATGTGCATCTCCAAACTCGCACAATCAAGGCCTCTAAGTGGATCATAAAACTCGCTGGAACACTGCCTCCAAGTGTATCTCCAACCTCGCACAATTACAACCTCCAAGTTTGCTCAATTACGGCCTCCAAGTGCTTCTCCAAACACGCTCAATCATGGCCTTGGAGTGCATCTCTCAGTTTACCCGATCACGATGTGGTGAAACGGCGGAACTGGAAGGCAGATACCGCATCATCAGCAATCCGCTGCACCTCGCATGGTATCCGAAGGGAATTTTTGAGAAAGAGCCACTCTGGATCGAGGAGTGTAGGAAGAGGGTGAGAGGATATGAAGGGATACCTGGCCATGATGAACCACACAAATCATGTGGATCTATTCAAGCTTGGCAAGACTGCATGAGGAACCACACAAATTGAGTGGATCCATGAAAGGTCGGCAAGACTGCCTGAGGAACCACACACATTGCGTGGATCTATAAAAGGTCGGCAAGAGTGCGTGAGGAACCACATGAATGGCGTGGATCTATTAAAGCTTGGCAACAGTGCGTGAGACCAACAGCTGGGAAAGATAGAGTATGTAATTCGAATAATGTGATGATGTCTATCTACTCTGGGGTCTCCCAAATATATACTCCCTGTTGCTGAGCCCATCTCCAGTATCCCTGTATCTCTGTATGTATGTATATAGAAGGACTTAGATAATACATGCCATAATATGATGTAGCAAATCGTGTGACCGGAACAAAGACGAATATGATAAACAAAATCTCTTATGGTTGTGGAACCCTAAGAACCACTGCTGCGAGAATATGGTACCATGTCTCCCGCAGAGCTTGTGCAGAGGTCTCAGCTGCTCCCGAAGTCTCCCGCCAACCTGCGCTGAGGTTACAGGTACTTTTGAAGTCTCACACTGACCTGCGCAGAGGTCTCAGGAGCTCTCAAATTTGGCTATTCTAATCGTCATATCCTGTACCATCCTGAATGCACCTCCATAACTGCAGGCGCTTTCTGGAGCACCTGAGATTGCTCTTGCAGAGTCTGAGAGCACATTGCAAAGCTCCAGGGGGGCCTGGGAGTATTTGAAAGTACTTAGAAGCACTGGTGAGGGCTACTGGAGTGACTGGGAGGTTTGCGTGTGGCTCCCACACCAATTAACATTTTGTTGCTGAAGCCTGACTAATGATCGAATATAGTACACTATTGTAATTGTCGTGGTCAGATGTAGGTAATATTACTAAAGAAAATGAAAGATCGAGACAACACCAAGTACTCCAAGTGCATCTCAAGAACACACGACACCGGATGAGTTGAAGCTGTTTCATAGTCGGCTGTTGCTTTGCTGTACAAGAGAACATGTAAAGAAAAAACAAAACGAAATCCACCAACACCAGTAGCTTCTCTTCATATACAGTAGTCTACCCTCCTCAAGTCATTCATTATGATGCCACATACCCTCAGAATTCTCACTCGTGATCGTACAAAACACCACCAAACCTCTTATCGGCCCAACCACGCCACCATGCCTGAAATCATGACACCTAAACCGGCTCCCTTATTATCACAAGTAACCCTGCCATGATTAAACTACATTCTCATGCCACTCCCACATCCCTCAATATCTCCATGCTTCCATAACAGCAACCCCTTCCCATAACATGTGCAAGCATACAAATCCTAATCACATATCATCACACACCAACCTAAGCCATGACAGTATCCCCCTCTGTAATTTGACGTCCTCCAACAACATTTTCCAATGGTCCAGGCTTCGCAGGATAGCATTGATTCATACTCTCCCGCCATCTGCAACTTATCTCCGAACTTGGCCAGCACCCACATCGAGAAATCATAACCTCTCCATCTGTAACACCGGGCGATTCACCCTAGGTTCTAATCAATAACAGCCCCTAATGAGTCCCGGATTGATGAAGAAGAAGGTGAATAAGGCTTCACTCACAATGAGTAATAGGATTAACACCCAAAGAATACAAGGTAACTGTTCGGTTCTCTGTTCCTGATAGATAGTATCGACTAAAGAGTATCATCTTAAGCTATCAGTACACTGATGTACACAACTTTAGGAGAGCCTGAATGATGTATCCTCTGAACCACCACACTATCGTGATGACTCTAGGACTTCTAATCAATCCTGAAGTATCGTCCCAGCAACTGGCTCTTATACTCGAGGACTGTCTGTCCAAGAATGCAATGACTCTAAGTATCGACTTGTCTATAAGAAACAGTAAAGTAGTTTCACCTCAGCTGAAGGAGTAGTGCCAGCTCAGGAGTATTCTACAAGAAGTGTCCTCTGAACCACCACGCTATCAAGTTGGTCCTCGGACTTCCTTCGGACTCCAAAGTGTCGTCTTGCTCACTTCCCAATCAACAACTTGCCTTGAGGAAGGTACTAAGAATCACGAAGTAAAAGATAGTGATAGATCCATCCGTGATATAGAACTGAATAATGAATATACAACTCTGGATTTCAAGGGAGAAGTATCCTTGTCGACTTCAATGAAGAACTAATAGATAATACACGGAAATAAAGTTTAGGCTTAACCTCCAGGTCGAGAAGGTCAATAGGTATCCATGGATAGATCTTATTGTAGATGTTGTTTTTGATGTCCTTCCTCCATGTCGGTATTGCTGAATAGATATCAGACAATCCACACCCTTAACAATCCTAAGACTCCGAAAGCCTGCATTGGAGTTCACATACATAACTGCCTCATCCTCCTTTGCCTCTACCTTTGATAGTCGAGTTCTAACTCCCAGGAGTATTAACTACATCATCAAGGTAATGTGCTCGTATTGCAACACAATTGCTATTGGCGATACCTTGAATGGATACAAGCTTATCTGAAGCCAATTATCAACAAATTGGTTCGTGTCACTGAGAGCCAGTGAGAGTGCCCTCTCATATACCCACGAGGTACTTAACGGTTTAACAATTGCGGCAAACGACAGAACACATAATTTGACTACACTTTACTGGAGCCAAATGTACAGTGATGTGCAACTGAGTAGTTTTGCCATATATCGAACGGAGTGCATCCTGCCTCACTCGGGACATATGAATTTGAAGTCCTATTCACCCAAACACAGACAGTGTGGTCAAACTAAGGGTTGATTCATATAAGTCCATTCGGTCGACAGGACTCCGATAAATTGATTACTTGTTAATGATGTATCTCTTGTATTAACCTGCATATCTCGAGATGCCATGGTAGTCTGATATTGACGACAGCTCTTCTCCCTAGAAATGAACCATTGGAGCAAGACTGAATAGTCATGTGGTCGGCGACCAGGAATATGCTTTCCTGCTGATTTGGAGTAACCATTGGGAATAGAGAAGTTGCAACCAGTACTGATCCAAAGATGATACACATCGTATTGGCGCTTGGCTGGACCGTTTTCATGGATCAGTTGATACAAAAGTTGGGTAATAGAGATATGACTAATTGGTGAACACATCCAGATGGTTGATCACGGAAATATAACTGTAACACCAAACGAGTAACACCATCGGATAAAATACCAAAGTTGATTCCGATTAATTAGACTATCTTCAACACTCGAAACCTAATACTCCTCCTCACCATCTACCTCCTCTGGGAGTGGAGGGTCAATCTGTTGGCCAACTGGATCATCCATCATGGCATCTAACAATGACACAGATTGTATTCAGTGAATTTCTATTGATGCTGGGAGATATAAGTCATACACTTATGGGGAAACGCATCGCAATACTGTCTAAGGTCACAGTCGTTTCCACTGATATTTGAACATAGGTCTTGTTGTTCGAATGTGTCGAGCATCCAACCTGACCTGGGAGCCCTTCTGTATAATTGGAGCTGGTAACTGTAATTGATTCGCATTCTCCTCCTGAATCACCTTAGTACAACACATTTCCACATGGAGGTAGTGCTGAATCTGCTGCGTCATGGACAGTACCACATTGGCATCCACCCATCACTGATTAGAGTCCCACATATGCCCTGCCTGAAACGTGATCAGCAGGTCTACGGCATGAACTGCAATCATCGGAGTACACATTGTCAAGTCTGAAATATTGTTATCCACAGCAACGTCGGCCATTGGTAGCCATTTCACCTAATCATCCTGTTGAAGACTAAGGAACTCACATATATACAGTTCTATACTCGCATTCATCCGTGCCGTTTGCCTGGCAGTTCGTGGATGACACGCCATTGACATCTTTTATTCAATACACAGACAGGTGTACAAATGACCCCACAATGTTGAGGCAAACTGAGGTCCTCAGTTGGAGGCAATCGTTGCTGGCAGTGCATGAAGGCATACCAACCCTTGCAATACCAAGTCAGCCAGCCCATGGGCATCCATGGTTGAATTGCAAGGGACAGAATGACGCATCTTTGAAAGCCTATTGACCATGATTCAAAATGCATCAACCTCTTTACATTCCAGGAATGCTACTACATCATCCATCGAAATGTCTTCACAATGTCTCTCTGGTACTCATAATGGTCGATGTATCCCAAATATCAAGTGTCCTGTACTCAGGGACCTCTGGCAGCTGTGGTAATTCCACGCTTACTGATTAACCTGGTTCCACATATCCTTCAAGTCATGCTGTTTGTCCAAGTGTTTGATGGATATTGCTTGTCCCAGATGTCCTGCAAGTACCATACCCAAATGCCTCTGGTTCAGGGGCAACTGTAACACATCACTCTCTGGTACTTACAATTTCCCTTGGTACCGTATGCACTGCTCCTCCTCCATACATTTGGACACTGTAATTTCATTCAGTCCACTATTTGTTCAAATTGTTTCCAGTATCTTCGCTGGTAGTGGATCAATCACACCAGGTTCTGTAAAAATATTGGAGATAATATAACAGCCCTCAACAGGTGGACTGTCCACCAACAAACTCAATTGTTCCAGTAGGTTCTGCGGCTTTAGAACCAGCTGTTTCATATTGTTTAATCTTTCATCACCCCCCTCAGGAAGGTCTCCTGGCCTTCTTGTCAAAGCATCCATTTTCCATTTGATTCCCCTGGTCTATACACAATTCTATAATCAAATGGAGATAAATATTCAGACCAAGTAGCTTGTCATCAATTCAACAATGTGGGTGTCATGAAATACTTGAGGATCTTATGATTCATTAATAACTAAAGGGGTTGTAGTGCCCCTTCACATTCTGGACTCTATTCCTCAATGGCCTCAATAATAGTCACCAGTTCCTTATTCCACATAGTGTAGTTACATTCTGCCAGTGTATGTGTCTTCAAGAAATACGCTACTGAATGTGGAACTCTCTGATTATCCTGCTGGGCAGGGACTCCTGATGAAACATAATCTGAAGCATCTGTCTGCATAACTACTTCCCTATGGTGATCAAAGTGATGAAGTATTGTAGCTGTCGTGACCACTGTAACAATTACTTTATGCCCTGATTGTTGCTCAGATTCCCATCTGAATGGTTGATCCTTCTTTGTAAGTCTTGTAAGTGGGTCTGCATTCATGGAATGAGTAGGGATAAATTGCCGATAATAATTGCAATAATCGAGGAACTGTTGAACTTCAAATATGTTATTTCATATTCCATTTGGTGTTTTCTTCTCATGGTTCCAGTTTATTACAGTTTCAACCTCATCCAGGTTGATCGAAATGCCCTTGGTTGAGTGTATCAATCCCAAATATATTACTGTTTCCTTACGACATTCTCATTTCTCTGGCTTTATAATGTAATATAGTTTCGGAGCAACCACCTTTAACCCATTCAACATGGTCGACATAGTTTTCCCTCTAGTTTCTGTACAGAAGAATAGAATGCAGGTATGCTGAAGTGGAATTGTCCAGGGCTTTTTGAATAACATGATTAATACCACTTTGCAAATCCAGAGGTTCATTTGACATTCTGAACTGTATAACCGTAGGTTCAAACAGGCCATGTCTGGTTAGATCAGCTAACTCAAGATCATCCCCTTTGACTCATACTAAATCATAAGCCCCTCGCATGCCCAGTGTAGTATATATCGTTGCCTCACTAAGGTGGTTCAATGTCTGTCATATTAAGGGGACCGGATACTGATCTGTAATCATTTTACCATTGATATCCCAATAGTCAATTCAGAACTGGAGTCCCCCATCTGCAATCTTTGCCAACCAAACTGGTGCTGCAACAGGGGATGGTGACTGGCAGATCAAACCCTTGAACATTAACGCGTTCAACCATGCCTGCAGGACAATTCATTCTGCACTGGACCTCGAGTCCCATGGTCATCTAGTTGGTGTTGTTGATTTTCTCAAGCAGACCTCATGGTCGATGCCGGGTTGATGTGTGGGGAGCCAATCCCCAATATCTCGCTAAACAGTAGTAACAACTCATGTCGATTTTTGGTAACAATCTTCTCCAGGGGTTGTTCCTTCAGATCCTTCGCTGCAATCGCCTTATTATCATTCTATAGTGATGCTTCATTCACTGTCAATTTTCCCATTTTTACCATCCTGCAAAGGATGACACATTAAGCATTGGAATGATTTATCTAAATGGTCTCTGTGGTTGAATTTTTGGTTCAAACACCTTCCGATTGATGGGGTAAACTGGTTCTAGTGGTTTCTCTCTGACTCCTTGTGCTGTAACTGGTGCATTATGACAATGTGTAATAAAGTACAGTAATCTGAAAGTAAGTGAATTTAATGCAACACAAACTGCAAAATTGTGTTGCTGTAGCCAACCAATTCCAGGAACACTGGAATAATATCCCAGTGTTATAACAAACATCGGTAACTGTTCATTATGATCTTGAATTTCCATTCCTACTTTGGTGATATGTGTATTGTCACCTATTTCAATGCAGCTTCTGTTGATGATGTCAACCTGTCATTTTTCTCTTAATTGTTTTGAAGGTATCTGATCATGGCAAGTACAGGCTTGATCCATAAACCCAATACCTATAGCACTGCAATTGATCAGCGCATGTGTTGTTATATGTTGGTTATTGGAGGTCAAGGTACAGATTACAACTACATTGTTTGCCTCCATCAATCATTGCACTGCCTCCACCTTGCTCACTGAACCACCCAAAATTCCAATACACTTTAAATCATCTAAAGCAAAATGTTGGCTGTCAACCAGAGAGCCATCAATCACTGGCTGATCTAATCTTGTCCCGATACCATGACACCCTCACTGGATCCTACATTCTGAACCTCTTCTCCAGCATCCTTGAATGTCTGAGCCTTTGTTCTGGCTGCACATCCTGTGGCCAAGTGGTTAAACTCACCACAGCACAATTACTTTCTGTCCATAATTATTTTAGCTCTCTCCTTCACCTAGATGCTGCCTATTCCCATACTAACATCCATGGAAGCTGTTTGTGTATATCCAGATGTTATCCTAGCCAGTTCTACTGCAGCATTGTTCAGAGGCGCCAGGGTTTGGGGTAGCACGTGAAACCTATCCATCCTGTGGTCATTTGTACAGCTTTATCCACCCAATGTTGCCCAATCTGGTATTCTCGCTTCTGTTACATCGCCATGGACACAGGATGTTCTTTCAGCATATTGTTATACTGGATGATATCCTATTTATCATCCAATAATCTCATTTTCTGGGCGTTGTTAACAGCCAAAGCATTCAACATAAGTTCAGCAGTCATTAGTTGGAACACAGCTAAATAGTGCCATAATTGATGGTTGATTGGGTTAATTTCACGGATATTTTGTTCCACTTTTGTAACCCTGTTGGGGACCACAAATGCTGCTTCCAGGAGTTGTATATAAGCTGGTATGCCTCGCAGCCCAATTGTTCTGTCCTCTCAGATATGTGGCAAGATCTGGGCAGAGGCTACTGCCCTCAGCCGGGTGAATGCATAAAGCATTTCACCTGTGTGTCAGGGAAGCTGCCAGGCTTGTGTCGAATTACCATCGGAAGGTGTTCGATTCAGCCTCTGGACTGTGTCAGATCTGAGCACAAAATCTGCAGGAAGTGGGCAAATTTCTGTCCTTTGTCCTCAGCCCCTTGGGGAGCAGCCGGAGCAGCTCTGACTGCCAGATTAAGGGTATTGGCTAAGTGAGTGCTTAAAATGTGAAACTGTTTTCCAGATTCTCATGTGTCACCTGTTGTTGCATCCAATTCAGCTTGTCATTCATCGAACATTCTGGTGACTGCCGGCCTCCCCTTGGCTTGCATTCGTTTTGTTGCGAGCATCTGCATCCTGGAATCCCTCTTTGAATGGTTGCACATCTGAGGTAAAAAGTGCTGGGCCTTCAGGTCCATTACTTCTTTCTGCTGGTCGATGATTTTAGCCAGGTGATCACACACCCTCTGTATTAATTCCATAGGTTCTGTGTACCAAGCCACCTTCAACAACTCTTCCTCACATTCTGGCAGCTTCTCCTGGGATTCATTGAACAAAATGCTGCCTCTTTGTATGTCCAGGAGTACATGTATTGTTTCCGGCTCCTCCCTCTACACCCAAGCTACTCACTCTTGCTTTCAGATCCTGATGCCACAGCAGAAGAAGCACATCTACCTGTGTCAATTGTATGAATCAATATCGGAATGGGTCACAGTTTGGGGTACAACTACGATCAGCAGAATACCGAGAGACTTAGCTATTGCTGTAGCTGCTGCATGTTGTGTTGTCCAATATGTTCCAGTAATGTTGTATCCTTTACAATCGCGTGGTTCCTCCAGATTGCAGGGCAACCAACTATGACCTCCTAAATAATTAGTGCAGTATGGTTCAAACACTGGGTCGTTAATATCCTATCCTCTGCCTTCTCTGGCTGTGTCAGTGCAGTATACATTCCAAGGGGAGGGAACAGTTGACTGTGCCCAAAAATAAACCTCCAATGGATCATCTTTGAAGGAAGCAGCAATAATATTCTCAATGCTTTGAAAATCATTTAAAGGTTCAGGTTCAAAAACAAGACAAGGGGTTTTGGCAAGGTCAAACCAAGACATTCAGGATGAACAGTTACTGTTGTACTTTTGCATCTGAATAAGGTGATCAATGAATGTATTGACATATGACAAATCTGGTAAAGTGTAACTGGATATCGAGGAAATAGTCACATATCTGGATCCACGATAGGTTCGGCGCTTAATGTACCCAACAGGAAACAGAGCAAGAATCAGAATAACGCTCCCACCCAGTCCGGGGGTAGAGGCACATTCCATACTAGGTTCATGATGTGGAGACTCGTTCCAGTGTAATAGATGGGGTAGGATATAGGTAATATTTGGAACAAAAATGTAAGATCTAGAAAAGTCCAATAACTCCAAGTGCATTTCAAGGAAACAAGACAAGACAAGAGTCAAAGGTGTTTCAGAGTTATCTATTGCTTTGCTATACAACAGAATGAGTACAGAGAGAACACAAGAAATTCCTTCAACACCAACAACCTCTCTTTGAATATCACTCATCTGCCCCCCATTAATCATTCCTTAAGTTCCAATGTACCCTCAGAATCCTCTTTCATGATCTTACACAGGACTGATTAAACTCTGGGCAACCCAACCATGGTATTTTGCTTGATGTCGCAATACCTCAAACCACTTCCTTGTTATCCAAAATCATCCTGCCACGATTTTACTACAATCTCATGCCATTCCCACATCCTTCAAAGTCTTTGCTCTTCTGTTACACCGACTCCTTCCCGTAACTTCCGCAAGTACTCCCACCCTGATCACATATAATCGCTCATCAACCCAAGCTGTAACCACAATTTTGCTTTCCGTTATGCAGAAATTGAGCCACAGCAAGTTCCTGTTGGTATACATTCAGCCACACAGGTATACTTTTCCAATCTTGGTTAGCCTTGTCTACTATATCCACCATGTTCACATGGAGATATTCAATTTCAACCCCTGATTTCTTGCTTTTATATATGTCTCTGAATCCAAAATTTAAAACTGACCATTTGATCCATTGCCAATCATACCCTGGCACATCACTGAAGATCTTGGCCTGTTTGTAACACCTACGCAATCTTCATGCAACCATTCTGTCTTGTCTTCCCAGACTTGAGAATTATTAAATGCACCTCCAACTTCAATTGACATCTCTTCTGCAAAGCTTATATTGTTCTACTTGTGGTCAATACTCCATTTTTGTTTCACCAGGTACTATATCATGTGTTGATAAGTTTATATTTCAACCGAATATTGGAAGTTATGTACTTACTACCTGGCACTGCTTATTATCCTCATCAAGAATAAACTTGTACTCCTCGACATATACTTTAATACTCTGTCCCTGCAATAGTTTCAGTATTGTTATTCTACCAATATCTTCAAGTCCAGCCTCCAATTGAATTAGTGCTAGAGACAAATGCCATACACTGCAATAGTGATTGGTAGTTGCAGAGAGATGATTCTGCTCTATGTTGGATACAACATGTGGTGGACTACCATATGTATCTGAGTTTGTACATTTTGCACTTATTAACTCTAGTTTCTGTGTTTCCCCCTCCTCCTCACCTTTGAAATCCTGCTGCTGTTATATCTCAGCTGTATGCTCCGCACACAGACTATCAAGCTGCACATCAATCCCTGCTAAGAACTCAGCACTCTCAGTACAACTCTCTGTTGCCAATGGCTTATTAAGCTCAACTTGTGCTGCCACTTTGCAGTTGCCTTCTTAAGAGCATGCTTGTAGAGAATCCCAGAATTCTACTTGTGAACACCTAAGCTTGGAGCAGGTGTTTGAAATGATGGTAGGTTGATGCCAAGTTGGGGATGATAGAGTACTACAATTCCAGTATGATGGCAGGGTGTGATTTCTGATCTGAAACTGACTTCAATATTGACCATCCAAAATTGTAAACTCATAAAGCCTCTTCTTGTTTGCTGGTTACTGATATTGTCAGTGGCAGTTTTAATGCAGGCACTGTAGCAAAGATAGAGGACATTTGAGTGGACAGGGGATGTCTGCTTGGGTGTATACATTAGTACCTGGTGTAGGCTGTTGTGTATATGATGTACCAAGCCTTGGTAATTCGGTGAGTAGATGCAACAGTAGATACATAAGAGTACAAGGAAGAAGACAAGGGTGATACAGACTACATGGCTGATAATCACTCATAACACCAAGGTGGTTTTTGCTGTAATTACACATATACATTCTAAATAAGCTCTAATTTTATCATCCTTGAACTATTTCACCATCAAAATGTTATGCACAATTCTACTTGAATCATTATTACTCAATTAGACCAGTAGTTCACCTAATACTTAATTTTCTACGATCTCAGTTATGTAACTGTGTTCCTCAATCCTCATCTGGATTGAAATTCGAAGTCGTAGCTAACTGAAAGTAATTACATACTATTAAAGAGTACATCTATTTCAACAAACTACAATATAACTACATAGAAATATTTGATATAGTAATCAGATGCATTTTTGTATTCTGTTGTATGATGACTGTGGGTAAAGTTGTAATTATTGTACAAGAAAAAATTCTTTACTAACTATCTATATATGAATGTAAAAAACAAGAATTAAATAAGAACAAGATATTTCCAAATTATGCACCAAAAATACTAAATAACCAAAGTTAAAAGATCTACATTAGGATAATACAATGACATCACCAAGTGACTCCAATAGCAACTGAGAGCAATTACAATATAATATTACAAGTTGCATATTGTAAATGTTATTAAACCCAGACGGAAAGATCCATAAGTACATGGAACACCCTGGAAGCTGTAATGAGATATTTGGAAATACTGGAAAGTAATATTAATTCATTTCTGAAATACAAAGATACAACGAAAGGATATCAGCAGTCACAGCAATATGAATCGAGTATGTATTTGGAGTTATTTCAAACTTTTTAAGTAACATACTGTAGATTAAATTGTATTACAAATATAATGTATGTAATATTTAATAGATATTAATTATGTCCATTTATTGCCTATCTGGTAATAATAATATAATGAAGTATAATAATTTCAATAAAATATACTTATTAGCAATCAATCTGCTGTCTTATAGGCATGAGAATGAATATAAGAAATATTATTGGAATTTTGCAATAACAAGTTGGTATATCTGAAAGAAATATAAACTATTATGTTATACAGTATGTTAACCCCACCAATCTGTATTAATATAATATATTCAATAGAAGCTACATGATTCTAGTTAGATCTATCAGTAATAATAAGCACATTAGTAGCCATATTACCAGAATCAACGAATGCAAAAACTAAAATCTATTTTGCCACACACAATATCTGCAGATTGTCTATCAATATTTGAAAAATATGTACTTTTCATGGTGGAAACTATGAATTCTAGTTGTATATCGTTCTTTTTGGGATATTGATCAGTAAATATAGAAGTATAGCATACAGCAAACAGAATTTTTACAATATTTTAGATACTACTACAAAGGAGTTACATCTTATAGCATAGAGAAATACGAAATGGCAAAATATCTATTTCAAGACATACAAATGGAGGTGGAGAATAGAGGAGTGCTACACATATACAGCCAGACCTGACAAAATACTGCAGTTTCTAAGAGCAGAGAAGTAGTATATTAGATGGTTGGAATTTAGGTACACAGATCTGGATGCATAATTACCAAACTACTTTCTCAAATAACAATTACAGCAGAACAAAAAGCTCACACAGTGGACAATGTCACCCATGACAAGCAGGTGAAAGTTTATATCTATTTACGAATGTGGAGACTGGAGGCATACTCCAAAGCAATGTTGACAAGCAGCCAATTAGTGACCATCTGGAGAGAGAGATCAGTGGCATACTGTCCAACGCATCAAAGAATATTATGAATGAATTCTATATCCTCTTAATTATATTTGGATATCTCTGGTACACAATCAGTATTTAGGTGCTCTTGAATACAATTGAAGAGCTCATAATAGATTTTGGATATTCTAAGTTGTATTCTGTATCTGGTAAGTGATCTACCTGAGGTAATTCGGTACCTGGGTACTGATGACAATTGTACAAACACTGTATCTGAATTACTATTGATTTGCTATGTGAAATATTTTTTCTAATCTAGCAATAAATTCAATTAGATTCTACAGATACTGACATATAATGAGAGGTGTATCAGTCTTGACTATATAATGGAGATGTTGTCCTCCCTTGTGCCTCAAGGCTGGTACAATATTGACTGCAAATATTTGCAACTTACTGTCACCTATTAATAAATAATATAATACAGGCAGAGCCCATCTTTTCAATCTTCAGCATCATCTGGAATTGTATTCTTGCTACCCTGGATCACGATAGATACATTATTTGAGAGAAATGCGGGTTTGTGGAGTATTAAAGGTTTCAAATTAATTTGACTCAGACATGCATTAGTACAAGATGGAATGTCAAATATTGGGCAGGTATTAGTGGACATTTCTCAACAGGACAGGGGAATCAGAATTGAACAATTGGTGCTAGTACATGAGAAGAATATACTCATAAACGGTATATTTATTATACTTCAGAATGCGTTGGTGTACAACTATTAACTATTCACCAGGGTGACCTGCATTGATCATTAAAAATCTTACTGGGTTATATAATGTCACAGTGCAAAGCAAATAATCAGCATTGCTAATCATAACTTCCAGGAAAATATATGATTGTTAAATCAAATGACCTTAATAACAGCTTCCAAGAACAAGGGATATCATTTCCAGCTTTGAAGTTCAGCTGGACTGGACAAAATCAGCACCTCCAAGTTCTGAAGCTCATGCTAGTTAGAAGAATGACATTAACCCTTTCTAAAACATACAAGAAGACTCAACAATTGGTATTACATTTTCAAGCGTAAGAATATATGGTGGTGACTTGAATACATAATTAAGATCATCACTGTTGGGCTGATAGCATAGATGGGATAATTTGAAATAACAAAGAGATCCATATGATAAATAATGTACTAATTGGAATAATAATTTGACTGGAAAATTTGGTGTGAGAGAACAAAGCAATGGGCAGAATGAATAATATATCACTTGCAAATGATCTGATAGATTCAGACACAATCAGCATGTTATATCAATGAGATGGTGTAAATCTGATGCACTGTAGTAATTCAATTTGCAGACTCATACTGTATGATATAAACAGTATTAAATTTCTACTGCATTGTATGGCACTAGATTCAAAATATACTGGTATAAGTATGAATACAACTGTACTATTCCCTGTAGCTTAGAAATATTTGTAATCTGCAGGCCTGATTTTTGCTTTCTGAAGGGGACTTCATAGCATTCAGAACATTCATGAATTCTGTTCCATAACCTCAGATGTCTTGAACACCTTATTGGAATGGTCTCAGAGGACCTCATTGCACTGAGTGTTGTATTCAGATACTATTGGTCCATCTGGAAGGATTAGGAAGTATCAGGGTGGCTGTTATGAAAGCTGAATCTATCTGTTATTACTGCTGAACCATATAGCATTTTGCTGATAACATAAAGTTTGAAGTAAAATCCATTATGGTCTCCAAGAACAACTCAGAGTTCATTTGAACACCATCTCCAAGTACACAGCAAATCATATTCAAGCACTAACAGTTCTGAGTTCAGATAGACTGTATATAGATTATTAGCTATATCGATACATACAGACAAAATAATATTGGTAAGTCTATATTACTATCGACTGAATACATTCATTTTAAAATTGTATGACAATGAGTAGTAACTTGGATTTTCAGGGGCACCTACAGCATTCCAAACGAATATGTTATACTATGCTGACTACCAAACAGTATTTCAATAACTGCTTCATCATGCCACTTGGATTCCTAGGTACTCTTGTAATTGTAGCTACTGCTTCAATTTCCTCACAGTGTGCTTGCTGGTGCTCCCAGGTATATCTGAAGCTGACCACATGGTTCAACTCAACTCTGAGAATTGACCATGGTATGCATCTGGTCTGACAACTTCAACATTCCCAGATATTCTTGGCATCCAAGAACTGTATCACTCAGGTAGATGCTTTGTGGAGAGAAAGGAATTGTTGACATAAGGTGTAGCTCTGCGGAGTGCACAGGCTAGAACAGGGAACATGTTCATCCGCACAATTGAGTGTATCAGCAGCAAGATACCGCTTGTTGGCCAAGACAGAGAATAAATTATCATCACTACATACTACCACATTCAGAGCTACACTTTCAGGTCGGATTCTAATGTAGCTTATACATGCCAGACCCCAAGTCAAAGACAATCAAATGTAGTTTAAACAATCAGAGACGACTTGCTGACGGCAAAAGAGGCAAATTTCACTCCAATGAAACACCATACTGACACATATGATTCCTGCTGCTGTGTGCCTTAACCGCACTCGAGGTTCAAAGGGAGATGGTTTACAAGTAGCACGTGTATTTGGAGCATCCAGGGCTTGTGGCGTCCTCCCCGATATGCGACCAGAGGGGTGTTGCATCCCTCCACAGCGGGCTAATGATAACTGAGCTAGCTGGGAAGAGACGAACAATCACCTACTGCTGGTTACGCAGGAGAACATCTCTGGTCAGATCGCCCATTGTTTCCATGCAGTCAAAGACAAGTACAGAGAACAAGTTGAAGATGTAATCCGAATTGGTAGGAATGCCAATCAGAAACGATATGCAGTTGCCAATGAACATGTTGCATTCCCAATGCAGCTGGACTACACCATGCAGGCCCTTTGGTAAAACAGGAGGCATGAGACCAATTCAGGCAACATGCCCTATAGTACGTAAATGATGATGTAGTGTGACTCCAAGTTGATGATTGTAAAGGCATACGCCCGTGTATGGCCTCGTAGGAAGGAATATCAGTAGATACGGTTGCACACGTGGATGTCAATATTGTAGAGTAGTATAAAGGTAAGATTATCGCTAGAGATCTAAGGCTCGTGGCGAGCCAACTATATAAAGCGGGTATTACCCGCCCCTGGACACGTCACATACAGCCGTGCCATTACATTATCCCCCTCTTTAGGT
>Ga0307515_10007436_pt1 | contig 21647 bp, 25 predicted proteins | sample 17_EM_MG_FD_194513 | JGI IMG/M metagenome (GOLD analysis project Ga0307515, IMG submission 194513) | Populus trichocarpa ectomycorrhiza microbial communities from riparian zone in the Pacific Northwest, United States - 17_EM | ecosystem: Host-associated > Plants > Roots > Unclassified | place...
GGACAGAATGCGTCAATGGTTCACCAGCTTTATGTAGCTTGACCGAGAGTTTCAGTTAGAGATATAATATGGGCGAATGGTAAGTAGCTTGTGAATATCTGTTCATAAATAGATGTATAGCAGGCGCAATGAATCTTTTGGCATGATACATCATTTTTAGTCGTGTGAGAGTGAACAGTGCAAGATAATGATGCCGCTTGGCTTTGCCACAGGGTTGAGTCTCAATCAAGCACAAAGCTAACCGGTACAGTCGAATCAGGATGAAAACAATTATGGACGGCAGCAGATGTCGAATGAACAATACATTACAATGAGCGTCAACAGAGCATCAACGATTTGTGGTCTTGTAAGTACGGTCATTCACTAGTGACTTGGTCGTTGTTATGCATAATGTATGTATTGGCAGCTTTTATTGGCAACAGAGATAGCAACACAGTCACCGCCCCATTCTTGGCATGAGCGTCCACGGAGCATCAATGATTTGTGGTCTTGTAAGTACGGTCATTCACCAGTGACTTGGTCATTGTTATGCATAACGGACGTATTGACAGCTTCTATTCGCAAAAGAGATAGCAACTCGGTCACTGCCCCATTCTTAGCATGAGTGTCAACGGAGCGTCAACGATTTGTGGTCTTGTATGTACAGTAATTCACCAGTGACTTGGTCGTTGTTATGCATAACGGACGTATTGGCAGCTTCTATTGGCAAAAGCGATAGCAACGCGGTCACCGCCCCATTCTTAGCATGAGCGTCAATGGAGCGTCAATCATTTTTAGCTTTGCATCTTGAGTAAGTTATGTTCCGACTGGTTGCAGCCATCCATTTATGCGATATTGGCAGCCTTTACTGGCAAAAACAACAACTAAATGCTCCCTGCAGCATCCTGAAAATGAGCGTCAACGGAGCGTCAACAGTTTCAGTACTTGCATATTTCGTAATCAAGGCATCGCGCAGATTTCCGCGTGCACAACGGTATTATTGACCACCTTGCTAGGCAAAAATACTATATATCGAAGGTGAAACACAGATACCAAATTAATCGATATTGCAAACTGCTCAACATGCAAAAGCTCACTAATGGTTGCTGAAAACTCGATTTTGATAAGATACTATTAAAACACTGCAAATACAAGAGCTTATATGAATCGGTAGATGGACCCGCTGTGCGACCCGCTGACAACCCGCCCAATTCAGATGCGTTGCGAGTTTACCATGGAACTGTACCCGAGTGGGCAGTTCGGGTTCATTGACGACCCGGACCGCCAATTTGGCAACGGTACGGTTTGGACCCGGACCTGGACCCGAAGTGATGGTCCGGAACCGTTGCTAACACTAGTAGTGGCCGCCTCTATAGGCAAAATTGTAACAACACACTCCCTACCTAATCCTGAAAATGTTCGTCAACAATCTTTAGTCTTGTAAGCAAGGGAATTGTAAAGTGATTTAATCGCTGTGTAGCATAACCATTTTATTGGCAGCCTTTATAAGGCAAAACAACAAGTGACAGAGTCACTGTGCCATTCTGAAAATGAGCATCAACTGAGCATTAACCATTTTTGCCTTTGCATCTCGGGTTATCTGAGTGTTGATCTGTTGTAATAATTCATATATGATGTATTGGCGGCCTTTTCAGGCCAAACAATGAGTGAGATGTTTGTTACCCCATCATGAAAATGAGCATCAACGGAGTGTCAACGATTTTTTGTCTTCTAAGTCAGGTCATTACAAAGTGATGTAGTAGTGGTTAAGCATAATGGATGTTATTGCTGCCTTTATAGGCAAAAGAGATAGCGACATGTTCATTGCGCCATTCTGAAAATGTGTGTCAACTGAGCATCGACAATATTTGGTCTTGTACATTGGGTAATCATGGCATCGCGCAGATGTATGAGATCATAACAGAACTATTGACCGCCTTAGTACTCCTCAATACAAAAGGAAAAAGGACAAACATTGATTCCAAAATAACCGATGTCGCAACCTGCAAAGTGATTAAACAGGCATTTCTGGATGTTATTTAAGTGATTTTGATTAAATATAATTATCAAACAGCAAAAGCAAGAGCATTATATGAATCTACAGATGGACCCACTGGACAACCTGCTGACGACCCGCCCAATTCAGACGGGTTACGAGATGTCGATCGAACCATAGCCTAATTGAAAGTTCAGGTGTGTTGACAACCCGGACCTCATATTTGGCCACGGTTCAGTTCCAACCCCAACCCTGTCCTGAAGCAGCATTCCGGAACCATTGCTAACACTAGATCCACCGAAGTAGATGGTCTGCACAGCCAACATGGATTAGAGCAATGACATCATTGGCTTTCTGATGCCACTCCTTCTGCAGAGTGCATGCAGCAGATCTGTTACCCTCGGGAAAGAGTTTGTTTCTGGTCACAATGTTGTATGCCTTCATTGCAATCAGTACACGGTGTACCTTCTTCCTCCAGATAGGGTAATTATCATGAGTGAGCTTGGGATTAAATCTGTGATCGGTCTTAAATAACTTGGTGGTGGCAGACATCATGACAAGTGATGATCATGATTGTGGTGTTGCGTTTTAGTGTTGATTATATGGTTGTTGCTACAGTGACAGTTGTGGGGTTAGGGTTGTCCATGCTCTTGTATATTGTGAGATAAAAGTAGTATAAAGTAAAGTGAGTTCAGTAAGCAGTCTCCGGGCTCATGACCTGTTACAAATGTGTAGCGGACAAAGTCTATTCTACTAGCTAAGGAGAAGCTGTATCGTTATATACATGAGAGCCAGGAACTCCCGGGAAGTCCCCGGAAGCTCACAATCACAAATACCAGCTCTTGCCAGCGGCCAGTATAGAGTCGTGGATGAGTCTACAACTATGTGTCCGTAGCCTGTGAGTCAACTCGGTGATCTCAGTGTAGCAGCGACTTCCTATTAGGTCATATAGTCATATGTGTAAAAGCCGTTACAAATCCACACTGATACCTCTATCAACAATGCAGCTATACAACTTTATCAAGTTCCCAAAAAGTCATTCAGAAATCAAAGCAAGTCATAGAGTTGTTAGTAACTAAGGAAGCTATGTATTATTCTACAGGTCATGGAAATTGTGGGCTTGTATTTTCCCTATCCCTTTGCCGGTAACCGGGTTTGGGCCCATAGCTGGGCCCGCTTTTAAAATACATCACACAACCACAATCCAGACAAATGCCCCCACAATAAATACAAATACTCTACATATGGTGAAATTCATAAAAACAATTTTGTTTAGGTGTGAAACACAAAGCCTCATTGCAGTCCTCACACTTTATACTGGTTTTCATGCCTTCTCCACTCCCACCATGACTTCTTCTCCACCTGCAAAGGAAACAATCTACTCTACTCTCCATCCAAAGTGGGGAATGCATTCCTGGTACCTTTCGGCAGAGGGGAAGGGGGGCGTGCTTGGAAACCACCCAGGTAGGCAGTGGGGGCAAGGCAGATTGTGTGGTGGGAGCAGACCGAGTGATTTTTTGTGAAGCCGGAATGTGGGAGAAACTTTTCATTGTTGATGGACTTCCAGCTTGCAGAAGGTCACGCACAATGGAGAGACAGATGTCAAGGTGCTCCACAGTGTGCTCTTCATTTGCTGGAAGATCTCAATAGATTATGAGGCTATTGATGAAAGCCAACAATGCAAACCTTCAGGAGTTTCAGTTGGTGAATTGTATGGAAACACATGGAAGAAGTGGCAGATCTCCTGAAAGTGAGTCTTGCCAAGATAATCTGCTGGTGGTAATCCATCTTTGGAAAGTAAACTCGATCCTTCATCCAGTACCTCCATCAGCAACAACCCTAGTTTCGATCTGAAATACCCACATGTTCCGGACGGCTCTGATGGCTCTGACTGAACCTCGGTCCCTCTGACAGAGAAATACACACTTCCTGTCACCCAGGCGACGGGTCGCGTTGCATATATACCTCCATCACTTTGCGCCTGGAATGTGGTAACATATACGCTCCCTCAAAATGACACGTGTGTTACACTCTTCGCAGCAGCTACAGTTATGCTGTAGCCGTTTACACAACACCTGGCAATGTTTATGCCTTTCTTCAGCCGATAGCCACATTTTACCTCTCCACTATTGCTATATATCGGATGCCGCACTCACCCCATATATGTTTAGCTTTGAGATTTTTTCCCATATTGCAATACAGTCTTCGCTTCGGATACATCGCTTGCTGTTGCATTTGGTTAGCCATTATCGTATTTTACAGGTCTGAAATATACAGTTCAATCTGCGCACTCTCTAGTACTATGCCCTTAGTCCTCCACATTCTGGGTTGATTCATCATCGGCTTGCGATGTTTATTCCTCCTCATCGGCATCCACATCATCGCCATGCTTGCACTCATACTCATCATCATCACTAGTTCCCAGGTCAAACCAAACATGCCCTCAGTCCTCCACATTCCGCGGTGATCTATCATCGGCTTGCGATTCTTCTTACTCCTCATCCACATATGCATCGTCGCCATCCTCACCCTCATACCCGTCGACATCAGTGGTTCCCAGGTCAAACTTCTCGAGTTCAGTCGTGGGCCATCGTTGCCAGCTGGCAGTGGGGATGGCATCGCTCACGTCGCTTTCATCACCTTCATCTTCGTAATCCCCGCTGCCCCCTGGCATCCTGAAATGAAGTTCATCATCCATGCAATTGTTGTCTATTGGGATGTTCCGGTCAGTGCTTCTGATCTCCGGCTCCTCAAACGCCACTTCGGAGGTCAAATAATCAAGAAGACGAGAATTGTCAACACTCACTGCATCTACACTGATCACCATGGCAGGCGTTAGGTTCTCGGCCTGTTGGATCTGACAGTTGACTCTAGAAAGAGTGTTGTTATACACCCTCTGTTGGTAGCTCTCCAGTAGTGTGTTCCAGGTATTGATCTAGAATGTATACTTGTCTACGATGCCAGGCAAGGTTAACAACTTGCGACCTGTTACAGCGCGGCAGGATGTGTTCTTACCACCGGCATTCTTGTAATTGAAGTAGTTCGAGCGATCAGGTCTGTCAGCTTTCAGCTTTGACTTGGAAGTTTTCCGATGAACCCCTCTGTTCTTTTGCCACTCTAGGAGAGCATGGTGCAACGCACTGCAGGTAAACATGATCAGTGCTGAGGGTATATGACCGTCCAGGTCATCAATCATGGAATTATCAAATCCATCAGCATACTTACTGCGGTTATTCGTCAAATGATAAAATTTGATTCAGATATACCGCAGGATTGCTTCCGCCAGGAAGTGAAGTGGACGCTAGCCGTATGTTAGCAGCTTTCCACACTGTCTGCGTTGGATTTGGACCACATACACCACCTTCCTCATGCTCTGCTACAGGAAAGATATACTTATCGTCTGCCAGAAGGGAATCAATGAATTCCAGATGATCTGCGTTGGATTCAAAGCGGTGGAGATCATATAGCTCTGCGATATTGTCCCTTGCTGATTGAATAAGATGGGATTTAACCCTATCAACTTGTACGCGAACCTGGTACCGGTTTGAGCGTGTAATATCCAACGTGGGCCGTTGCTTCAGCATACCTCTTTCATGAACTTCTTGGTGCGTGCCTCAAATGCTATGGACAAAATGTTGTTTTGCTGCATTGCGGTGTTCCATTACATCTCTATAATCTACCAGTGTGGGGCTCCTGCTAATGCTTTCGCAAGAAATCGGGTTGCATAACTTACGGTCTCCATGTCACTTGCACTCATATATGGCCGGTTGTTCTACATTTAGAGCTCGAGGAATCCGCCCTTTGCAAATACAAGACGCGTCATGTCGGAGTGACCAAATCGATGGATGCTGCGACTGCCAGAGACCACTGATCGAGGTGTATACACCGCCTGCGTTTGCTTTTGCCACTGCCTCTGTCTCTGATTCCATTCTGTAGCTTGCGTTCGCAGTGTATTTGAAATAATTGCACGGGCTTCTGGATTAAGGATGGTGGAAGGCAGGTTTTCAAGACCGCTGAGAGAAGTGGGAGTGCTAGCAATGGCTGATGCAGGGCTGCTTACAACACGACGTGTTGAGTGGGTCTGTGAGATTCGGCTGGGTGCTGGTGGGTTACGACTGCTTCTACCCAGCGTCGCGGTTGGAGTAATTATTGACTGTCACTGTGTGGCGGACTGGGTGATATCTGCAACGCGAGAATTGTTCAGCGAAGATGAGGGGGTGGAGTTCTGAACTTGGATTGTAGAGGCTACGGAACTCCCTCCTTGAGAGGATTCCCTCGAGCCAGCCAGTCCAGAAATGCATCTCGTAGCAGGGGGAAGTCAAGAATTCCCCTTTTGGCCCATGCTTTTGTTCATTTTGACGATTAGTAAGACTTCAAACATTTCGTATGACTGGAGATGTGACAGGGTGAGGGCTTTGGGAAGGCATCATCCGATATGGATGTTCGATGTTGAGACTGTTGGAATAATTTCCTCTGCATGCATATGCAACAGCAGGTGAGGTAGACTTCTATTTGAGCGACCTTGGAGGGATTCGACAAAAAAGGGAGGTGCAGTGTAGACCGCGCTAGACTCTGAACTGTGACAATACTGCGGGATAAGATCCCTTCAAAAGCATTCAATTATGGGGTTAATTGCCATCAGATTAAACTCAGATTAGACTCAGCATTGATATTCACTGTTACAGCAACGTCTGAAGGTCTATTTGCACCGCTTGAACGGTGTTGATGCCTTATTGGCAGGATTATCATGGTATTGCACTCGATCTTGGCACAATACTTCGAACTATCGATTGTGTATATCTTCAGCTTGCTGGTGGAAATCCCCCTTTGGCAGAGCTAAAAGCATTGCAAAGCGAACAATGATGTATTCTCTATCGAATGACATCAGTTGCATGTGGTTCTTTCACCGCTAGGCATTGGTAGCCGTGTTGGATGGTTGCAAAGCTGAGACAACTTGAGAACTACTCAGTTCGCTCCGAGATGCATGAGGTCTGAGCTGTAAAAGTGGTATGTGATGCCAAAGCAACGCCCGGCGTCATAAACTGTCATTACCGCAAGTACCTAATCTGGTCATGAGGCTCCTCGTTCATGAGGTGCTTGGTGGTTGTGCAAGATGAAGGCTGGGCCATTTTGTGTTCATTAACCAACAAAACGCAGGATATGAATCAAATCGCAGGACCTCAAGTATATATATCCCTTCTCCCCACCTACACCTCGATTCTCTTTTCTTCCTGCCTACACCTTCATTCGCCTTTCTTACTGTATTAACCACACCGCCAGCATCCTGAACTACCTCGACATCACGTGACTTGCACAAAACAACGCCTCTTGTTCCAAAACACACCCAATAACCTACACAACTTTGTACGTTCATTCTGGGCTTCCTTCTGCTACGTTCAACTCTACGATAATGCTAACATATCGGGTGTAGATTCATTTTCAACTCGCAGCGATGGCACCAAAGGGCAGCCTCAAAGGAAAGGGGAAGGCAACTGCTAGGGCAAAAATGCCGACATCAGTTATAAATCGACACCTGTCATTGGATCGGGACCGTATACGGGGATTCATCTTGGAACACATCCGTGGACTTATATGGATATACATTGTTTGTGGTGTCAAGGATGAGAGGGCCTGGGACTTCTTTAATGATATTAACTTTCTTGATCCAGTCACAACTCACCACATTTCACAATTCCAGCTGATGTGGCCGCACCGCAGGAGCAGGAGTTTACCTTTTCGGGAGTGGTGGGTGGTCCTCCGCTCATATATGGGGCATATGTTTGACAAAACCTGCGACCAAATCAACAATTGGAGGTGGGACAACCCCCGTGCCTTTGGGGATCAACTTGATCGCTCCAATCCACTGCCAACCGCTTGGGAAAGGTTAAACGCACCGGCGAGCATTTCTCTTGCTACAGTAGCAATGATCTCAGGGCAAAGATTGAGCCACCAAGCTGCCGGCAGTACAAGCCAGGCATCTTCCTGGCCATTAGACCACTGGATTGGAATGAGATAATCGACGAGGATGATGATGATGAGAACTGGGCAGATCCTGGAGCGCCGGGTGGTGGAAGGAGCTGTCCAGGCGATGACAATGACAATGACAATGGCGAGGGTGAGGAGAACACGCAGGGCAGCGTGAAAGGGACCGGGAAAGGGAAGGGAACAAAGGATGGGAAGGGGAAAGGGAAGGCAACTGAGGATGGGAAGGGGAAAGGGAAGGGGAAGGGGAAGGGAAACGATAAAGGGAAAGGTATTGTTAAACAAACCCCAGGGGGAAATGATATCTCTCGTGCCATTGCTTTGCAGTTGCAGAGGAAATGCATCAGCAAAAAATGAAATGGCATTCTCAGTATTCTAAGCATTTTGAAATTCAAGTTTGCCTTTTCTCAATTATGCAGTGTACTCTGGCTGGAAATATACTCAGTAAAATTGTTTTCATATCTTTGTGGGATTTTCAAACTTGGTATAGTATTCCCAAAGGGGTATAACTTAGTCTGTTACATTGTTTTACAGTCGAAAGTTGGTCTATTTTTAAAAATGAAATATGTAATAGACGTACTATTGCTTGCTTAGTAATAGTATGAAACTTTTGGTTTATATATCTTCATGACAAATCATAATGAAACTAACCATATTTGGAATACCTCCAGCTATAATCAACAAATAACTGAATATCTTTAATAATATTTCCTATTTGAGTTAGTTTGTTTATGATTTGTCATTTCGAACTAGTAATGTCGAGTTTCATGTCATGACTCAGCAAACTATTCTATGTTCATTACATTTTTCAAAAATAAAAGTAGCTGACTTTAATCAATTAAGAAATGTATCCAACTAGGCTATACCTATTTTGGAACACTATACCAAGTTTGAAAATCCCATCATATTGTGGATGCAGTATTGCTGAGTATGATTAGTATAACTGGACCCGACAAAATCGACTAAACGCAAACTCGACCTTCAAAAACCTTCGAAATGCTCAGAATGCTCAGAATAACTTTTCCACTTTTTGCTGATGTGTCAGAGGCAGACTTCGACACGGAGGGCTAACTAGAGCGGGTATATTTACAGCCGGAAGCATCGTCCACCGTGTCGATTTCCTCAGATGATGATACCGACGCTACCAAGTCGGACAGCGAATATGAGTCAGAACATGATCCTGATGTGAATATGCACATGGAGGATGATGTGGACGCACCGGACGGCGTTGATCTAGACGGCAATGTGGACATGTAACAGGACGGTGGCAATGAACCGGAGGAAGATGAAAAGGAGGAGTATAAGGATGAGGAGGATGAGTAGAAGCAGGAGGATGAGGATGAGGATGAGGATGATGGCGAAGAACCTCGGACGATTAGCCAGGGAGAGATGGTAAATACATCGGCTGACGGTGTCCATACTGTGGTACACTATCAGCCAATGGTGTTACCTGAGCAAGTCCAGGTGATGCGCGATCATACCCCACGGCCACAATGTCCAGCGCCTGCCCCATCGCCACCTACCCCGGAGCCTCACCCACGACCACGAACGCTGGAAACTCATCCCCTCAGTGGGCTGGAGGATTTGGGGCTTGTGACGCCACACAAGCCTCACCCGGTGGTGCCAAGTCTGCGAGAACCTGAGGTAGCCGGAAACACCGCAGATGTGGATGTGGATCAGCATCTGCTCAGCAAATCGGCAGGTGGCAACAGTCTCCTTGATGTCCCTCTCCCTGACATCCCTCTCCTGGGTGTCTTTCTCCCTGAGGCATGCCCGGATGGCTCTGTTGGCTAGGAGTGAACCAGTCCTCGTGTTGCAGAGGAGGCAATGGTTGTTGCATTCGGATTAGGGTCGGGTTCTTGTCTTGTTCATTTCCTTTCATCTAATCTACTTATCTCAGGCATTCATTATTACACGTGTCGCAAGGTTTTTGGATTGCTCAGGGTTCATTTCATTCATAGTATTATGGGACATCACACATGCAGCCTTTTTGCAACTCGTGGCATGTAAGGAACCTCCTTGTGACTGTGTTGAGGCTTGATAAATCTCTCAAGTTAGCTGAAAGTATCGTGAGCTTACACGCCAGGCTGCTCAGACCCAGCACCAACTCTCATCCCTTTCTACACTGAATACTCCACTCCTCGCATGTCGTCGACAATGCCAGAGAAGACCCCTTTCTGTTGCCCTGAATCTTCATGCCGAAAGAAGTTCACCTCAGACAGCTGGCGACTTAAACCTATCAAATTACACCATCCTGAACACCTTTAAGTTGCACGCCAGAAGAATCTGACCATTCGCAGCATGCCCTGACGCGTTGCACCTGCTCAGCGTCGTGAATTCAGCGCTAACAGCGATTCAGTCGAAGACTTCGATGCATTTCCCTACCTCGAATATATTCAAAACATCACAGACCCGGAGAGTCAACCACCGCCACCTCCCTTGCCACGGACGAAAACATACCACCGCGCCGGCGCTGCGCTGCTGGATTCCATTGCTGAGCCATGGGAACGCGACGCTCAGGGTTGCCTTGAGACAAACCTACAGAACAATCCCTACTACCCGTTTGCGATGTGTGAAGAGTACAAATATATCCAGTGTGGGATCAAGAAGAAGGGTATGAAGACATACTATGACGCCGTGCTGAAGGAAGAAAACACTGCTCCGTGTTTCCAAAGCTTCAAAAACGGGGATGGCATCCAGAAGCTCGTGGCTCGCTTGCCAGATGATCAGGCTCTCGGGGAGTGGGATCTACACCCGCTTGAGGATATGTGATGGAATGACAATCACCAATGCCCTATCGAATACTGGAGTTGAGACATCATCACAAGCATGAGATGGTGGATGCGGCAGCCAGCCTACGCCGAGCATCTCATTTACGCCCCTCAGCGTTGCTTCAATAGCAATACGCCACCTAAACACCTCTACACTGAAATGCACACTGCGGACTGGTGGTGGGAGACACAGGTAAGCAGAGATACTGAAGGATAATAACGTGCTAATCGAAGTTAAGGCAACGCTCAGACAGGGGGATAGATTGGTTTCATTGAAGTTCATGTCCAATGGAACACATCTCTCGAATTTTGCTGGCAACAAGAAAGAGTGGCCTGTATATATGACAATTGGCCATCAATCTTTGAAGATTCGCCTGATGCCCTCAACGCACACTGTCGTAATGGTCGCTCTCCTGCTGATTCCAATCATGAACCACAAGATTCCTCCGAAGGGGCTGGATGAGCAGCGGCAAAGAAACCGAGGGGTGCTTAACAAAGCACTCTGGCGGGTACTCCAGCCTCGCACCATTGAACAAAATCCCGACGCCGAGAGCGGGTATTTCAATATTCTCCGCGCAGATGGTAACTGCAGCCATTGCAAACTGATTTTAGCAGCATGGATGGCAGATAGCCCTGAGTATAGCAACCGACATCATCTCGAGCGGCATGTCTGTTTTTCGTTTGAGTGTCCAAAGAACGCACTTGGAGATTATGTCCCTCCTCACGAGCAACACCCCTGGCGGGATCACAAGCTATATAGGACGCTCACTGATGCCAACACCGAAGCAGCCGATGCCGAATTCTCGTCGCGCCATGTTCACCGAGAATGAAACATGTTTCGACATATTCCCTGTATCATGAGCGACCTCCTGAAGCCCGACCTCCTCCATACAATGCAGATTGGCATGCTTGACCACCTTCAGAAGTGGATTTTCCACTTCATGAGAATGCACGAATGGCTCAACAAGTACAATGCAATCTGGTTATTCATGCCTGCTTACCGAGACCTCACACCAATAAATAAGTCATATGAGGAAGTTTCTCAATCGAATGGGAAGGAGATGAAGGAAATCAGCTGGTACCTGCCTGGAGTTGTAACCCAGTCTCTACAAGGCAGAAGCCCTGCTCAGCACCCCATATTCAATCGTGCAATTGAGTGCACACAGGCATTGTTAGAATTCTATATGTACACTCGATATAAAACTCACGATGTTGCAACTTTCAGCTACATGGAGGATGCCTTGCATTATTTTCACACCTTCAAAGATGTTTTCTTACTCGGGTGAGCCAGCAAAAAGGTGAAAGCCAAAGCCAATGCCCTGAGAACAGAACTCGTGAAGAAGCAAAAGATAGACGAGGAAACAAATGCTGAAACTTGCATGCCGTCCAAGAAGCGGCGCAAAATGAATGCCTGGCGGGAGTATATCAGCCACAAGATAGATGTTTCCAAGGAGTTGGATGCCGACTTCAACTTTCCGAAGATCCACTTGATGTCTCATTGGGTCGAACAGATTTGTCGATATGGAGCCTTGCAACAGTATTCTGCCGAGAGACATGAACAAGCACATGAAACGAACCTCAAGGACAGTTGGAACACCTCCAATGGCAATCTCAACTACCTGCTGCAAGTAATCACCATTCAGCGTCACATTCTCAGCTTCGGAATCTGAGTGCTCAATCACCAAGCCCTCACTCAGTATCGGGAGAACAGCACCGCCGCCTGCAAAGTCCTCCCTTCTGGTGCGTTTCTGGCTGCCCCCCTAGGCTCCCAGTCATATGTGAAGCCTGAATTCATGGGACCCCAAAACTGCCGTGATGGGAAGCATCCAGATGCTATGATCAAAGACTTCAGAGCATTAATCGACAATACACATGACGCTATGCACCGCGTGGCAATATTCAGTGGCATGCAGGAGTTTATCAAGCATAAGAGTCGCAACAAGATGTATATATCGGATGAACAACTGCATGCAATGGTGCTCTGTATTTACCATGGTATCAAGGTTCAAGTTCAGGGTTTATATGGTGAACGCATATCTCAGATGTGTCAATGCACAGGAAGCCAGAGCTGGTGTGGAGGGGATCAACGGAACGACTGGGTGTGGGTAATGCAACGCCCGTGGAGGTGTTATGGTGCGCTGAATCGGCATCTCCTGTGGCAACTGCAATGACTATTCACAATCAAACTCCTAAATGAGGATGGAGCATTCGTTGAGTACTGGTTAGCCCTGGCGCTCACCACAATACCTGAAAACTCAGGTAACTTGGATCCCGTCTCGAAATTTGTACAAGTGAGAAAAGCGCCAGCAGCCGTTGCTTTGCAAGTTTTCAGCATGGGAAATGTTGTTGGCTGCGCCCATGTCATTCCAGAGATAATGACTAGAAGTGAGACATGAGATGGACGGAATGAGCAATGGATTGTCAATAGCCACATAGATCTGGCGACTTGGAATGATGTGTATAATTAGTAAAGAGAGAATTGCATTTTGCGCGCAAGTAGAAGGAACGCAAGGAGAGATTTTCACAGCGTCACCCATTGCATTGCAATCCCGATGCAAGTGGGTACCCAATGAACCCATTCCGACGTATGGTCAGAGTTGGCCACAATGCCACACTGATCGTTCAATATAGGAGACCGACAGAACGAGAAGAAACGGTGAAACAGCGATCAGAGGGCAATATGGAACGCAACGCATCGAAATGATGGTGGGCATGGAGTAATCCGCCACCGGGGTGTCTCTGACTGCTCTGATGGAGTGCGTCCACTCTGAAGGAGCCATTCCACCCGGACAGAAAAGTTTTTTGCTGATGTCTCAGGAGGAACTCCAATAAGATCCATATGAATTTGAATTGCCAGCCAGAGATAAAGCTCCTGAGCAGTAACTGGCTGCCAGGAATGCTGCCACTCCTTCTCTGGCCCAAGAAACTGCTGCTGGGCATAGGAAGTGGTGTTGGCTACAAGCTGTCCCATATCGAAGTTTGTTAAAAAGAGTTTGAAGATTCGAATTGGAGTAATGGCATCCAGCTTAGAGAATGAGATGGGCAATTGGTTCCATGCTTTATGAGGGAGGACAATAGGTTGTAAAGGGTCTAATGTGGGAAGCTCAGGAAAATCTGTCAAATTTTGAATTGGTTTATTGAGTATTTTCTTACACCACTTGGCTGAGTGATCAGCTGTGATCGAGTTGGCTGACTCAATATATCCTTTGTCTGAGGAGCTATAATTATCATCAAGGTTGAGCATTGCAGGTGGAGCTTCAGTAGTGGGTAAAGACACATCAGTTATAATGACAGGTCAGTGCTGTACCACTGTAGGCGGTGGTGGTGGTTGGGAGGAGGTGCACTTTGGACCAGAGTGATTATCCATGATGCGACACTTGGCACTTTGTTTTTTTACATTTTTTGGTGAGGATGGTGGAGATGAGAGTATAAGTGGTGGGGATAGGTAGTTGACATTAAGATTCCAAGGTCTGAGGGCTTCTCTGCTCATGTTTGTTGTGGTGTGGTAGATGGGAAGTAGGAAGGTGGTTGCTGTTGGGCTGAAGGATGGTACTCTCACAATCTCCAAAGTACTGCTATTTATATGCAACTCAGCACCACAGAACTTGTCATACTGCCACAAGAATTCATAAATAGAAGCTTCTACTAGTTATCTTTCAATTCATAATATTCTAGGGGGGGGTTTATGTGGGTGGCTGTGTTGATAAAAGCGACAACTTGGTGCAGCAAATACGAAAGTAGGCCCTTTTGTGGGCCCACTACCAGCAAAGGGATAGTAAGACAGGTGGGGGAACTGCATGATAATGTTCTGTGGTGTTTTGACCTATGGGTTTGGCGCTTCCCGGGATTTTGGGGGATATACGTGGTGTTGCCCAGTCATGATTCATGGTAAATATCGTGATGCATCATCGTAGTAGTGGGCCTGCCTACAAATTACATGTATATATGATTAAAAATTGTGTACCCGCTAGAGGAATTATATTTGCCTAACTGTAACTGGCTCTATTTTCCAGAAATTTCCTGCGGCCCATAGAGTTAACTGCCAGTTCTAGAATTTCCACACCACAAGATGAAGCGGAGTGAGACCCTAAAAATTCAAGATCACACAAACCTCGGAAAGTCAACTAGTATCAGTTTTCTGCTTCTAACAATAAAGTAGTTTGAAGACAGCCATTTCTCATCATAGATAACTACCATATATCATGCTTTCTCGATGATTTTGTGGGAAAGCCTTAGAGATATTTCCGTATAATATAGGTTAAACATGAATTGGTGCTATGAATAGCACTATACGCCATAATCTATTGCTTAGTGCTGATGACATGCTAATAGTAGGGGGACCTGGTTCTCCTGTTACCCTCAACAGTATACTGCCATAGTTGGTTCCCTTCATAATGTTGAACGTTAAATTTTTTGAGGGTATGAGCCACCCAAGACATTAAGCCACATGAGATGAGAAAAAGCTATAGTTCTAGGTGGGGGCATTCCCCCGCTTCCCTAATCTGTGCTTAACCTTTAATCTTTCTCCAGCAACGTCCACCATCCTCTCGCTCCAAGGGAAATCCAACCAATCACAGGATTCCCATCCATCACCACCAATCATTATTATAATTCACTAGATTCTATGGTTGCTGGACTATCTTTCCTAGCGTCGTTCTCCCTGTAGCTTCTCCATCACTTTGCTCGCCAACCTTTTCAGTTTTCCACGGACACTTTTCCGTATTGCTTCTCGGCATACGGGACATGGAAAATTATGGAGTCCGCTGCCACGAGCATCAGCTCCCATGCCAGGGTTAGTGTCGCTGATAATGCAGTAGTGCCCGCAGGAGTAGGTTATGTGTCCGTAGGTGTGCGAGGGCTGCTGTACCATCCAGCATAAGGGTGAGGGAGTGGCAGAGTTAGAGGGTGGGGTGTTGAAGTGGGATATATAGCAAGGAATGGACTTCGACATGAAAATCTTGATCAAATTTCATTGTATGTACTTGATCCTCGAACTATCAATCTATATCACATCAATATGTATCTAACTCTTCCGGAGTTTCTCCCGCGCCCCCTTCACCCACTCCTTAACCTTCCCTGCGTTCTTCCCGTCCGATGGACACTTCTCGCAAGGGCCGCTTGCGTCTTGAAGCCCGAGATGTCCGCAGGTCAATCTCGTGACTTTGGTAGGCATGATGTGTTTTCCGCCGCTGTTACCGCCGCTGCTAGAGGAGTCGCAGGATTGGGTGGTGTCGGATTCATTAGAAGTAGCAGTGTGGCCGCAGGTATGGACGATACTGGTAGACATGGTTTGCTAATGAACGTAGATTATCAGTGAAGGTGGGGTTATGTATTTTTCTGCAAAAGAGGGAAGGTTCAACTCGAGTCACGGTGCCTGACCCGAAACAATTCGAACCTTTGTACTCAACGCTGGGGGCTTGACTCCCACGAACTCTTTCTCCTGTGCTCTGCGAAAACCGGCCACGGATCAAGTTTCCACCAGTCTCGAATTTTCACCAGCGTTTTCACCGGTGAACTAGAGGAGCTAGCGGCGATGCAATCCTTGCACGGGTGATCGCGACGACCTGGCTCCGCACAGCCTTGTGGGTACTCTGCATGAAGGCAGGTGTAGAATACCAACTCGGCAGGGCTGTAGATAGCTCCGTCGTGGTGGCGAGGGGGAGAATCTGGACTTCCTTGAATCTCCGTTACTTTATCCTGCTTGAGTTCGGCGGTGGGGTTTTCGGGTGTTCTTTGAGCTTCGAGTTGGAGACAAGAGTCGCAGGATTGGCAGAGATGGCCTGGCTCTACGGAGCTGTCGGGATACACCGCGTGATTACAGGTGAAAAACACAAGGTCTGCGGGGTTGTAGAGGTTTCGGCTGGAAGACATAGTCAAGGTTGGTGCGGCGGTACTTTGAGGATCCGGATGAGGTTTGAGTGCACCTGGAAGGCTTCAACGTGTAGTCAATGTTCGCTGACGCATATACTTCTCTATATGGTGTAGAAAGAACGGTACTCGCTCCCAGGCCAGATTTGCTAAGTTTGCTATCCCCCCGCCTCCACTTTTAATTTCTTGCATTTGCCGCAAGTGCCGACGGACTAAGTATCTTTTCTTGTGGTTTCTTCCGCAGATATCACCTGCTGATCTTCGTTCAATTACTCCAGCAGAATGTTGCACAATATGACTTGTTGCGGGTATAACCCCAGGCCACACACAATGTAGATATTCTCTCCAGATTCTTAGTTGTACCAGTATATGATTGGCAAGTAGGTTGGCTTTATCTTCACATCACTACTAGGACACGTCATATTTCGGAAGAGACAGTAGCTTTTGTATTATCTGACAAAGAAGACGCAACACTAAAAGAACGTCCAATCGCACCCAATCCCCCCACCTCCTAACGCAACCCCACCCATTCTCTTTCCCTGGACTCCAGGTTCTGAGACAACTGACCGCCCATGTTTTTGTCGCCCAGTGGTCCCCGCCGCAAGCTCCCTATCGAAACAGTCGTGACAACCCAACCCCGTCCTCGTGGTGCAGATGCCCTTTTCGCTCGCCCCCCGATTCCAAGATTGCACAGCAGTTACGCCGGATTCTCGAAATTTTTGAATTTTTTTGTCGTCCGCCCTCGCGGTGGACTCCCGGTGTGTTTTGAACAACCAATCGTAGTGGTTATCTCGTGGCCAGATTCCTAATCGCGCTCGGAAAGCATGCGCGACTGGGAGTAGATTTTGCAATTCTGATCACGACACAAGTTGATAGTAGGTGTGTTCGATAGTTCGCTCTATGACCCATGGTGCGCCGAGTATCGATCCGGCTGTCGGACTCCCCCTCCGATGAAGAGCGAGGAGTAAAGAGAAAAGAGAAAGAGAAGCTTGAAAGACTTTGGGGGAAAGAGGCATTTAAAGGAGGGTGTGACGTGTCAATTCACGGCACAATACGTCGGCTGTCCCAATTCGTTCGACCGGCGAGAGCTTGTTCGAACTTGGGTTGAGATTTTATTCGGCCGCTTGCGGCCATGACATACATATTCCTAATAATCTTTCCCACTCCAATGAAACTTACAAAGTAAAAGACAAAGTAAAGTTGTGAGCCCTTCCGCTACCCCCTTTCCCTAATTCGCGCTCTACTTGGGTTGGGGTTGCTTATGAGAGGAAGCCACACTGTGGCGGACTTGGTAACAGGTTTTTGATTGAAGGATTTGAGCCCGCAAGAATTCTTGAATGAGACAGAATGAATTGTTTTGCTTTGTTCTTTGTTTCACGTCTCAGCCATATTACATTCGACGGCCAAGGCATATCTTAATCCCAAAGATAGATTGTGGTAGTACATTCGTCTTCCGCTAGTGTAGATCAATGTAACCACAGAACTCATCGCTCCCCACTTAAAATTCTGTTAGCTAAAATGGTGGGAGTACTGACGAAAGCAGCGTTCTTCCCCATAAATCGCGAGGGTCATTGTCACGTCGTTCCACATTTGGGCTTGTCGTACCGACGGGCGAATTCAACCCAGTTGCAAGACTAGTTAACTGGATTCGGCATGAGAGGTAGTGATATCTCTGTATGCACGTGTATTTACGCTACCGAGACCTACCTCACAGGTATAGTTTATTTGACAATGTTTATTGGGATGCGAAGGCGTTGACTGAATCTAAGGAGATCATTGACATCGCGGGAGATGTTCCAGGACACCCTATCGGCAAAGTCTCAGGACGTCATAGAACCCTGTGAGTGATACTCTATGATCCAGGTGCACGATTTCGGTCCTTTCTTAAAGTGAACAGGGGTAGTTCATCCCTGGCACATATGTTTTGAGACTCCTAAACGGAAGAGACCAAATTACCGACAAGACAAGATATCTTGGGCTTTTTTGCACAATGTTACGGTGCTCGCGAGTGATGACATATTAAGCGTCAGAGCACCTAAGCGGTGACTACTATTGAAGAGTAGATGATGTGAGAAAATAGAAGCGGCACTCACTCTTACTCATACAAAGAATTACAAGAAATTGGCCGTCCAGCCACCAGCTAAAAGTCTATGCACGAGCATGTATCGATCCACATTGATTTATGTGGGATGATATCATAGTGGCTGTATAGAAGGAGAAATAGCTGAAGTATGCATGTAATTAATATTTGTTTCTCTTCTCTTGCTGGGTAACATTTATCATCCTTAGATGCATAGCTTCCCGATTAGGACTCACATCGAAGCTTATGAGATCGTTAGATAACTGGCAAATATCACTCTTTTCATAAGCCATGAAGGCTCAGTAGTGCCGTGGACTAAGAAAAGTGCCCGCGAGATATCTCGACCCGTTCTTCCCCGGACCATTGCATCCCGCTCATCGATGAGTTGACATCCTGAGACAACTCGTCTCATGCCCATCATTAAAGTGTCTACTCCTCGCCTGGTTTTGTGACAGCAATAGGGGTGTAGATTTAACCGGCATTCGATACTGTTTCGAGTAGACAGCTCCATAGTTCGAGAAACCATCAGTAGTAATTTGCCTATCATAGCGGATCGTTTCTGAAGAAAGCTGAAGCAATTTTTAAGAACAAATTCTCATATCAAAGGATGCAAAAGATGGCAGGGAATCGAGCATAATTTTGGGGAATTGCCTATCACAAGCATCAATCAATATTTGGACGTTGCTCGTCGTGCAGTTCTTAGTTCTTATTCGAGCCACTCAGGCGGCCTTGATGGGTCACTAGTATCACGGTTGGGGCATAAGAACTAGATTACAGCGAATCAATTAGCTGCATTGGTGAGCGGTAAGGTTACTGGATGGTGAGTGAAGTGACCGGAGGGAGTGTGATACTTAAGCTGACCGGTGATAAAGTGGGCAAGACTGCGAGTTGACGTGATTTCTTTTGCTCTTCCTGTTGACTAGGGATTTGGCCCGGTGGCTTCCTTAGTCCTCGATGCTGGTGGACTCGGGCATCAGGCTGGTGGCTTCCCTAGTGTTCGGTGCTGGCGGGCTCGGGCATGAGGCCGGTGGCTTACGGCCCCCGTTGGCCTCGCCTGCCCCCATCTGCCTCGCCTGCCCCCATGCTGAGGAGAGCTCGGCACTGGTACTCGGCATTGGGCTCCGGCTTTGGCAGTCGGCATTGAGTTGTCCTTCTCTCTCTTTCGTATATAAAGTTCATAGTTTTCCTTCTCTTTGGATCGACAGACAATTCATCTTCTTCTCTTCTTCTCCATCATCTTCTCGTGTCAACACTTCCACCCACTTGCTATACTAACAAGAGCGGCTACTTCTGTGTTTGCATGCCAAAACACAGATTACATCGTGATATCTTCAAGAAAGGGTTTTTTTTTCATGTTACAAGTATAAGATCTGAAACGTGTTATAGACCTGATACAAGCTCACTGTAACCGGGGTTATGTCTCCCGTATATATCTCGAGTCTTTCTCCTTCTCTTTCTCTGTACCTTAAGTCTATGCACACGGTTCTCCCTTCATATTCGCAACATTTAAGACCTTTGTATATAGAGTGATGAATTGTGACCGTAAGCAACATATTGAGTAGTAGTAATTGTAGTGATTTGCTCTTCTCGACGATAATCTAGAGAGACAGATACCATATAGTTTTAAAACTAGGAAACAGACCCTCATAACGTCCAAACGCACGATACACTAACTAAAAACAACGCTCAAGGTTCCATGACCTTTAAGGATTTAATGCTTCTACTTACAGTACAGTGGCGCTCGCAACAGTAGGTATATATGTACCACAAGGTTATTTGCTCGTCAATGTTATACTAGAACTTACCCAATGTCTCGATTGCCGTATATTTTCCAAGAGGAAAACTTTCAATTGTTTACGATATATCTCACCAGCATTTCTCCATGTTACCTACTTGAGTAGCTAGTCCCTCCGCTGGTAGTAAGTGTCAGATATGCCTAGACTAAACGGTAGGGTTCATCGTCGAGTGCCCCACGGGGAAAGGCCAAAAGAACTGTATTTACCGAGTTTTGTTAGGCATATCGGCACTCACTACTTAACGTACGCGTAGCGTATAGTGGTTTCTTTTTACATTTTTTAGCAATATTTCTGCATACTAGCCAGCTTAGTGACGGCAGTTCACTAACCCACAATATTTACCGGTGGGTACTTTACATATACTACGTATCTATATTTAAGTACCCAGCTTAATATAAATGCATCCAGCCTAGCTATACAGTTGCACACGGGTTGCACACGCGCTGAGCGATGCGCCGCATCGGGAGTAGTAGTGACTTTGTATTGTTGGGTGAATTATTGAACTTTCTTTGGATGGGTGGTCAGCACCTATTGGCTCCACTTTACCTTCTGAATATTCGAATGCGCCTTTCCGGGCATCTACTCTATATAGAGATATATCATACACAGCTTCTACCGGGTCATGTTAGCCGATGTCAGATTGATATCCATGTATCCTCACCTTATTGAGCACTGTAATAATGAGGTTGACAGCCTCAGAGGTGGTCCCTGACTTGAGAACCTTAATTTTCCTTCCCAAGGGAGTATGCAGCCAACCGTTAGCATGAATAATAGTCCGAGATCTATATATTGACGGAGGATGGGCTGTATATGCAGCGTTGGATGTCGCTTCGCCAACGCTCTCACCAGCTCCACTCCTTCGCTCCTCCCTAATTGAAAAGTTACTTCACCGGGGATACGAACTGTAATTTATAAGGTCAGGCATCTTGTTTAATTAGCTGCTCCGACCGAGGCTAGTCCGAACTTGGAATAAGTGTACCACTCCGAGACTTGGGGAGATCTGGCCTCGTACCCCGGCCCTTGATCTCACGTGATTTTATACTAACCGAAATGGTGAGTCTGATCCAAATTGAGATCATGAAGAAAAGTGAGGTGAAAGGGCCTGGAGACATCACCCCACCAAAAATTCAAATTACCTCCAGAGAGCTGAGCTTTTGGGGGGTATTAGTTTACAT
>Ga0307515_10007437_pt1 | contig 21647 bp, 4 predicted proteins | sample 17_EM_MG_FD_194513 | JGI IMG/M metagenome (GOLD analysis project Ga0307515, IMG submission 194513) | Populus trichocarpa ectomycorrhiza microbial communities from riparian zone in the Pacific Northwest, United States - 17_EM | ecosystem: Host-associated > Plants > Roots > Unclassified | place...
ATATAATACTAGTTAGACTAACGCTAGAGAGGTATATAGGAGTTAAAGGTATAGAGGCTAACTAAGGTAAGAGGAACCTAAGCCGTAGTATGGTTAACGCTATAGGGGGTAAACACTTTAAGGCTCTAAGAAGGCCTAACGAAGGCAGAAAATACAATGGCAATACTTTTAAGAACAGGAATAATAGGACTAAAAGACTGGCTCTACTAGGTAGGTGTTCTAGTAGGTAGCCTAAGATATAAATATAGCTAGCTAAGACAGACACTAAAACACGTAATACTATTATGCCCCTTACGCACCAACTAAGAAGTAATACTCTTAGTAACTAGTACAGAGAACTATAATACACTACTCTTAATATAAAAAGGCCTTAAGGCGGTCACCCAGTAGCTTATTAGCTAAAATGTACTAAACTAGTTTTAGGTTATAAGGGAAATGGTAATAAAGGATAGGGGGGGCGAGCAACGGGCGCCCCCTGATGACTCTACAGTGGTAGAGTAAAGTGTGTAATACTAGCGCGTCCGTAGGCTTGTTACGGCAGCAGTGGTTCCTAAGGAGGTCAAAAAGTAAGGTAGTAGGAGCACTACAGGTGACTTGTAGGCGCCTCGCAGGCGCCTTATAGGCGAGTCCTAAAAGGCGGGGAGATGGATTACGGGGTTTTCTCAAATAGAGTTTTCTCCCTATATGTACATAAGGAGTAGTCCGCGTGGGCCCAATAGGGATCCGAATCGGACGTTAAGCAATGAATTATTATTAATAGCTCTACGCTTAGGGCTTATACGCTAAACTATTAAAATATATCTTTTATATTAAGAACGTTAAGTTCCTAAGCTTTATTATTACCCCTAGGGGTATTATAATAGACCTTAACTATATAAAAGCTATTAAGGAATAGCCTAAGCCTAAGTCCTATAGGGATATCTAGGTCTTCTTTAGCTTTGCTAACTTTTATAGGCGATTTATCTAGAATTATTTGGATACTGTATACCCCCTATATATATATCTTATATAGGTATATTATAACCTAAGGTTAAATAGGGAGAAGAAGTAGAAGTATAAGTTAAAAGGGCCTATTAAATAGTATTAACCTTAGTCCTGGCCTAATAACGCTTAGTAGGCGTTCTGTAAGCTACGCGCTACGTTTATATAAACTTCGCTACTTTATTACTTTAACTTAAATCTACCCTTAATAGTGATTACTAACGCTTTTAATTATGCCTATGGCGGTATACTTCTATAACATTTAGGATAGGGAGACTAACTCTACTGGCATTTAGTTAATTATTATAGTTAGAAGCTTACTAGTCTAAAAGTATAGTATAATATATATAATAAAGAACTGCTCGCTATAGTGTAATGCTTTAAGACGTGGCGCTATTACCTTAAATATGCCGCGCATGTAACGCGCGTGCTCTATAATTATAATAATCTTAGGTACTTTATAACTACTAAAAGCTTATCTACTTACTAGGCCTAGTACGCTAAGGAACTGGCTAAGTTTAATTTTAAGATTAAATATAAGCTAGGTAAAGTAAACCCCGCTAATATATTATCCTAGCGCCTAAATTATATTAAAGGCTTTAAAGATAGTAGTAAGAGGATACTCCTTAATGCTATACTGCCTATATTATAGTAAAAGTTACGGGTTATAGGCCTTGTAAGTGGCCCTAGTGCTATTATATTATACTAGTAAGTAGTATATATATAGTATATAAGTAACTCTTATAAACTTAGCGCCGGCGGACTAGAGCGTCCTACTATTCTCTTTAAGACTATTTTAACTAGCCTAATAGCGCTTAACCCTAGGGAAGACCCCTTAGCCTAGGCTATAGTCCCCTGTAATAACCTAGTAAGTTACCTATATATTATATATTACTTCGCTAGCACTAACTTTACGTAAAGTCTCGTACTATAGTAAGAGGTAGTAGTAGCTACCTTAGCTAAAACGGCGTTTATGGAATACCCCCCTAAGTTACTAGTTAATTTTATTTATAAAGTATAAAAAAGGGACGCCTTTATATATTCTATATATAATTAGTTAACCTAGGGATAAGTTCCTACTAGTAATAAGGACTGCACCCTTAATAATTAAGAACTTTTAAGGTAAAATAATAAGGTCTAGGTGCTAAATTGCATATTATTATAATAGGAGATCTTTAAGTGGAATTATAACAATCCTATAGGCGGCTACTATAGTTTTAATTATACTTTTAAGGTAATCGCGTAGAAGTATACTTAAAATAGCCTTACCTAGGACCTCTGTAAATACCTAGATAATTATAATACCTATTAACGCTTTAAATCGCGTTATTATAAACCCTTTAGTAAGCTGCAGCCTTTTTAAGTCCCTACTTAAGCCTAGTAGTATTATTTACTTAACTTTATTATAGATTTTTTAGAGTTTAAGACTTCTAATAGTATAGAGTATAACTCTGTCCTTATTTTTATAGACCGTTTTATAAAGCTAGTGCGTAAGTTAATTAATGCTATATAACTTGTAGAACTCTTATTTAGAGTTTTTGCGTAAATAGGGCCTCTAGATAATATTATTTCTAATAGGGGTAGTATATTTATAAGTAAGTACTAAAGCACTATATACTACTATCTCCGCGTTTAACGTAAACTTAGCACTATATTCTACCTATAGATAGATAGTTAGACGAAGCGTTAGAACTAGGAGCTTAAGGTATATTTATATATATTTATAAACTAGGAATAGTCTAATCGGGCCTCCCTACTTAAAGAAGTAGCCTTTACCTATAACTTTAAGGTCTATACTATAACGAAGCGTTCCCTAATTAAGCTCGCCTATGGCTAGCTATTAAATGTCCTAGATAGAGTTTTAGACGGCGTTTAAGAAGCCTAATAGGGTAGGAAGGGGTCTAAGTTAATAAATGTTAAACTTATAGAGATATATTTATAACGCCTACGCCTTATATATAAGGTAGCGGCGGCGTTAATAATGTACGCCTAATAGCTTTAGGTAAAATACTACAATTGTTACTATCTAGCTAAGTATTTCGCTGTTAGTAAATAAGTCCTACTTTCTTCTAAAAATATACGTATAAAACGTCCTTATAAAAAGCTTAATAGTAAGTTTATAGGACCGTTTTAGATCTAAAAGTGCGTAGGGTAGTAAGTATATAAGCTAAAGCTTTTACCTACTATAGTACGGCTCTACCTAGTCTTTTATATCTTACTAGAGCCTTATAGGTTATGCCTTAGGTTTTAACCCCTAGTAGTAGAAGAGCTTAAGGAAGGTAGCTAGGAAGTAAAAGCAATTATTATCTGCTAGGATTTGTTAAGTAAAACCTAAGTAGATAATTATAGAGCTGTAAGGTATAGGCGACCCTAAAGTAACCTAGGGGTAACTCGCCTATAAGGCACGTGCTCTATATATGCCTAGGAAAAACCCTTCCTACCTTATATATAGACTCCTCCTTTTCCCTTAAGGATTTGTCTCTGTTTATATAATATACCTATTATTCTATTATTAGACTTACTATCTATATCCTTACCTTATATTTAAATCCTTACTAATTCTCTTAGGAGGATAACCGGTTTAATTTTTTTATAATGCCTTTAAAAAGAAAACTGACGCCTATACCTAATAGTAATATGCTAGTAATGCGACTGTAGAACGCCTTAGGATCTAGTGTAGACGAAACCGCTAGAAGTATACTAGTAGTATCTAAGCCATTTTCTAAATCTTAAAATGATTAGACGTCTATAAACGCTAGAGACTAGTTTAACTTATATACTTAGGCTTAATAGGAGCTTAGTAAGGTTACTAGCGTTCTACCTAATACCGCTAATATAAAGGAGCTAGATAAGCTGGCTAAGAAAATAGCTAACTTATAGAGTATTATTAATTTAATAAAGCCCTCCTATTACCTCTCTAGTAAAGAGTATAAGTTATGTGGCGAATGTATACGCCGATTAAATCTTAATACCCTAGTTAAGAAGTTACTACCTAATATTAGCGATACTACTTAATAGCATTTTAACTGGTAGATTGCCGCAGTTAAGAACCGATTTAAGGTTAATAATACTAACTATAACTATAAGCAACGCACGCGCTAGGCTATTAAAGGTCTTATAAAAGAAAAGATAATTACCTAACTGGTTTATTGCTGGTTAGGTACTAAGAATAAGGGCCCTTTACTATAGGACGAGTTTAAGACTATAGTCTAAGACTAGATTAGGAACCCTATAGTAAGACGCTTTAATAACGCTATAATATACTATACGGCTATTATAAAGGAGAACTAGAGGTTTAATATCTTCCTAGCCTATATATATAGCTTAGAGGACCTCTTCCCTTATACCCCTTTTGTTAATCCTAAATAATAGATAGACTTTTAGTTTTTATATCTCCTAGCCTACCTATAAGTAGAGCTCTTCTGCTAGAACTTTGCCTAATAGGTAAGAACCGCTAAAGACCTCTTTAATAAAATCTACTATATAGAGTAATTACTTAATACTATAAAGCTTGCGGAAGATCGCGTAAGTAGTAGCGGTAAATTATCGCGTATAAAGCGCGGTTATAGTATAGGCTCTATAGACTTAGGCTTAGGGAATAAAACCTAAAAAGGGCGACACTTTTTTAAGTAAACTCCTAGGGAGATTACTTAAAAGCTAGATGGCTTAGGGGACCCCCTAGACGCTAGTACTATGCAGGTGAGTTAAAGGACTATAGGTAGCCACTATAAGGAATACTGGAAGCAGGCTAATAAAGAGAAGTTAGCTTGGTCTTTGGAAAACCTAAAGCCCTAGTAGCATATCTCTTTTAATTGCAACTAGGGCCTAATATAGAGGGAGAGAAGAAATATATTGTAGTATACGTTGTAATAGATACGCCCTAGGGCGAAGTCTGCCTATATACTTTATATAATAATAGGTGCCAAATTAACCTTATTAATTAAGATATCGTTTATAGGTTTAACCTGCCTATATACTACGCGCTATATTTATATAAACCTATTATATATTTTCTTAATAGTAACTAGATAATAATCTAGGATGCTTATAATCTAATAGTTACCACTAGCGACTCCTAGGGTACCTTTCGCACTATTAGCCTGCAGACCTTTTAGGGCGGCTTATTTAATAGTTATAATATAGTTCTTAAATAGGATTGGCTCGCGGAAGCAGATCTATTAATTAGCATTTGTTTTAGATAGTTTATCTAAGGTACTTTAGACCCTAGACTCCTCTAGATAGTTACCTTTAATACTCTTTTAGTAGATATTAAGGCTAGTAAAATAGTCTATTCGCTATAGCTAGAAGACTCCTTTTTTATGCTAGTTATAAATATAATAGAGGACCTATTATTACTGGTAGTAAGTACCTATATAGACCCTCTGGATATAGAGACACCGGTTATAAATATAGTAGAGGACCTACCGTCACTAGTAGCGAGTATTTATAGAGACCCTCTAATGCTAGCGTAGATTACCTATATATAAGGGGGAGGTGATTAAAACCCTAAAACTATTGAGTATACTATAGCAGAGCTATATATACTCTTAGTGTGAGTATACCTATAAAATGTATATCGGCTGCACCTTTCTCTTTACTAGCTCCTAAAAGTACACTACTATATAACAATCGCTTTAACCTCTATAGCCCCTAGCCTGCTAGATATATATAAGAAGGAAATTAATATTTTCTCTAATAAGCTAGTAAGTATACTACTGTAGAACTTTAAGTATAATTATATAATCGACTTAAAAAAAGGTAAGACGCTACTATAAATACCCTCTATAACCTTTTATAGAAGAGTTATAGATCTTATAAGAGTACCTAGATAGTACTTTTAAAAATAGCTGGATTAGGCCTAGTAAGTCGCCTACTAGAGCGCCTATTTTTTTTGTGCTAAAAGCAGACAGTATAATATGGCTATATATTAACTATAGACGCTTAAATAAGATTATGATTAAAAATCGGTACCCCTTACCGCTAGTTAGTAAACTCTTTAATAGGTTTAGCTATGCGAAGATATTTATAAAGCTAGATCTTTATAATGCGTACTATAGGATTTGTATTAAAAAGGGAGATAAATAGAAGACCGTATTTAAGATACGCTACGGTTACTTTAAGTACCTAGTAATGCCCTTTGGTCTTACTAACGCCCCTATAACTTTTTAGAGCTATATTTATAAAGCTCTAGGAACCCTAGTGGATACTATCTATATAGTCTACCTAGATGATATTCTTATCTACTTAAATAATAAGGATAAGTACGTTAAGTATGTTAAGTAGGTACTATAATAGCTCCGCGCTTAGGGCCTATATACTAAACTATTAAAATATATTTTTTATATTAAGAACGTTAAGTTCCTAGGCTTTATTATTACCCCTAGGGGTATTATAATAGACCCTAACCGTATAAAAGCTATTAAGGAATGGCCTAAGCCTAAGTCCTATAGAGATATTTAGGTTTTCCTTAGCTTTACTAACTTCTATAAGTAATTTATCTGGAACTACTTAGATACTATATACCCCCTATACGTATATCTTATATAGGCATATCGTGACCTAATGTTAGATAGGGAGAAGAAGTAAAAGCGTAAGTTAAAAGGGCCTACTAAATAGTATTAACCTTAGTCCTGGCCTAATAACGCGTAGTAGGCATTCTATAAGCTACGCACTGCGTTTATATAAGCTCCTTTACTTCGCTACTTCGACCCTAATTTACCCCTAATAGTAATTACTAACGCTTCTAATTATGTCTATAGCGGTATACTTCTATAGCTGTTAATGTAGGGAGATTAATTTTACTAGTACCTGATTACTTATTATAGTTAGAAGCTTACTAGCCTAGAAGTATAGTATAATACGTATAATAAAGAACTACTCGCTATAGTATAATGCTTTAAGATATAGCGCTATTACCTTAAATACGCCGCGTATATAACGCGCGTGCTCTATAATTATAATAATCTTAGGTACTTTATAACTACTAAGAGCTTATCTACTTGCTAGGCCTAGTACGCTAAAGAACTAGCTAAGTTTAATTTTAAGATTAAATATAAGCTAGGTAAAGTAAATCCCGCTAATATACTATCCCGGCGCCTAGATTATACTAAAGGCTTTAAAGATAGTAGTAAGAGGATAATCCTTAATACTATACTGCCTATATTATAGTAAAAGTTATAGGTTATAGACCTTGTAGGCGGCCTTAGTACTACTATACTAAACTAGTAAATAGCATGCATGTAGTATATAAGCGACCCTTATAAACTTAGCGCCGGCGGATAAGAGCGTTCTGCTATTCTTTTTAAGACTACTTTAACTAACCTAATGGCGCTTAACCCTAGGGAAGACCCCTTAGCCTAGGCTATAGTCCCCTATAATAACCTAGCGAGTTACCTGTATATTATATATTACTTCGCTAGCACTAACTTTGCGTAAAGTCTCATGCTATAGTAAGAGGTAGTAGTAGCTACTTTAGCCGAAACGGCGTTTATGGAATAACCCCCTAAGTTATTAATTAATTTTATTTATAGAATATAAAAAAGGGACGCCTTTATACGCTTTATATATAATTAGTTAACCTAGGAATAAGTTTTTGCTAGTAATAAAGACTATACCCTTAATAATTAAGGACTCCTAAGGTAAAATAATAAGGTCTGGGTGCCGAATTATATACTACTGTAGTAGGAGATCCTTAAGCGGAATTATAACGATCCTATAGGCGGCCACTATGGTTTTAACCGTACTTTTAAGGTAATTGTATAGAAGTATACTTAAAACGGCCTTACCTAGGACCTTTGTAAATACCTAGATAATTATAATACCTGCTAACGCTTTAAATCGCGCCGCTATAAACCCTATGGTGAGCTGTAGCCTTTTTAGGTTCCTACTTAAGCCTAGTAGTATTATTTACTTAACTTTATTACGGATCTCCTAGAGTCTAAGACTCCTAATAGTATAGAGTATAACTTTGTTCTTATTTTTACAGACTATTTTATAAAGCTAGTGCGCTACTATCTAGTGCGTAAGATAATTAATGCTATATAACTCGCAGAACTCTTATTTAAAGTTTTTGCGTAAATAGGACCTCTAGATAATATTGTTTTTAATATAAGTAGTATATGTTACCATCTCCGCGTTTAATATAAACTTAGTACCGCATTCTACCTATAAATAAATAAGCGTTAAAACTAGGAGCTTAAGGTATACCTATATATATTTATAAACCAGGAACAGTCTAATTGGGCCTCCCTACTTAAAGAAGTAGCCTTTGCCTATAACTCTAAGGTCTATACTATAATAAAGCGTTCCCCTATTAAGCTTGCCTATAGCTAGCTGCTAAATATCCTAGATAAAGTTTTAGACGGCATCTAAGACGCCTAGTAAGGTAGAAAGGGGTCTTAGTTAATAAATATTAAACTTATAGAGACATATTTATAACGCCTACGCCTTATATATAAGGCAGCGGCGGCGTTAATAATGTATGCCTAACAGCTTTAGGTAAAATACTATAATTGTCACTATCTGGCTAAGCATTTCGCCGTCGGTAAATGAGTCCTACTCTCCTCTAAGAATATCTATATAAAACGTTTCTATAAAAAGCTTAACTATAAGTTTAGAGAACTGTTTTAGATCTTAGAGTATATAGGGCAGTAAGTATATAAGCTAGAGCTTCTACCTACTATAGTATCCCTTAACCCGCCGGTGTCCTTTGTTATCGATAAGATGATAGTCCGTATATATGGAACACCAAAAGTTCGTCAATCTAGGGCTCTTTATTGGCTAAAGTCTTATCGATAACTGGGCGCCAGAACTGACGGGTTAAGGGATAGCTCTACCTAGTCTTTTATATCTCCCTACTAGAGCCTTATAGGTTACGCTCTAGGTTTTAACCCCTAGTAGTAAAAGAGCTTAAAAAAGGCAGCTAGGAAGTAGAAGTAATTATTGCCTACTAGAATTATATTAGATAACCATAGTACCTTATTAAATAGCTAGGATTGCTAAATAAGTATAATAAATAGAAATATGAGATAGAACTTAAGAATTGTTAATAATTATTAGATAAGTATTGTAAGTGAGATACCCTAGCCTTATAGCTAAAGCGTAGGCGAAAAGTAAGCGCCGCTATTAAAATATAACCTATATTAAAGCGAAGTAGAGGATATTCTAAGGGATTAAAGAATAAGTAATAATTGCTATAAGAACTGCGGCGTATATATAGGGTAAAGTTTTAATTTATTAATATCCTATCTAAGCTATACTCTAATATAACCTAGCGATGCTGGTGACTTATAGGTAAGGCTATAGCGTATACTAGTAATAAAGCTTGATTTAAAAAGTACCCTTTCTAAACTTAGTCTATTACTCTATAATAGCTAAGTAAATTATTTATATATTAGAGAATAGGCCTATTTATAACTAAGGTCTATTTAACTAGGGTTTATAACCTACTAGTAACCCACTAGTAGTAACCTATACTAATAACTTATACTATTCTATATATATGCTATATAGATAACGCGTAAGGCTAAAGTATTAGTTAGTAGGGGATTTAATAAATATATAGCCTTACCGTCCTAAACCTAGCTGTATATAAGTAACCTATAACCTACTAATAAAGTATATATAACGCTATGCCGGTATAATATAAGGCTAAAGCAAGGTTAGCGGCGGATTTAATAGGTATATAGCCTTACCGTCTATAAATCTGGCTATATATAAATAACCTATAACCTATCTATAAGGTATTAGCGACCTATTTATATAAGTAAGCTTTAGAATACTTCTAATAGTTTACTAAATTTAGGCGATAATGTTAAGCTATAGGCTCTAGGCGTTAAATAGACTAATTAGGATTTTCTATCCCTGGAATAAAAAATCGCTATTAGCTTAGTTAAATATAGGGAAGTTTTAGTAAGGCAAATTTAACTAATTAGATAACTTTAACTGCTAGTTAAAGTTCCTTAATATCTTCGCGCCGCGTATATATACTACCTATCTCTTTATACACAAAATTAAAACGCTTTTTTCTTTCTAAATTTTTTCCTTACTAAGGTTTTTTATAGGGTTTTGTTAAGGCTTAAGTATATAAAGGATTGGGGATAACCCTTTTTAAAGGAGGGGGTATTGTTAGGTAAAACCTAAATAAATAGTTATATAGCTATAAGGTATAGGCGACCCTAGGGAAAACCCTTCCTACCTTATATATAGACTCCTCCTTTTCCCTTAAGGATTTGTCTCTATATATATAATATACCCCTATTATTCTATTATTAGACTCCCTATTTATATACTTACCTTATAATAATAGAATAATATATTTAGATATATACGTCGTATTTATAGAATAACTAGATTAACTAGCTTATATTTACTAAGTTTACTATAAATAATTCTATTTAGGAAACTATAAATATCTCCCTATTTTTAGCTAACTATAGCTAGTATCTATAAATAGGTTTTAAACTCTTTAGTAATATTCCTCGCCCTACTTATTACGCCTTATAAGTTATAGAAGTAAATAAATTTATAAAGAAGATAGAGGAACTATAATAGTTTCTTATTAATAAAATAATAATATAGGCTTAATCTATTTATAAAGCTATAGCGAATAAAAAAACGAACCCTAGTACTAGCCTACTAAATTAGTAACTTTATTTAGCTAAATATAAGATATTTAAATATAAAATAACCTGTTAAGAAACTTAATTAGAAGAACGCTGGCCCTTATAAGGTTAAAAAGGTCGTCTTTTTTTACGCCTACTGGTTAAAGCTCCCCGATACGGTTAAAATCTACTCTATATTTTATACGTTAGTCCTTTACCCTACTACCTCCGTATTAAACGCCCTACCTAAATAAATATAAAACCCTTTCCTACTAGTTAAAGTAGATAGTAAAAATAAGTACTTTATTAAAAGAATTAATAATACTAAGTATAATAAACGGAAACGCTAGTATATATACCTTATAAAATGGAGAGATTTTATTAAGCCCTTATAGGAACCTATTAACTCTATAGGACTTATATAAGCCGCAGAAAACTTTTATAAACTTTACCTAGAACTACTATAGTTATATTTTATAGAAGCTTAAGTTTAAAGGGGAGGTACTATTATAGGACACCCCTGTAATACCTTATATATATTTACCTATTTCTACTAACTTAGTAATTAGAGACCGACTATAAAACCGTAATTTACTGCAATCTATAGCAATGTAACGGCAATCCGCCGTATTCTGCTATATTATGGTAAGTTTTACTAAATCTTACTAAGTTCTGCTAGGACCTAAATCCTATTAAGTTCTACTAGGACCTAAATTCTATCCTACTCTATATATGTGTTAACTAAGCAACTAAGTTAATAATATATACTATTTCTTCCTACTTTCTTACCTTCTTTCCTTATATAGTTTATATATATAGCTTAATAATATCTACCTTGCTATATATTATTATCGCTTATACTTACTTTGTAATAATTTATACCTTATACCTAGTATATAAAGGCTTTTCTTTTTTTATAATCTAAATGTCTTTATATTAACTACGCATAGTTACGCATATATGGCCTTCTTAATTACTACCCTATTTAGTATATTATATTCTAGTTTATACCTACTTCTATAACAGATTAAAAAGTAAAGTGTTTTACTAGCCCTAATAGTAGATAGATATTTAAGCTACCTTATTATATAAGGCTCTATTACCTTTATAATATTTAGAGCTTTTATAAAGGAGTAGGTACTCCTTTACTATTTATTATATCTAGGGCTATTGTAACCAACTACTAACACTGTGCTAAGATATAAGATTACCGCTTAGAAGGCTCCAAGATAGCGTTAACGCCACCCTATATATTGATTGTAGATTAATATTACTTGTAGATTACTATTCCTATTTTAGTTACCTATTACTCTATTATATCTTATTACCTCTACCTTCTTTATATATATATAGAGGCTTTAGAGCTATATTTATAATTAAGTTATTTATTTAATTCTTTGTATTATAAAGCTTACAGTTATAAGCCCAGACCGCACTACCTACTAACTAATTAATCTACTACTATATTTAAGAAGTTACTACTTTTACTACCTTTATAGTGTCTTAAGCTTCTTTACCTATTAAATGAACGGATGATTAACCTTAGTTAATAACCGTATGTACCTAACCGACGAACGAATTAACGAATTAAAAAACGTTAAAATAAGGTTTTTGCTAAGACGCTAATTGGACCCTAGCTAACCTATTAAAATCCTAAAAATAATAACTATAAATAAATTAAAAGTTAACCTTATCCTTAACCAGCCTTCTAATTAGATATTATAGTTCTTTATTATCTAAGACATAGCTAAAATAAATAAGGTATGGCAATATATTAACCTATTAAAGAAGGAAAAAGATCTTCTAATGCTAGAACTATTAAGTCGACCTATATTAAGAGATGTATTACTAACGGCTATATTAATAGCGAAGCTAGAACCAAACTAACTTATTACCTATAACTAGCTCTATTCTAAATATAAGGATAATCTTTAAATATACTAAAAGTAAGAATAGGCTATTAACGATATCAGCAATTATATTATACAAATAACGTCAGTAGCCTACCTTCTATTTATTAACGGCCTAGATATAGTACACAGACGGCTATAGGCACTTAAGAAAGCACTAGCTCCTACTATATTAGGTTAAAAGTATAACGTCCTAATATAATATACGGCTCTAAAAGCCTATAACAAAAAATAGAGTATTAAGAAATAGTTAAATAGCTAATATAACGTCTATAAGCTTACTAAGTAATTAGACCTACTAGACATATAAGGCTTTAGGCCCCACTATAACTTTGTTTAAATAATTAAGCCTATTTCTTCTAGCTTTATAAAAGCTCTAAAAGTAGACCTTATTTATAAGGAACGCAAGAACAAAAAAGCCCTATCTATTATTGACCTAATTGAAGAATTTAAGGAGTACTACCACATATAGTAAGTATCTTCTACTACTACTGCTAATAGCTCTGCCTTTATAACTCTATAAGGTAATTTAAATTCTAACGGTAGTTCTAATTCCAATTCTAAATGGAATAAGATATGCGTATACGGCCTTAAGTATTAATTTGGTGACTATTACTATATTATTAAGTGGAAGCGCCCTTAAGAATAGAAGCTAAACCTAAACGTCTAAAAGGAAGTAGATAAAAAGATTTTATCTATACCTTAGATTAAACGCATTATTAACCTTATTTATAAAAGAGAATAAGAAGTAAAGAAGAATATAAAATCTATAATTGATTTTAATTCTAATACCCCACCTTCTAAAATACCGACCAGCTATACTACCATGTTTAGTACTAGTCAATTTCTATTTAAACTCTAGAACACCTAGATACTTAACCCTAGTATAAATACCTACGTCTATAATAACAAAGAAGAATTTACCTTTTTATACCTAGTAGTAGAAGACGATTACCTAATTACTAGCGGAAATTTTAAAAAGATATAAGCTTACGGAATAGTAATAATTACTATTAATATACCTACTAAGAGCTTAAAAATAAAGCTATCCTATATAGCATTAGTACTTACTATATTTATAAATATTGTAGCACTATTAAGAGCTACTAATAACGATATCCATTTCGACTTAGGACGAAACTTACTACACTGTCTAGTAACTAGCGAAATAGTATACTATATAAAATGACTAAGGGGCCACTAGGCATTTATACACAGAGAGCCTACCCTAGATTTAATAACTTAATCGACCTTCTTAATAAGAAGACATTAATTAAGTAAAATAGTCAGAGCTATGGCTATAAAATAGTATAAAATACTTGGCTATATAGGACCTAACGCTATTAAGCAGCTTCCTAAGCACGTTAATGGCGTAAAACTAAACAATAAATAAGTACTACGCAAAATTGAGTGCGAAGTTTGCTTGTTAGTAAAGTATATATAGTAGATCTTTTAAAGACAAGAATATAAATTTCTAGCTACTTAACTATTTAAGCGGGTAGTATTTAATATTATTACCCTTAGGGAACTAGGATATAACGGCAATAGATATATAATGCACTTCTATTATATATATTCCAAATTTAACTTTATATATACCGCTAAAAATAAGGATAAAGCTATTATTTTACCTACTATCTATAAGACCTACCGTTTAATTAAAATATAATTTTATTAGGACGTTGTCTTCTTCTAGAGCAATAATAAACGTGCTTTTAGATAAATAGGAGATACCTTATATATATAGTGTGTAGATAAAGGCATTACTTTTAAATGCTAAGTACTGTATACTAAGGAATAAAATAGTAGAGTAGAATAATCTAGGGCTATATAGCTAGGAGCTTCCTTACCCCTATCTCTAGAACTAGAGGCTTTTCTTACTACTAGCTACGCATTTAATTAAACCCTAAATAAGTAACTAGGATAGAAAACTCCGTATAAAATCGCCTATGGTAAGTCACTATTACTTACCTATATGTATATATATGGTTATAATGTAGTGGTGTAGATTGGACGTCGCCTACTGTCTTGGCATTTTCCTATATTTATAGAGCCTTCGGCTTCCTTCCTTCTTCCCTCTATTATATATATTACGACCCTACTAGTTACAGGAAATACACTCTTTTCTTTCTTTCTTACTGACTGTTCTACTGACTGATTACAACCAACCGACCGACCGACAGACAGACAGACTGACTGACGGCACTGTGACTTTTCCTATCTTAGAGGGGTCGTACCCTCCTACATATTTTATGGCATTCCACGTGGGGATAACGGCAAGCTCTTTAGATTAGAAGTCTAGTGCTACATACATAAGAGACACGCAGAAATATACTACGACTATAGAAGAACCGCCAGCTAGATAGATAAGACAGTAGAAGAGAACCAGGCAATATTGAATAGTAAGGGGAACCAGGCAGTACCGGAAAAAGATAGGACAGCTAGGCTTAACGTATAGGCTAAAGAGTGGCAATAAGAAGCAAAAAAAAAAGAGTATGGGTCTATTAACCTAAATCGGATTTCTTTGCCACCTTAGCTTGGTTACCGACCTGGTTATCTACGTAGTCACAGGAAGAGTAGGGTTGCGTACTAAGACGTTAGGCGAACCAGCGAGCTAATTAGACAACTTTGACCGGCGGCTGGAGTTGCTGAGATCTACTACCGAGCATAGCCAGATCTTTATTAAAGATATAAAGACGACAAGCTAAGGGCCAATTAATTAAATGGAAATGAGGTCTAAGACATCTGGCGGCGAAGGAAGTCAGTACTGCTATTTACGAACAAAGGAGATAATACTGAGCACGGTCGCAAGCGCACGAGATTAGATCTGTCCTTAAAAGCTTCCTATTCTGGCTTAGCTTTATCCTCTTTTAAGTCTTTCGGATTATGTCAGCAGTAGCTTTAGAGGCGTTCCGTAAAGAAGTAGATGTGAGTAGAAGTAAAAGGCTTAGCAGCACCCTACCGCGCGGAATAACGGCAGACTAAAATAGATGGACGTACCGAGACCCGGCGGCAGTAGATGATAAAGATTCCGTACTCTCCTAGGAAGACCCCCCCTTAGGCGTCAAGAAGCAGGTACCCTCTGTTAGAGATATAGCTATATAAGTAGACTAGCCGCAGCATGCGCCTGTCAAAGTTCCGCTAGGGCAGCCAACACCCCTACCTTAGGCAGCTATGCAAGCAGACCTGCCGTAGCGTTTACCCGTGACACCTAGGACCAATAACCCTTAGTAGACGAAGGATGGGAGCCGTAAGAACCACATGCAAGCTCCCGAGGAAGCTCTAGATGCATCGCCCTATAACCAGCAGTTAACGACTTAAGATAGGATCTACGTTGTGACCCAGCCTATGCCAGCCCCAGGAACTATTAGAACTCCGTACTTTATAGGACAAGACGTGTTACAGTTTATCAAGCAATATAAACGACTATGCGCCCGATATTATGTTATAAGCAAGGAAAAGCACCAGGGCCTTCCGGAGTACTGCGATTATTAGATAGGGATGTGGATTCGAAGCCTGCCTAAGTTCATAATTGGTGACTGGACGGAGCTTATAAGAAGGTTTAGGACTAAATATCGAGCCGAGGACTACTACCGACGTATGGAGACAAGAGACTTTATAGAAGCTTACGTTTAAATATCTGTAGAACAACTAGGCGACTTACGTCACTACGTGCAGGACTTTACTACTATTTCAGCCAAAGCTATAGCGGCGGGCAATCTATTAGATCTGGAGAGAGGGCGATGGTTTATACGGGGGCTTCCAGCTAACTACCGTAGGTATGTAATAGAGAAGATAGGAGCCGTAGCAGACGAGCCTAGCACCCTTATGTTTAAAAGACTGAAGAAGGCTATAGAGTTAAGGATAATGGCTACAGAGAACGTTAAGCGAATGGCTATCCTTCTGGAAGAAGATGTCCTGAATGTCTAGCTTATACAAGAGCTACGACAGTAAAGGAATAAGCTTAACCACTAAAGGGAAGGAAGGCTTTTAGACCTAGCTAGGCTAGGTGTACACAGAGGAGCCCTAATGCAGCAGCAGTTACTTACCACGGATTAGGCTACAGTTTAAAGCCCAGCATAAGGATATAAAGACTGGCAGGATAGTACCCAAGCTCCCTTTGTCCTATAAGACTGTCGACCTCCACAAGGCTCTCAATATCCGTAAGGTTCTCGATATCCGCAGGACTCCCAATATCCGCAGGACTGTCGATATCCGCAAGATTCTACTGCCTTTAGACGGCCGCAGTGGGACGTATGGGGTCAGCGGGACACGCGAGGGCAATGCCAACAGACCTATTCTGGATATAGAGGAAGTTACCGTTTTACCAAGCACGAATATTAAGGCTTAAAGGATCTTATTTAGTAAGGATTTGTATATCTGTCTGATTAAGGAAGGCTAGTAGTGGGGACGCACTATCGACCTAGACCTGAACTACCGTGGCTCAGCAATAAAGGACGGTTGAAAAACATTAAGAACTGGCTCCGTACGTTTTAAGGAATAGACCTAGCTATAAATTAAAAAGGGGAAGGATAAGGGTAGACGCAGTAACGGGCCCCAATAGTACTAACGGATTTTACTGCTTTTTATGACGGAGTAGTACTATAGAATAGTGACGAAATATGGACGAACTAGGAGGACTGCTATTAAGTACGGCCCACGGACTTAGTAACGCCCAGCCAGTAACGTCCGTAGACTTGCTTGACCCTTAGAGACAGCCGTACAACTAGGACAACCATTAAGCAGCAGCAGGCATAGCCGTAGGAGAGGAATATACGACCGGGAGATTACATCTAGATTAGGTCACAGCCTGCGGATAAGACAGCTGAAACTAGGAAGGAGAATGAGTCGTCCGACCCTTAGAAACGGTTTTAGAGACGGACGCTTAACTAGGTCGACTAGGTCAGCCATTAACCCATAGGCTCCGTAGTAGGTGTAGAATATTTAACTAAGGGACAGTTAAGTTCTAAGGTGGGGGAGGGGACGCTGGTAACGTATAAAAGATTTCTATTTATCTGCTTAATTACTATATTTCCTAAAGCTCCTTTCTTATTTACTTTCTTGATAGCAACGCGTCGACGCGTTAGTCGCGACGACCTGCTACAAAGATATTAGCTTAGCTCACCGCCTGTCGCCGAGCTAATAGCGATTTTCCATGCCCGGCACGGAAAATCCTAATTGGTCCATTCAGCAGTAGAACCGGCAGAACTCTATACCGCCCCTGGAATTCGACGATGCGCCAGCTACACGACGAGAACGGCACCAAGAGCCTCAATTAATTGTATGGATATAGAGCCGATTGTACGATGCAGAGCTAGATACAGAGCTGTACGCAGAGCCTTGATCGAATAACTATACGGAAGCCTTGGTCTCGAATGACCGCACAGAAGCTACGGTCAGTCAAAGGAGCGAATTAAGCCAGAGCCTCGATATCAGCACGTCGCCGTCACTGAATCGAATCAGTCGAATGTCGTCAAATTAGAGCCTTCGACCGGGCCGACTTTATTCCTTATTTAAACGACAGCTGATTGCAGCACAACTGTCACTGCCATCCGAATTCAGTACTGCGCCAGCTACACGACGAGAACGGACACCGCGACAAGGAAGGGACTTATACAAAGGCAGCAGCACGATATCAGTGACAAAGCACCGCATACCCAAGCCATTTTTATGCGACTGAAGACAGTACCGAGCCGTGTCTGGCTGAGCTAGTAAAGGGCCTTGTCGAGGATTATAAGGGAAATAGGAATTGGACGTACAGGAGCCAGCGCTTTTCCTCAGAGGTCGTCTTAATAAAGGACTGTATTGTGGACGCAAGGGCAAGGGATATGCGACGGAGGTAGTTATAACAGCCAAGAAGCTGCTACTGGATAACAAAGAGACTGGAAGCAGAAGACAGTCCCTGGAAGGCTCTTAAGCTGGAAGAAAATCAAGGATACATAAGCGTACTGCCAGCAGCAGGGACAAAGAAGCAGCCGCAAAAGCCTAAGGATGCACCGAAGAAGTTAAAGGCAAGGACGGCCTAGAAGGGGAGGAAAACGGCTATAAAAGACGTCCTAGAAAAGCACCGGGCCCGCGAAAATAATATACTAGAAGCTGCCGTTTATGCTCGCGAGAGAGGAAGTCTTAAGACAGGTCTCTAGATTGGACGTATAGAGGATACTAAGAGCCTAGATCGATTATATAGATATAAAGCTTTAACAGAACGACTGCACAGCCAGAGTCTTAATCAATTGTCTGTAGATGCAAAGCCTACGGATGCAAAACCCAGGTCGTACGTACAGCAGAAGACGCCTTAAGTCAAGCCAGAGCCTTAGTTAATTCCTAATCAGTCGAACGCCGCCTATACAAGTTAAGTCGTTAAATTAGAGCCTTTGGTCGGGCCGACCTAATACCCTATTTAAACGTTAGTTAATTGTACATTATCACAGTCAAATCGAATTAGTCACTGTCGCCGTTAAACGTCTTCGATCGGCAGTCAGAGATGCATTACCGCAGGCACGTAGGCACGCAGGCACGCAGGCACTAGACCTAATTAGGAAACCAGTACATGGCTAGAAGAACATCGGAAACACGGTTAATTAACGTTTTGGGGCCTCTATAAGAGCCTCTTCCCTTAACTACCCACCTCCGTATTAATTAACTGCCGCCCGTCTTAACGCCCGCGGACTAGTTAACCAGAACGATCTTTCCTGCAGATATAGATATGGAGCTTTATACAGAGTCTCGCACGGAGCCTATGGATATAGAGCTACAGGTGCAGAGCCTTAATCGGATAGCTTAACTAGACGCCTATAGATGCGAAGCTTTAACCAATCGGACGTCTACACAGAAGCTTTAATTAACTGTCTACAGATGTAAAGCCCTAGTTATACATACAGTAGAAGACACCTTAAGTTAAGCCAAGGCCTTAGCAGAAATCTTAATTAGCTAAACGCCGTCTCCGCATTTAAATTAGGATAATTAGAGCTTTCGACCGGGCTGACTTTCTACCTTAATTAAATGACCGAACGATTAGTTACAGCATGTTGTCGCCGACCAAGTAGACAGTTATTATCTGGCAGTTAAGGCATGCACGCAGACACGTATATAGGTACTAGGCCTATACGGGAAATCAGTACACGGCCGAAGGATCGTCGGAAGCATCATTAGTTGACGTTTTAGAACCACGGACGTAGACGCAGACTATATAATGTAGAGCTATAGATACATAGCTAGACGCATAGCCAGATGCAGAGCGATGCGGATATAGAGCTTGACGATGTATAGAGCCTTGATATTAAACGACCAGCAGAATTACCGAGTTGGGCCGTAGTCTCTGCTATCTTGATTAGCTGCCCCGCCATTGCCGCTGCTGCTGCCACTATTCCATCTAGCTATTTTATTCCTGCTGTCTTAGCCAACTGTTCCGTCTCTACTATTCTATCTTACTGCGCTAGATCGATTTTACTGCTAGATCTACTGGATCTGCTATAACGCCCAATTGTTCCAACCAACCTGTTCCGTTCTAGTTTTCACCAACCGCTACTCTAACCGACCGCCGCCAACCGACTGTTCTACTGCTACTGCTACTGCTACTACTGTTCTAACTAGCTATTCTATTACTGCTATTCCACCATTTTATTCCACCGATTCGACTGTTTTACCGCTACTGTTTTAACTAACTCCCGCCGACCGGCTGCTACTAACTAACTGCTACTGACCGTCCTACTACTGAGTGTTTTGCTATTAAAAGTTCTGCTACTGGATGTCCTACCGCCTATTATACGGACCGAGCTCTTCTACCGATTGTTCTATCACCAACTGTTCTACCGCTAACTGTTTTGCTTTATCTTACCGCGCCAACTGTCTGCTTTTATTACTATTTCTATTACCGTTACTGTTACTACTATTACTGTTACTGCCGTTACTACTATTACTGCTGCCGTTATTATTTTTGGTTTACTGCTGTCCCAGTTACTGCTAGTAGGAAAATCGGATCTTAGCTTTGGGTAACGGAAAGACGCCATAGAGCAGTTCTATGGAAGGGCTAAGGATATAGTTACCTGCGTTTGTTTAGGGATATGCTTTCTTTTATCTATTCTGCTTTTGCTATACTCTCGTTTTGCTATTCTTCTATATTATAGAACATTAGGGGACAACGTTCTTAGTGGGGGAGGTATATAGTGGTGTAGATTGGACGTCGCCTACTATCTTGGCATTTTCCTATATTTATAGAGCCTTCGGCTTCCTTTCTTCTTCCCTCTATCATATATATCACGACCCTACCAGTTACAGGAAATACACTCTTTTCTTTCTTTCTTACTAACTGTTCTACTAACTAATTACGACTGACTAACCAACCGACAGATAGACAGACTGACTGACGGCACTATAACTTTTCCTATCTTAAAGGGGTCGTACCCTCCCATAATAAGACCTATATATTAGACAAATAAATTAAAAAAGGAGATAAGCTAGCTCCTTATGTATTAATTAAACACCTAGTCGGCTATAATTTAACTAATATTTATTGAATCCGGATTCCGAGTCTCTATAAGGTTATTTAAACTAGAGATGTTATATTTAACGAGACCTTATTCTATAACCCTAAGGGTTAAAACTTTAACTACCTACTAAGGGAAGTATTAGAAGACACCCTCTAGATAATTAGTCTACTAAAACTTCTCTATAAGGATAAATCTAAGGATAAATCTATCCTATATAGATCTACCTTAAATATAAAATAAACAACTATACCTAAATTGAATAATGCAGCAGAGCCTTATATAAAGGATACTAAGTAGTTACTAACTCCTAGCAGAATAGTATCTCCAGATCTACCAGAAATAAACACTACACTAGAAGGACTTTAAGACGATATCCTAGATATAATTAAAGCAATCCCTACCTAGCTAAGCCCCCTAGAACTATTTAATAGAGTAATTAATATAGCTTTATAAGCTAATAAAGTCTTAACTAAACCTTCTACCAACCTTATCCTACTAAAAGGATTAAAACGAATTTAATATTAAGCATATATAGCAGCACTAGCTAATCTATCTACCCTATTTAGTTACTACGCTAGATTTACTATAGGACTAGTAAAGGACATTAACCGAACTAAATCCTTATCTCTATATTGTGACAATCTTCCTCTTAAACTAAAGAACTA
>Ga0307515_10007438_pt1 | contig 21646 bp, 22 predicted proteins | sample 17_EM_MG_FD_194513 | JGI IMG/M metagenome (GOLD analysis project Ga0307515, IMG submission 194513) | Populus trichocarpa ectomycorrhiza microbial communities from riparian zone in the Pacific Northwest, United States - 17_EM | ecosystem: Host-associated > Plants > Roots > Unclassified | place...
CACGAGGGCCTCGTCGGCGGCGGCATGCCGGTTTCAGAGGCTGAAGCGCAATGGGTGTCCACCCGACTCGCCGAATTGCTAGAGTGGACCCCGATCTTTCACCCAGCCGCGCAGCAGTCGCCAGATTGAGGCGACTTGTAAGGGGCACGGCAGCAGGACTACGATTTCGCCCGTTTGATGTCCCTGCATGGCTGTTGCGAGGTGCCCCATGAGAATCCGTCGTTCCGCGATTCGAGCGCTGATGGCAGTGGTGGCCAGCTCGGCATGGGTTCTCGCCGCTGCCGAGACCGACATGGCTGGATTCCGCCGCGGTCCCGTGGGCCCCGGCCACGTGGTCGTCCACTCGGCGCTGGGCGGCTTCATCCTGGGCTACGACATTGACCAGACCGGCACCGAAGGCCTGCTGAGCGAGGCGCTCACCTTGCCCGATGGGCGCGCAGACGTTGCTGTCGAAACCTTCGACCAGAAGACGGGCCAGATCGTCTCGATCATCAAACAGTTGTCGGACAGCAAGAGCGACTTCGTCACGCTCGGCATCTTCGGCAAGCATGTCGGGCTGGTCGAGTTCGAGCATGTCAGCAAACTCTATGTCGACAAGCGCGTCTACTCGGTGCTGGACCCGGTCGATTCGAACCGCTTCACCGGCCGCTGGACGCCACCTTTCAGCGGGCCGGACGACATCATCACCGCCGCCGCCGCCAGCCAGGGCTCAGCCCAGACGGCCATGCTCGGCTTCAAGAACCGCGGCGGCGACTTCAGCTCTTATGTGTTCAGCTCGAACGTCGGCGCCAACACCTTTGGGCCGGTGATCAGGGTCCAGGATTCCATCTTCGATTGGAACCATTCACCTGTCATGGCCCTTGATGGCTCGACCCACCAGGCTGTGCTCGGCTCTTCACTCGGCTGTTTCGGCTGCCCCACGCAAATCGGCCTGATCGACCTCACCACGGGGGCGCAGACGGGATTCGATGGGCTGGGATTCGGCTACGTGAACGGGATTGCAGTCGACTCTGAAACGCGCATCGTCTGCACCACCACTGAAGACGATTTCAGCGTCGAGTTCTATGACTTGGCCCAAGGCACGAGCACTATCGTCGTGCTTCCCGGCGCCACCAGCCAGGCCCAAAGCGGCGGCGCGGTGGCGGTCGATCCGATTCACAAGCTGTTCCTGGTCGGGCAAACGTTTTCCAGCACCGCGGTCAGCGGCAGCAGCATCCAGGTCTTCGACGAGCAAGGTAATTTCGTCGAATCGCTCAATGGTTTTCATCTGCCGGCGAGCCCGGCGTTCATGGCCTTGAACCCCAAACGCCGCATCGGCTATGTGATCGTGGCGCCTGATCTGAGCACCCTGCAGAAGTTCAGTTATTAGTGAGCAGCCATGCGGCTCGGGTGCGATTGACGTTTCCGCGCGCCATTTGAAATAGACGGTTGCTCTTTTCGCATCAATTCAATGGCCATATCCAGTAATTGCCCGCCGAATTGAATAGACTCGCGCCACCGCAACTGCTTGGAAGTACCGCATGGCCACACTGGCATCGATCAAGAAACAAATCGCTGATCTTCAGAAGAAAGCCGAAGCACTGGTCAAGGCTGAGTCGAGAGACGTCATTGCCAAGGTCAAGTCACTGATCGACAGGTACCAGTTGAGCGCGGAGGATCTGGGATTCGCGGCTCGTGGTGCCACCACCACGACCGGCAGCGTTAGCAAAACCGCCAAGCCGGCCAAGGCCAAGGGCGGCGCCCGTGCGCTGGGAGCGAAAAAGAAGACCGCGGCCAAATCGATTGGCGTCGCGATGTACCAGGACCCGAAGAGCGGCAAGACCTGGACCGGCCGCGGCAAGCCGCCGAACTGGCTGGCTGGCGTCAAGGACCGCAGCGCATTTCTGATCGGCGCTGCCGAAGCCGCCACGCCGGCCCCGGCCGCGCCGGCAGAAGCCCCGCGTCAAAAGGCTGGGCGCGTCAAGAAGGCCAAGGCCACTGCCAAGGCTGCGACGCCCGCCAAGGCAGCGCGCAAGTCGAACGGTGCAAATGGCGCAAATGGCGCGAATGGCGCCAAGCCCGCAAAGCCCGGTAAAGCCAAGCGTGCCGCCAAGCCGGTGGCCGAGAAGCCCGCTGCAAAGAGAGCCAAGGGCAAGGCCGCATCGGCCGCAGTGCCCGCGGATTCTGGTCAGGCTTCTGCCGCGGCCTGATTCGCCCCTAGCGGTGAGGTTCAGGGCACGGGCCGCGGGAGCGGCCTATCGCCCCGAACCCTGCCGCACCGGGCTTGCCGGCGTCTGACCGACGCCGGCACCCCGCGATTACACGACTGTCGCGAGCAGCATCGCCTGCAATACACGACGCCGTTTCTGGGCCGGGGGGCGTATCCCCGTCGAGCATCACGCCTTGCGTATGCATGAACGGTCACGCCGCGCCTGACAGGCTCGGCAGCCACTTTGCCGGACGGGGATCGCCGCCGGCTTGACGCCGATCAAGCCCGGTGAGTCCGGTCGACCCGACCATTGGCAGGATGGCCCACGTCGCACCGCAAGACGACCCCGAGACCGCCCGCTTCACGCGCTGGACGGCGGACGGTCGCGCCGCGGGCGGACGTCGTCTGGGTGAATCGTCGCTGAAGATCGGCGGCATCCATTGCGCTTCGTGTGCAGGCACGCTGACCGAAGCGCTGCAGGCTGTCGACGGCGTGGTCAGTGCGCGTGTCGACTCGGCGGCCCAACTGGCCACGGTGCTGTGGGATCCGGCCCGCACCCGCCCGTCTGCCTTTGTTCTCGCCGTCGAGCAGGCCGGCTACACGGCGGTGCCCGACACGGCTGCTGCCGCACGCCACCTGCGCCGTGGCGAGGCTCGCACCGGCCTGTGGCGGCTGTTCGTCGCGGTGCTGTGCGCGATGCAGGTGATGATGCTGGCGGCCCCCGCCTATCTGTCGGGCCCAGGTGAACTGGCGCCCGACCTGAAGCAATTGCTCGACTGGGGCAGCTGGGTGATGACGCTGCCGGTGCTGTGCTTTTCGGCCGCGCCGTTCTTTCGTGGCGCCTGGCGATCATTGCGCCTGCGGCAGGTCGGCATGGATGTGCCGGTCGCCCTCGGGATCGGCGTGGCGTTCGTGGCCAGCACGGCGGCGGCTTTTGACCCCCAGGGTGCGTTCGGGTCCGAGGTCTATTTCGACTCGCTGACGATGTTCGTCTCGTTCCTGCTCGGTGGCCGCTACCTGGAGATGAAGTTGCGGCACCGGGCCGAAGAGCAGCTCGAGGCTTCGCTGACCGAGCTGCCGCAGGCGGTGCAGCGCGTCGGTGCGGACGGCAGCGTCGAAACGATCGGCGTGGGCGAAGTGCAGATCAACGACGTGCTGATGATTGCCAGCGGGCAAGTGGTGGCTGCAGACGGCGTGCTGCTGCAGGGCGAGACCCAGCTCGACGAAGCCTTTTTGACTGGTGAGTCGCGGCCGGTGGCCAAGTCGGCAGGCGACGCGGTGGTGGCCGGCAGCGTGAATTTCGGTGCGCCGGTGACGATGCGGGTGCTGCGCGCAGGCGTCGACACCCGTTACGAGCAGATCCTGGCGCTGATGCGCGAGGCGCGCACGCGGCGCACGGCCAGCTTGAGCCGCAGCGACCGCTGGGCTGCACCCTTTCTGTGGGCCGTCTTGCTGCTCGCCGCAGCGGCTGGCGGCTGGTGGGCCATCCACGAGCCGCACCGTGCCGTCTGGGTGGTGGTGTCGGTGCTGATCGTGACCTGCCCATGCGCGTTGTCGCTGGCCGCGCCGTCGGCGCTGCTGGCCTGCGCCAGCACCATGGCGCGCCGCGGCGTGCTGCTGCGGCGGCTCGATGCCATCGAGGGCCTGGCCCGCATGCAGGTGCTGTTCACCGACAAGACCGGAACGTTGACCGAGGCGAGCCTGCGTTGCGGCCATGTCGACCTGCTGCCCGGGGCCGGCGACCTGGGCGACGCCGAGATTCGGACCGCGGCGGCGACCTTGGCCGCCTGGTCGACCCACCCGCTGGCCAACGGCCTGGCGTCGCTGGGGCACGGCGTCGCGATGCCCTGGCAGCAGGTCGAAGAATCTACCGGTGCCGGCCTGCAAGGCGTGGCACCCGACGGTGCCGTGTGGCGGCTGGGTTCGGCCGAATGGGTCGGCGCGCACGCGGACGCACGAAACGGCACCAACCTCTGGCTGAGCCGCAACGGTTGCATGGTCGCCTGCTTCCAGCTCGACGAGCAGTTGCGCAGCGATGCCGTGCAGGCCGTCGCCGCCCTGCGAGACGATGGCGTGGCGGTGACCATTTTGTCGGGCGACACCCGACCGCGGGTCGAACGCGTCGCCAGCTTGCTGGGCGTGAGCAGCAGCCACGCCGCGATGAAGCCCGAGGACAAGCTGGCCCTGGTGCGCCAGGCCCAACAGGCGGGCCAGGTGGTCGCGATGATCGGCGACGGCGTCAACGACGCGCCGGTGCTGGCCCAGGCCGACGTCTCGCTGGCGATGGGCGAGGGCGCCTGGGTGGCCCGCGCCGAGGCCGATGGCGTGCTGCTGGCCAACGGCCTGGGCGATCTGGTTCGTGCCCGGCAGCTGGCACGCAAGACGCTGCGCATCGTGCGTCAGAACATGCTCTGGGCGGCCGGCTACAACGCCGTCTGCGTGCCGATGGCTTTGGCGGGCTGGCTGCCGCCGTGGGCGGCTGGCCTGGGCATGGCCTGCAGCTCGCTGGGGGTGGTCCTGAACTCGATGCGCGTGGCTCGCGCCGGCGCGCCACAGGTTCAACAAGTGCCCGCTAGATTCGCTGCCAACGCGATGACCGCGCAGCCGGCTGGCCAGACGGCTGGGCCCTGAAGCCGTGGACATCCTGTTCCTGCTGATCCCGTTCTCGGTGCTGCTGGTGCTCGGCATCCTCGGCGTCTTCGCCTGGGCCCTGCAAGGAGGCCAGTTCGACGACCTCGAGCAACAAGGGGCCGAAATTCTGGCCACCGATGGCGCTGCGCTTGACGAACATCAAGGGCCCTGAAGACCGGCCGTCGAAGAATCCATTCCATCGTCAATGGATTGTGAGAACGGAGGCTTCGATGAACGCGACAGCGCAGGCTGCAGCGCCGGTGAACTACACCGACGGCCCCGTCCGCGGCTTTGCGCTGGCGGCCGTGGTGTGGGGCATCGTGGGCATGCTGGTGGGTGTGGTCATCGCGGCCCAGCTCGCCTTTCCGGACCTGACCTACGACGTCCCGTGGCTGTCCTACGGCCGACTGCGGCCGCTGCACACCAACGCCGTGATCTTTGCGTTCGGCGGTTGCGCGCTGATGGCCACCAGCTTCCATGTCGTCCAGCGCACCTGCCAGGTGCCACTGTTCCTGCCGAAGCTCGCCAACTTTGTCTTCTGGGGCTGGCAGGCGGTCATCGTGCTGGCCGCCGTCACCTTGCCGCTGGGCTACACGCAGGGCAAGGAATACGCCGAGCTCGAATGGCCGATCGACCTGTTGATTGCGGTCGTCTGGGTGGCCTACGCGATCGTCTTCTTCGGCACCATCGGCAAGCGCCGCGTGCGCCACATCTACGTCGCGAACTGGTTCTTCGGCGCCTTCATCATCGCCGTCGCCTTGCTGCACATCGTCAACAGCGCAGCCATGCCGGCCAGCCTGTGGAAGAGCTACTCGGCCTACGCCGGGGTGCAGGACGCGATGGTCCAGTGGTGGTACGGCCATAACGCGGTGGGCTTTTTCCTGACCGCCGGCTTCCTCGGGATGATGTACTACTACATCCCCAAGCAGGCCGAGCGCCCGGTCTACAGCTACCGCCTGTCGATCGTCCACTTCTGGGCGCTGATCTTCACCTACATGTGGGCGGGCCCGCACCACCTGCACTACACCGCGCTGCCCGACTGGGCACAAAGCGTCGGCATGCTGTTCTCGCTGGTGCTGCTGGCGCCCAGCTGGGGCGGGATGATCAATGGCGTGATGACGCTGTCGGGCGCCTGGCACAAGCTGCGCGACGACCCGATCCTGAAGTTCCTCATCGTCGCGTTGAGCTTCTATGGCATGGCCACCTTCGAGGGGCCGATGATGTCGATCAAGACCGTCAACGCGCTGTCGCACTACACCGACTGGACGGTGGGCCACGTACACGCCGGCGCACTGGGTTGGGTCGGCCTGATCTCGATGGGCTCGCTGTACTACCTGATCCCGCGCATGTATGGCCGCACGACGATGTACAGCGTGCCGGCGATCAACCTGCACTTCTGGATCTCGACGCTCGGCATCGTGCTCTACATCGCGGCGATGTGGATCGCCGGTGTGATGCAAGGCCTGATGTGGCGCGCGCTGAACCCCGACGGCACGCTGGTCTACACCTTCGTCGAAAGCGTCAAGGCGACCTTCCCGTTCTACGTCGTGCGCCTCACGGGCGGCCTGCTGTACCTCAGCGGCATGCTGGTGATGGCTTGGAACGTGGTGATGACCATTCGCAGCGGCCAGGCGAGGGCGACCGTGATTCCGCGCCTGGCCCACGCCTGAGGAGTATTCATGGCCGAGAACATTCAAGCCACTGGTCACGAGCGCATCGAGACCAGCAACTTCCTGATGATCGTGCTGATCCTGCTAGTCATCGCGGTCGGCGGGCTGGTCGAGATCGTGCCGCTGTTCTTCCAGCGCTCGACCACGCAACCGGTGCCCGGGCTGCGGCCCTACGACGCGCTGCAGCTGGTCGGACGCGATGTCTACCTGCGCGAGGGTTGCTACAACTGCCACTCGCAGATGATCCGCCCGCTGCACGCCGAGACACTGCGCTACGGGCACTACTCGACCGCCGGCGAGTTCGTCTACGACCACCCGTTCCAGTGGGGCAGCAAGCGCACCGGGCCTGACCTGCACCGCGTCGGCGGCAAGTACAGCGACGAATGGCACCGCTTGCATTTGGCCGGCCCGCGCGACCTGGTGCCCGAGTCCAACATGCCGGCGTACCCCTGGTTGGATCGCAATGCGATCGACCCCGAGAGCGTGCCGCCGCGGCTGCTGGCACTGAAGCGGCTGGGTGTGCCCTACACCGAGGCCGAGGTCGCCGCCGCCGCCGAAGCGGTCAAGGGCAAGACCGAGATGGACGCGGTCGTCGCGTACCTGCAATCGCTGGGCACGCACGTCAAGTAAAGGAGTACGGGCACATGGACCTGAACGACATCCGCAGCGCCGTGACGCTGGCCAGTTTCGCCCTCTTCATGGGCTTGATGGCGTGGACCTGGTGGCCGAAATGCCGCGCTGCCCACGAGGCCGCTGCGCGGCTGCCTTTCGAGGGCGAGCTCCAACAATCCGACAACGAGGTGGCGCCGTGAGTGATTTCACCAACGGAGCATGGTCGATCTACGTCGGCGCTGCGACCTTACTGAGTCTGGCGGCGTGCCTGGCCTTGCTGATGATCGCCGCGCGGCGGCGGGTGATGGCGACCGACAACACCACCGGCCATGTCTGGGACGACGACCTGCGCGAACTGAACAACCCCTTGCCGCGCTGGTGGATGTGGCTGTTCGTGATCACGGTGCTCTTCTCGGTGCTTTACCTGGTGCTGTACCCGGGCCTGGGCAGCTCGCCGGGCGCCTGGGGGTGGAGCAGCGTGTCGCAGCTGGAGCAAGAGCAGGCCAAGGCCCGCGAAACGGCAGCGCCGTTGTTCGCTGGGTTGAAGACGATGCCGGCTGCCGAGTTGGCGCGCAACCCGCAGGCCATGGCGATCGGCGAGCGGCTGTTCGCCAACAACTGCGCGACCTGCCATGGCAGCGATGCGCGGGGCAGCAAGGGCTTTCCGAACCTGACCGACAGCGACTGGCTGTGGGGCGGCAACGCCGAGCGGATCGAAGAGACCATCACGCTGGGCCGGCGCGGCAGCATGCCGCCGATGGCCGCGGCAGTGGGCAGCAGCACCGAGGTGCATGAACTGGCGCATTACGTGCTGAGCCTGTCGGGTGCGCCGCATGACGAGATTGCCGCCGCACGAGGCCAGCCGAAGTTCGCCGTTTGCGCGGGCTGCCACGGTGCCAGCGGCAAGGGCAATGCGCTGATCGGCGCGCCCAGCCTGAGCGACAAGGTCTGGCTGCACGGCTGGGGCGAAGCCGCCATCACGGCGATGGTCAACAACGGCAAGACCAATGTCATGCCGGCCCATGGCGAGCGGCTGACACCGGAGCAGATTCACGTGTTGGCAGCCTATGTCTGGGGCCTCTCGAACGCCAGCGGGGGCACGACGCCCTGACTGAGCGCTGCCTGCCATGACCGCACAGCCGACGCCCACCGCCCGCGTCATTCCGATCCTGCCGGTGCCGACCAAGGCGGCGGTTCGGGCCGATGCCGCTGCGGCCGAACCACCGCAGATGGTGTCGCTGTACGAGCGGCAGAAGAAGATCTACGCCCGCTCGGTGAAGGGCTGGTACAGCCGCTGGCGTTGGCTGATGGTGTGGCTGACGCAGGCCGTGTTCTACGGGCTGCCGTGGCTGTCTTGGAACGGGCGCCAATCGGTGCTGTTCGACCTCGGCGCGCGGCGTTTCTTCATCTTCGATCTGGTCCTTTACCCGCAGGACTTCATCTACCTCACCGGCTTGCTGGTGCTGAGCGCCTTCGGGCTGTTCTTCTTCACCGCGGTGGGCGGTCGGCTGTGGTGCGGCTATGCCTGCCCGCAGACCGTCTACACCGAGATCTTCATGTGGGTCGAACACAAGTTTGAGGGTGAGCGGGGCGCCCGCATGAAGCTTGACGCCAGCCCCTGGACGTTCGACAAGCTGTGGCGCAAGGCCGGCAAGCACGGCGCGTGGCTCACCATCGGGCTGTGGACCGGCTTCACCTTCGTCGGCTACTTCACGCCGATCCGCTCGCTGTGGGCCGAGGCCTTCACGCTGGCGTTCGGGCCGTGGGAGTGGTTCTGGGTCAACTTCTACGGCCTGGCCACCTACGGCAACGCCGGCTTCCTGCGCGAGCAGGTCTGCAAGTACATGTGCCCGTACGCGCGCTTCCAGAGCGCGATGTTCGACCGCGACACGATGATCGTCACCTACGACGCACGGCGCGGCGATCCGCGTGGCAAGCGGGGGCGCAGCACCGACCTGGCCGAGGCCAAACTCGGGCACTGCATCGACTGCAACCTGTGCGTGCACGTGTGCCCGGTGGGCATCGACATCCGCGATGGGCTGCAGTACGAGTGCATCGCCTGCACGGCCTGCATCGACGCCTGCGACGGCGTGATGGACAAGATGAAGTATCCGCGTGGCCTGATCCGCTACGCGACCCACAACGGGCTGGACCAGCAACTGTCCCAGCATCAGATGGCCAGGCGGGTGCTCAGGCCACGGGTCATCGTCTACGGCGTGGTGCTGCTGGCCATCTCGGTTGCTTTTGTCGCGAGCCTGTCCTGGCGCCACCCCTTCAAGGTCGACGTGGTGCGCGACCGCGCCACCCTGGCGCGGCTGGTGGGCGAGGGCGAGACCGAGAACCTCTACCGCCTGCAGCTGATGAACGCCACCGAGGCGCCGCAGCGCTACCGCATCGACGTACAGGGCGTGGCCGGGGCCCGCCTGGTGGGCGAGCCCTTGGTCGACGTGGCTGCGGCCCAGGCGCGCTGGGTGACCTTGGCGGTGCGCCTGCCGGCCGAAGCCAGCGCCGCGCTCGGCTCGGGCGTCCACCCGATCGTGTTTTCGATTGCCCCGGCGGCCGCAGGCGAAGCCGCGGTCCAGGAAAAGTCGACCTTCGTCGTTCCCCGTTGAATCGAGGATCCCATGTCCCAAAGCAGCAAGCTTCGAACCGATCTGCCCTGGTGGCGCTTTCCGATGGTCTGGCTGGTGATCGCCGGCCCCGCGGCGGTGGTGGTGGCCAGTTTCGCCACCTTGGTGCTGGCCGTGCACGGTGGTGACCAGCCGTTGAACACGGCGGTGCCCAAGACAGGCAACCTGGCGCCCGCCACCCAGGCGCGCAACCATGCCGCAGCGCCGCAACCCTGAGGCGCCGCGGGCGGCCGGGCTCCCGTTCCACGACCGGGTGCTGATCATCCTGTGGCCGGCCTTCGTGATGGCCGCGGTGCTGGAGGCCCTGGTCTTCGTGGTGGTCGACCCGGCCAGCCTGCAGTGGTTTGGCCTCGAGCCGCTGAGCTGGACGACGAGCTCGGTCTACTCGGTCACGTTCCTGATCTTCTGGGGCGTGATCTCGACCTCCGCGGCGATCACCCAGCTGCTCCAGACCGAAGGGCCGGAAGCCGAGGTCGTCTGATGGACGGCGCACTGGTGTTGGCTGGGCTCGCCCTGGGGGTGGCCGCCTCGCCGCACTGCGTGGTGATGTGCTCGGCGCCTTGCGCTGCGCTGAGCGGCGGCTGCCGATCCAGCGGTGTCGGCTTTCATCTCGGGCGCCTGCTGAGCTACATGGCCGGTGGTGCGGTCGCGGCCGCCAGCGTGGCCGCGCTCGGCACCTGGAGCCAGGCGATGCCGGCATTGCGCCCGGCCTGGACCTTGTTGCACCTGGCCTTGTTTGGCCTGGGTTTGTGGTGGTTGCTGACCGGCCGGTCCCCGCGCTGGATGCAGCGCACCGGTGCCGCCCCGGTGGTCTTTGCCCATCCGGCCTTGCAGCGCCGGCCGGTGCGCGCCGGGTTGGCCGGCTTGGCGTGGGTCGCATGGCCTTGCGCTGCGCTGCAGAGCGCGCTGCTGTTGTCGGCCCTGGCGAGCAGCCCACAAGGCGGGGCCTTGGTGATGGGCGCCTTCGCCGTGGCGTCATTGCCGGCGCTGGCGGTCGCCCCGTGGGCCTGGGCCCGCTGGCGCGACTTGCGGGGCCAAGCCGCCGCGGCCCCCTGGGCCGCCATCGGTGGGCTGCGACTGCCCGGCCTGTGCTTGATGGCCAGTTCGGGCTGGGCCCTCACGCACGGCATCTGGCAGCGCCTGGCGGCGTGGTGCGCCTGACAACTGTTGCCTGACTGGCTGCCCGTGGGCGCCGAAGCGCGGCCCGCCCAAGGCCGCCATCGCCGAACCGGCCCCCCCTGAATGCAGGGTGGGCGCGGTTGCACGCCTCTGATGAGAGTGCCACTATCTGTGACAAGTTCGGGACGCTGTTTCGAACCGCTGTTGTATCGGCGAAGTTGGAGGGCTGTATGAAATATGACATGCCACTTCTGCGCGGCCCGTGGCTTACCCCGGCACTTCGCAGCTTGGCGGGTCTTCTTGCCCCAGGGCTTCTGTTCGTCGCATCGCTTTGCCACGCTGCCGCGGTCTCACCGGTCGAGGTGACGATCTACGCCGACGATGGTTATCCGCCCTATTCATATGGCGAAAACGGCGCGGCACTCGGCATCTACGCGGACATCCTCAACAAGGCATTCGAGCGAATGCCGCAGTACCACGTGACCCTGGTGCCGGTGCCCTGGAAGCGAGGGCTCAAGCTGCTGGAAACCGGCCAGGGTTTCGCGCTTTACCCGCCTTACTTCAGGCCCGAAGAGCGCCCGTACATCCGATATTCCGAGCCGATCCTCGATGAGCAGGTCGTCGTGTTCTGCAACCGGGCGACGACCGTCAACAGAAGCCTGAAGAATTGGCCGGATGACTACGTCGGCCTGACCATCGGCACCAACGCCGGCTTCCTGCTGGGCGGCAAAGAGTTCGACCGCTACGTGGCCGCGGGAAAGATCTTCCGCGACGCCGGGACATCCAGCCATGGCAGCGTGCTGAAGATGCTTTCAGGCCGCAACGACTGCTACATCAACGATCGCTTGTCTATTCGCTGGCAAGTCGAGCAGATCAAGCGCAACGGTGAAATCGACGCTGACAAGGTGTCGATTTTCGAGTCCGCCAAGCTCTTTTCGGAGAAAGGGCATCTCGGCTACACCGATCGCGACGAGGGCCGATTCGCCTTCAAGAACAACTTCGTTCAAGACTTCAATGCCGCGCTCGTCAGCATGAAGAACGACGGAGAAATCGAACGGATGGTCGAAAGATTCTTGAGTGGCCGCCGGTGAGCGGCGCATGATCCCGGTCTTCTGATTGCTCGCATTCGTGCCCTCACTGGCGGGGCGAAATGCGGTGCAGCGAACCGGGAGTCCTCATGAAGATCGTTGCGGCTGTGTTCTTGATCGCGCTGGGTTCGGTGAACGCGCAGAGCCCTGCGGCCCCGGCCGCCGCCGCCAGCCCTGCGGCGAAGACCCCTTGCGACGCGCTGGCGGCAGACAAGAAACTCTCCGGCACCGCCCGGGCCCGGTTCCTCAAGCAGTGCAACGACAACGCGGCCAGTGAAGCCAAAGCTGCCTGCGACGCCAAGGCCGTTGAGAAGAAACTGTCCGGCACGGCCAAGACCGACTTCACCAAGCAGTGCCTGGCCGACACCGCGAAGATCTGAAAGCGAGTCCCAGGCTCAGAAGCCTCGATGCTTGTTCCCGCTCGGCGCTTACCAAATGCTGGCGTTGTTCAACAGGACCTTGCGGTAAAGGGGGCCCTAAGGCGCCAAGCCCACCAGCTCCAGCGTATGCGACCGGCCCAGCCAAAGGGCGCAGTCGCGATGGTCGCGCAGTTCGTGGTCGGTGTTCGGGTGCACGAGCACGTCCAATGAGCCGTGGTTCAGCGTGAGCCAGCTGACCACCTCGGCGAAGCTGGCCGGCGAGAACGCCAGTTCGTAGCTGCCCACCGGGTGTGGGCCGACCGGTCCTTCGTTGAAGCGGCCGATCTTCACGTGCCCCGCCAGTTCGGTGCCCACGCTGTCGCGCAGCGCCCAGGCAGCATCCCGGTCGGAGGCTTCGAAGTACACGTGGGCATGCCAGCTGTGGATGAGGGAAGGGTGCAGGGTTTTCATGGTCCGCTGATGCTACGCGGCCGAGTCTGGTGGCACCCTGTTGCCCAGGGCGTCACGGAACACCAGATGTCGGGGGCCTGACAGGGTTGTTGCCCATTCACAGCCCGGGCGGTTGCGATGGAATAGAGGCGCCGACCCGGTTGCCGTGGCAGGGATACCGGCCGATTGGGGCGAGCGGAAGGTTGTACACGCATGTCGGCAGTCGACGATCTGCACGAGATACAAAGCCAGCCAGGCATTTTCGGCCGCGACCTGGCGGTCCAGGCACTGATCGCGCTGGGTTGCGGTCTGCTGTCGTACGCGAGCCTGCGCTGGAGCCCCATCGACGGGCGGCCGATTCTTGACGCGACCGGTGGGTTGGCTTTGGCGGCCGTGTGGGTGCTGGGCTACCGCTCGGCGGTGGCGGTGGGCATCGGGGCGCTGGTGGGCCGCTGGCTCTGGGCGTCCGATCTGCCGGCCTGTGGCCATGCCCACTGCGGGCTTTGGCTCACGGCCAGCGTGCACGCCGGTGCCGAAGCGGCGCAGGCGGTGCTCGGGGCCTGGCTGTTGCGCCGGAAGCTGGCCGTGTCGGCCCGCCTGGCCGAGCCTCGCGAGATCCTGGCGTTCGTCGTCTATGGTGCCGTCTGGCCGGGCCTGGCCAGCATGGCAGTCACGACCGGCTACCACGCCGTCGTGAGCGGCATGCCTTGGTCTGCCGCGCCGGTTGCGGCGGCAAGCCATTTGGCTGGTGTGGTTCTGGGTGTGATCGTCGGCGCACCGATCGCATTGACCTGGCTGGCCCAGCCACGGCGTGACTGGGTGCCCCGGCGCTGGCCGTTGACGCTGACCGGCGTGACCAGCGCGGTCCTGGTCCACGTTGGCGTGGCGGCGGTGGCCAGTGCCGACGCGAAGCGGACCCAGAACGAGTTCGACCACAGCGCGCAACTCGCGATCGCATTGACCAAGGCCGAGCTGCACAACACGCTGCAGGCCGTGCGGGCCATGCAGATCCTGTTCGCGCAGACCCGCGAGGTGTCGGCCACCGAATTTCGCGTGGCCGCCGCCGGCTGGTTGCCGACGACCAACGAGATGCAGGCCATCGGCTGGATCGACTGTGAAGGTCCGAAGGGTCCGAACTCGCCGCCCATCGCGCCGCGGGTGCGGTATGTCGAGCCGGCGTTCTATCGGCCGTCGCCTGACGGTGCGAGCTGGTTCACCGAGCCGACGGTGCAGGAAGCGCAGCTGCGTGCCCTGCATTCCGGGCGCCCGGCGGCCAGCGGCAGTGCGGACCTGAGCCCCGCGGCGGCCAGCGGCGAACGCAGCCAGGCCTTGCCGGGTGTGGTGGTGTTTCAGGCCGCGGCTTCGATGTGGCAGCCTGCCGGTGGCTGCGACCACGGCGTGCGCGGCCTGGTGTTCGCCACCTTGCCTTTGACGCGGCTGGCCACCCAGTTGAGCGGGCCGATTTCGGGGCCATTGGCCGCTTGCCTGATCGACCGCCAGGCCTTGGGCCGCTCTCGCGTGCTGCTGGGGGCGCCCGATTGCGAGACGGCGCTCGTGGCACGCCGCTTGACCGAGGCCCTGGCGCTGGGCGATGGGCAGTGGGAACTGATCGTGGTCGACCGCAGCCGGTCCGAAGGGCGCGGTACCGCGGTCGTTGCCGGTGTCGGCATGGCGGGCATGGCCGGTGCGGCGGCGCTGATGGCGTTGCTGTTGACGGTGACGGGGCGAGCCCGGCGGATTGAAGACGCGGTCGCCGAGGCGCAGGCAGCCCGCCGCGTGGCCGAAGCCGCCAACCTGGCCAAGAGCAGCTTCCTCTCGCGCATGAGCCATGAGCTGCGCACGCCGCTGAACGCGGTGCTGGGCTTTGCGCAATTGCTTGAGATGGCTGCTGCACCCACGCTGCATCCGTCGCACAAGCGCTGGGCCACGAACATCCGCCAGGCCGGTGACCACCTGCTGGCGATGATCAACGACATCCTCGACCTGTCGCGCATCGAGTCGGACACCCTGAACCTGTCGATCGAATCGCTGGCGGTCGACTCGTTGGTGGCCGAGACCGTGACGCTGGTAGAGCAGCGCGCCGCACAGCGGCAGATCTCGATCATCTTGGACGTGTCGCCGCAGGCCGAGCGCCTGCGCGGCGATGCGACGCGCGTGCGCCAGGTGCTGGCCAACCTGCTGTCCAACGCCGTCAAGTACAACCGGGACGGCGGCGAGATCCATCTGAGCGCGCGGCGAGCGGGCACGATGGTGGAGATCGAGGTGCACGACACCGGCATGGGGCTGACCTCGACGCAGCTGGCCCAGTTGTTCCAACCCTTCAACCGCCTGGGCCGCGAAAACAGCCAGGTCGAAGGCACCGGCATCGGGCTGGTCATCAGCCGCCGCCTGGCCACGCTGATGGGCGGCACCTTGCAGGTGAGCAGCACACCGGGCAAGGGCTCATCGTTCACGCTGGCGCTGCCCGCCGACGAGACGGTGGATCGGCCACGCACGCCGGTTCACGGCAGCGAGGCCACGACCGCAGGGCCGGCCTTGCCGCCGCAGCGCATCCACTATGTCGAAGACAACCTCTTGAACGTCGAGATCGTGCGCTCGGCCTTGGCCGAGTCCATCCAGATCGATCACAGCGCGACCGGGCAGCAGTGTCTGGACAAGCTGCTCCAGCCGGGGGGCCCGCAGCCGGACCTGATTCTGCTGGACCTGCACCTGCCCGACTTCGACGGCATGGCGCTGCTGCGCCGCTTGAAGGGCAACGTGGCCACGGCCGACATCCCCGTGGTGGTCGTCAGCGCCGACGCGCTGGAGGCCAGCATCGAGGCGGCCATGGCCTGCGGCGCGGCAGAGTTCCTGACCAAGCCGCTGGACGTGGCACGCCTGAGACGCGCGCTGGCGCGGCATGGGCGCGCGACGGGACAACTGGTGACATGAGTCTGTGGGCTTCGGAGCAGCTGGCGTCGTAGACTGCTGGCCGCCGACAGCCAACCCTCGAGGAGACCCATGAAGCAGCTGATCATCCTGGCCGCGTTCAGCGCCGCCGCCGTGTTTTCGACCGCCGCTGCCGCCAAGGCAGATTGCAAGGCCTACCCCAAGGCCGAGTGGATGAAGGAAGCCGACGCCAAGGCCAAGATCGAAGCCCAGGGCTACACGATCAACAAGTTCAAGGTCGACGGCAACTGCTACGAGATCTACGGCAAGAACAAGGAAGGCAAGAAGGTCGAGATCTACTACGACGCCAAGACGCTGGAGCCGGTGAAGTCAGAGATCGAGAAGTAAAAGCCATGCCGGACTCCCGCCCCAGGGAGGACGCCACTGACGGCCGGGTTTCCGTGTGGGACTTGGCCGTTCGCCTTTCGCACGGCCTGCTGGCGCTGTGCGTGCTCTTCGACCTGGTGCGCGATGAGGGCGACCAGCTGCACCGCGCAGTGGGTTATGTGGCGGTCGGCGTCGTGGTTGCCCGCTTCTTGTGGGCCGCGTGGGCCCGCGGCCACGGTGGTTGGGCGGCGCTGATGCCCTCGGTCTCGCAGACCGTTCGCTACCTTCGCAGCGGTGCGCCGCGCACGATCGGCCACGATCCGCTGGGCTTGTGGATGGTCTGGCTGCTGTGGCTGCTGGTGCTGCTGCTGGGCCTGACAGGCTGGGTCAGCCGGCTCGACGCCTTCTGGGGCGACGAGCGCATCACCGACCTGCACGAGGCGATTGCCGACGTGCTGCTGGTGTCTGTGGCGCTGCACCTGGCGGGGATTGCGCTGATGAGCTGGCGCTGGCGCGAAAACCTGGCCAGCGCCATGCTGACAGGCCGCAAGCGCGACGAGCGCTGAGCCTGCAGACCGGCGGCCCGAAGCGCCGGGCCGCTCCAGGCCACGCTATGCCGCTTGACGTCGTTCCTCGACGCTGCCTCGGTGGAGCAGTCGGCTCAGCGTTTTGCCGTCCACCGGTTTGACGACCAGTTCGTCGAAGCCGCAGTCCACGGCCTCGCGCCGTTCGTCGTCGTCGCCGGAGTTCGACATCGCCACGATCTGGACCGGGTGGCCCAGGCTGTTCTTTCGCAAGCGCTGGCAGACCTCGAACCCGCACATCAGCGGCAGTTCGGTCGCGACCAGCATCATGTCGGCCTGCACATGGAAGGCGCGGTTGACGGCGGCATAGCCGTCGCGGACGACCCAGCACTGGTGTCCCAGCGCCTCGATCAAGTCCGCCAAGGGGTAGGCGTGGCCGATGTCGTCATCGACCACCAGAACTCGCCGGTGGCCCGGCCAGAGCACAGAGGAAGCCATTGGCGCTCCCGATACAACAAGTCAGAACCAAAGGCCCTCTCACCCTCGAGCGACGGCCAGCGATGGAGTTTTGATCAAGCTGCGCCCACGCGCGTGGGGCGCAGCCAGGATTCTTCATCTTTTGGCAGCCATGGCAACCTCAACCCCGACGGGCTCATGGGGAACCGTGAAGGGGCCGCGGCCAGTGGTCCGCGAGGGCTGTCGCGCCTTGGGATCAGCCCCAGGGCGGCGTCGACACGTCTGCGACGGTCTCGATGGCGGGTTCGCCGCCATCCTGCATCTGCTGCAGGCGGGCCACCTGTTGGCGCAGGGCCGCGTTTTCGGCGGTGAGGGCGGCCACGCGCTGGCGCAGGGACTCGATCGTGTCTTCCGACTCGGCGCCGCTGGTTGGTTCGATGGCCGTTTCGCTGGTCGGCTTGCGTTTGGCTTCGCGCGCGCGCTTGGCCGCTTGTTTGAGCTCGTCCTTGCCCGCGGCCGCGGCGGCGACCTGTTCCTCCGCCGGCAGCGTGGCGACCGCTGCCGCGGCATTGATCGAGATCGAGCCGGCCTTGACAGCGGCGACCAGCTCGGGCGCGGCCTGCTTCTGGATCTTCTCGATCATCACGACCTGGTTGCTGCTCAGGCGCGCCGCCTTGGCCAGCGCTTCACGCGTGTCCAGCGACTCGGGTGCAGGCGCGGTGGGTGCGCCGCTGTCCGGCGCAGTAGCGGCAGACGCATCAGGCGCGAGGTCTGGAGTGGTGCGCCGGGCACGTCGCTCGGCCACGATCTCGCGCTTGCGCAAGGCGAGCACGCCCCGCTGGAAATCCGAAATGCTGCGGCGCCCGAGGTGCTGGTCGATCATCCACAGGTGCACGTCCTCGATCGACTGGAAGCGCGGGTTCTGCACCGTCTGGAACGGCAGGCCGTGCTTGCGGCAGATGCCGTAGCGGTTGTGCCCATCGACCAGCACGTCGCCCCACAGCACAAGCGCATCGCGGCAGCCCTCGGCCAGCATGCTTCGCTCCAGCGCCTCGTACTCCTCCGCGGTCAACGGGTCGATGTAGGCCTTGAGTTCTTCGTTGACGACGATGTCCATGACGCGGGATTCGAACAGCTGCAAAGGGCCGGGATTGTAGGGAGGTGCCGCGCACGGCACTGCCGGCGCGGCGAACCGCCTGTCTTCCTAGGCCGCGCGCCTCAGCGTGGCCACTGATACGTGCGGCCAGCTGAGGCCGTTGAAGTTCAGGAGCACGGTCTGCGAGTATTGAAGCTGGTGGAATGTCTCGCCAGATGGCCCTTTCACGGTCTCGATCCAGAACGTGGCGTCTATCTCCGCCGCCAGTGCATTGGGGGCAGCATTGCCCGCGAGAAAGGCGATATTGGCGACACCGCCGCCCGCGCTCGGAACGGGCACCACCCCCAGCTTCGAAGAGATGCTGAGGACCGTGGTCTCCACGATGTCCTGGCCCTGCAGGGCCGCTTGCAACACGGAGTTCGGGTTGTCGACCATCGCCTGGGTGACGCCAACCAACTGAGCCGGCGGAGAGCGGAAGTCCGTCGGATTGCTCAGCGTGGATTCCGGAAAAGCGATCGGCTCTTTCGGGTTGTCGATCACGAACGGCATGATGCTGACGGCGGGGATCAACGGCGCCTGAGCGATCACGTTCGCACTGCCTTGCGCTTCGATCGTGGTCCCGTGCGGAATGCTCCCCAACCGAACCACGGTGGCCACCTCTTGCGGATCCGTTGTCGCTTGCACGTTGGCCCAGATCCCCGTCTCGACGTGGATGCCCCCACCCACGTTGCGATCCGAGACCTGCTGTAGGTAGGTCATGCCGAACAGGTTGATATCGGCCTGCAAGAGGCCGCGATTCGGGATCGCGCCCGGGATGTTCTCGAACTGAATCGTTTCATCGGTCAGGTTGAGTTCGAGAAAGCGGTCCTGCCCGGGCGGATTGGGCGGGACAGCATGGAACGGCCGCCAGATCTGGTTGAGCCCCTGTCCCTTCCAAGTGCCCAGCAGAAGCTGCAGAGGCCCTAACGGATCCTCTTGGCCCCGCCGGAGAGCCTTGTTCGCGTTCCGATGCGGCTTGAAGACGAAGTCCCTGGCGAGTTCCATGGTCTATCTCCCGAGTGGGTGGAAACACAAAACAACAGCGAACGAGTCAAGTGATCTGCGATGGGCCTGCTTGGTGTGGAGGGTCCTTTCGCGCTGACCAGAACGGGCTGTCCGGCCATCGCTGCTCTGCGCTGTAATGTTTGCGGCGCTGGTCCAGGTACCGACGCCAGCTCGTGTCTGCACGGCGCGCCCAGGCCTGCCCTGAGGGCGCCATCGGCTGGCCAGCGAGCCAGCCGACCAGCGTGTCGGCGGCAGCGAGGCCATCGGCCAGCGCGCCCGAGATGCCCGAAGACGTCAGCGGATCGAAGGCCATCAAGGCGTCACCGACCGCCATCCAGCCCGGGCCCGCCGCGCGATCGAGGCAGGCGCTGTGGGCGGGAAAGCTCGCGATCCTGGGCGCTTCAATTGGCGGCGGAAGGCGGCGGGCGAGTTCTTCGGTGTCGCACCACACTTGGCGAAAACGGTGGCTATCGCGTAGGTCGTTCTGGCGGGCGAGATCGCGGTCGGTCATCAGGCACACGACCGCGCGCGCATCGGGCAGTGGCGCCGCATACCACCAGCCGAACGCGAAGGGTTCGAGCAGCGAGAGGCCGGCCAGGCCGCCTCCCTTCGGCCGCGGCACGACGGTGCCCAGTGCGACGAGCGCGTCGATGCGCTGCCGCGTGGCACCCAGGCGCGTGGCCAGTTCGGCGCGCCGGCCGGTGGCGTCGACGAGGATGCGGGCGCGCCATTCGCTGTTGTCACTCAGCCGCAGTGCCCAGCCTCGGCCTTCCCAGGCCAGTTGATCGATCTTTGCAGGCCGCACCAGGTGCACACCACGGGCCACGGCGGCTTCGCGCAGCATCGTGTCGAAGGCTTCGCGGTCGAGGTGCCAGCCGTTGCCACGTCCGCGGTGCAGGAAGTCGTCGATCTCTCGCCGATTGCCCCATAACGAGAGATTGCCCTGGTACGGCGCGTGGGCGTGCATCGCATCGGGCAAACCCAGTCGCGCCAGCATCGGGCCGACGTCCGGCGTTGCCGACTCGCCGATGGACCATAGGCGTTCCAGCGGCCAGTCGACCAGGCCGACGTGCCCAACGCCGGACTGGCGCAGCGCCAGGGCCGTGGCGCAACCCGCCGGCCCGGCGCCGCAGATCAGCACGTCAAGCGGCGTCACCCTTGGCCGGTGGGAAGAAGGGGCGTGGCAAGGCACGCGCCACCTCGACGAAGCGCAACTGGCCCTGGATGGTCTTCTCCATCACGAAGCCCAGCCCTTGCCAGTACTTCACCATGTCGATGTCGTCGGCGAAGGCGATGAAGTCGTCGCGCAACTGATCGAAGTCGGTGCCGACCCAGGCAACCTGCTGGCCACTGTGCATGTCCGGCGGCGGGGGCGCCGATGCCACGCCGGCCACCGCACGCGGGGCAGGCGGCTCGAGGTAGACGAACTCCGGCCTCTGCGCCGGCCACCACCAGATGACGCGGCCGTCCATCGGCTGCGACGAGCACTCGTTGAAGTCGGCCTGCCACGGCACCGCCATGTAGCGGCAGACGTCGCCTGGCTCCATCAGCGCCGGATCGAAGCCGGCGCTGAGCGGGCCCTCGACGACGAGGTGGGCGTTGATGCGCAGGGGATCGTCGGCTTGGTAGATCGCCGTGTTGCGCGAGATCCAGCCCATCTCGATGCCGGGTGAGAAAGCGCCGCCGACGCAGTTTTCCAGCACGCCTCGAGTGAGCGCGGCGGGCGAATCGCTGGTGGGTGGCTCATTGCAGAACCAGCCCGCAGCCCACTGCTGCATGAAGAAGAACTGCGTGTCCGTCAGGCGCAGGTACTTGGAGGTGAGGGTGCCAGGAATCAGGCAGTTATCGCCCGCCAGGTAAGGCATCATCGTGCGGCCCTTGTCGTTCACGATGACGTTTTCGGCACTTGGTGGCCGCAGCACGCCGAGAATCCAGCTGCGCAAACCCCTGTATTCGTCGGTGGCTGGCGAGTCGGGCACGGTGCCCATCTGCTCGAAGTTGAAGGTGTGCGGCTTCGGCGGGATGGCGGCCACCCACGGGTAGAGCGTCCCGCGCTCCAGCAGCGGCTGGATCTCGGTCTGGAAGTTCGGCCGATAGCCCGAGGGCCCGGATTTCCACAACCCACGCTCCTGAATCGCCGGCACCTTGCCGTCGCGCACGCCGGCATCAAAGATGGTGTCCCACAGCGAGACCAGGTTGGCGATCTGCGGCGCGTACGACGGCGGGCCGACCAATACCCACGATGCATCGGCACGTATTTCAGTGCCGTCGGTCAGCCGGATCGTCGCAACGATGGGCCCGTCCGAGGTGTCGTCCCACCAGCCGTCGTTGTTGGCGTAGTCGGTGATCTTCGGGTCCGGCGCGATCGTCCCTGAAGTGCCGAATCCGCCGAGCACCAGCAGGCGCCCGGCGTCGTCGGTGCGCAACTCGCCCAGGCTGGTGATGCTTTCGCCGGTGGGGTTGAGTGGCCCGGGCGGGAAGTTCACGCCCTGGTAGTTCGCCGGTGCGCTGGCGGCGTCGAAAC
>Ga0307515_10007439_pt1 | contig 21645 bp, 27 predicted proteins | sample 17_EM_MG_FD_194513 | JGI IMG/M metagenome (GOLD analysis project Ga0307515, IMG submission 194513) | Populus trichocarpa ectomycorrhiza microbial communities from riparian zone in the Pacific Northwest, United States - 17_EM | ecosystem: Host-associated > Plants > Roots > Unclassified | place...
CATCTATGCCTATCTAACATATGCGTACTACTAGCTGTCTTCGCTAACGTCTCGTTAGGTAGATAATACAAGCTTTCTTATCTTCGCTGAGGACTGTCTTCGCTAACGTCTCGTTAGCTTCAACACATCCACCCAGGACCGTCGGGACGACAACATCCTAGACGGCGAGCCCGCGAGTACCCCTCAGGCCGTGACGAAGAAACCGAGAGACAGCTCCGATATCGTCGTTCTCAAAAACTCAGACACGAAGAGCAATTATCATCTCCATCTCAGACCCCGATTCGCTGTTCTCCGGGCCATCCGATACGAAGAGTGAAACGGAAACCGCCTCTTCCACTCACATCGGCAAGGTTGTTGTCATCGAGGATGTGGCCTTCATCACGTAGGTCCGTCTCCTATCTCCTCGATGCACGCACTGAGACCACGCATAAACAGATTCCAGGCAATGCTTCGATATTTGTATACGGACGAGATTGAGTTCGCGTGGTGGGGCTCCACGGAAAGACGCGAAGCCCGTGCACTTGAGAAGATATCGGAATCGTACGGAATTCTCAAGCCCTCACCCGAGTCCGTCTACAGGCTTGCCGACAAGGTGACCAGTTCCCATGTGCCATCTGTCAACTTGGACTGACGTCTTCTTCAGTACGACATACCCAAGCTGAAAGAGCTCGCGTTGCGACAGATCAAAAACGACCTATCCAAGTGTGACATTAACGAGGAAGTGCTTAGCAAGTATACCTCCTGGTGCGTTATCCTCTTTCACTCGAGCCGATCAGGTTCCCACGGACCGGTGACAGGTACCCCGAGTTGAGAGAACTGGAACTCAGACAGCTGGCAAGGGTGTTATTATCTTCCGACTCCGGCCCTACACTAGGGTTATTGAAGACGAAGATCACAAGCTACAGTCATGGGGAATTCCCGCATGCAGACGACATCCTTCCAACCCTTTACGAACTCATGGAGAGCGATGAGTCTGTCAAGGAAACACCACTCCCCGCGGCTGCACCACCCAATGAGGAGGCCAGCAGCAGAGACTGGGAGGGGCTCAAGAAAGGGCCCACGAGCTCCTTGACCAGCGGGACGCTCCTCGACTCTCGGTTTTATGCGGTCGAGTCGGGGTCATCGACCGACCCGCCGAAGATTCGACCGGTATATTTCTGTAGTACAGTGGGTGGCAGTTTTGCGTCCAAGCTAGCAGCATACAAATCATTCATTCGGATCGTGTGCGGGTGAGTTGCTGATCCACCTTTTCAGATTCCTCGAAAATCGGAGCATGGAGAACACCACCTCCTCAATGTGCGGATGGGTATGACGGTGATATCGATGACGAAAATCCTGACGCGTATGGCTCCCCAGAGAGCTACCCTTGTTGAGAACTGTTCGTTGATCCGTTCCAAATTCATTTTGCTCCCTCCAGCGTCCGAGAAAATCCTACGGCCGCGGATTCGCCGATAGAGTCCGCACTTCTGTTGAGTTCAGGGGCGGCAAGGACGTGAGTCACCGTCCGAGATGACAATATGATTGGCTGATCTCTTAATGCAGTTGGAGTCTGGATTCCTTTACGTGTACACCGGTCAGATCACATTCACAAATCTCAGTTCGCAAGATGTTACCCCCTCCGAGAAGGAGGAGGCCCAGGATGGCTACTCTCAAGGAGAGAAGTCTCCACAGGATCCGGAAGGACCCAGTGCCCCACCACCCATTGCTGTTGTGGTTGAACTGTGCTCTGCCAAGTCTGTCTATTGCCTAGCAAACAAGGTTCGTCTCGCACCCCTTCGGGTGATGCGGTCACCGATAGCCCCATCTCGTAGGTCGGCTTGACCGGACTTTGCGATATTGCCCTGAAGGACATTCAGTCCAAGCTAGATAAGGACAATACCGTATATGAGTTGTTCTCTCCTTTCACTGCGAAGTGACCCCATTCCAGACTCTTGATAGTCCATCGTGCTAATGTAACTCCCACATAGCCACAGGCGTATCAGAGAAATGGAATACGAACTGTTCCGGTATAAGCTGAAACCTTCTGTCGACTGTGCTTTGATCCCCGGCATCATTCGAAGCTCTCCGCCGGGTCTAAATTCGCACCGTACGGCAGCCATAGAGTTGATCATTGAAGGGTCCATTCAAGAACGTCGCGAGAGGATTTTCGCAAAGGGGAAGAACAACTTACAGCTAGACCCCACGCCTCAGCCCAAGAGGACCAGCGAGGCACCAAATATTACCATTCCCGTGAAACCCCCTGCCCCTGCTCCTGCGCCGCAACCGTCATCGCAATCTTTGTCTAGTGACACTACCAGGACCGTCACAGCTTGCATCGGCCTCCGCTAAGTATGAAGTATTGCCAGATTCAACGGCTCTTTCGAAGTCCGCAAAAGAGATCAAGGCTGCACGAAGCAAAGAACCACCAATAGATGTTAAGACGAACCCGTCTCCATCAGAGGACCTCGTGGGACTGGAATGTGAAAATTGTCGTCTCATGCGACCGCGAAGCTGCCTTCTAAGCGGCGTCTACTGTGGGTGGTTATTCTGTCGGGCTCGGTGGAGCAATGTGAAGTGCGCCGGTTGCGGGACTATTAGGGTCGACGACGTCGATGCCTGTACCGGCTGTCACCGCACGTTCGAGTAAGGAGATGTGTATCATGGATTACCCAGCTGTACTCAGTTACTAGGTAGTTCTAATTGACACTTGCCCCCGATGATGAACAAATCGTCTATGCGAGGCTGACGCAGTTCAGGTAAAAAGCCTCGAATTGAACGCGGGCGAAGCCGTCGCCCGTCGCCGTTGGAGGGAGCTTCCTGAGCACGGTGCGTTGCACAGCATATCACTTTTGTGCTCACCGTGAGGTAGTTGGCATGAGTCCATTCCACCCCACCCGCGTGCCACCCAGTCCTACGTTCGATCCACGATGCTTACTGTTTTTTTTTCGGCGTTCCGGGCGGGATGTGGTTTCTCTGGGGACTATTATACATATTCCTGTCACTTCACCAGAACCTTGGAACGTGAAGATTTGGTTCTCCGGATCCGTTTCGCTAGCACAGCTTCACCTTCCACATTGGCATCAGTCATGTTCAACCTTTACGCGTTCTATTGGCCGTTCCAATTTCTGAGTGTTCGCCTCTGAGTCTTCCGTGGAAGAACTTGTAAGAAAAAACCAGTCGTCCTCAAATTTTATACGTTTCAAGCGTCGAGACTCGACGAACTGGAGTGGACCCACTCGCATCCGCAGCAGGCGCAGACACGCGGAACCTGGCGGATCCAGGTTATCGTTCAGATCTTCTATGATATTGGTGACACGATTGATCATTGATGTCTACCTGGGTACGTCGAACTCAATCTTGCTAAGTGGGTATTCCGGGTCTTTGACTAGTCCCCAATGCTGAGCACAATTGACACGATGATCCAGGGGTGATATACCATATTGCTTAGCATCGAGTTGGACCCTGAACGTGAACGTTTGAGCAGCTATTGTAGCTAGGCACAGCCCTTCTAGGCCTTCTCGCCTTATCCATTCAAGGTCTAGCCGCCTGCAGTTAACCCCCAGCTGTTCCCCCGATCATTCCATCGGACGCCACACAGTGAAATGCTTCCCGTAGCCGCGATCGATGATTAAATGATCCCTATCACCTCCGACGGGAGATCATCAGGGCTCAAGGAGAATAGATAATTTCGCGAGGCGAAACGTAGTACTATAATAAATAAAAATACATTCGAAATGGAGAGGTGAAGAAGAGTTCCTACGAGGCTAGGGTCTCTGCTTTCCCCATTTCTCCCGCCAGGGTCCGAGCCCGACTGCTAGCCGGGGTACTCACAGAGATCCCTCAAGCCCAGATGCAATATCCCACTCGCTTTTAGGGATTAGATGCTTATCCCGCGCAACTATACGAGACGGAAGATCGTAAGCGTCAACAATGCAGGCGATGGCGTAAGATCGAAGCTTACAATTCCGAGGGACGGCAACGGACTGGACAGCGGCGAAGAGTGAGAGGAGGACGACAGCCCTGGAGAATGAGAGGAATTTCATGATATCTTTTGAACGTGAGGGGTCGTGATTGAGCCCTGAGCTCGAGCTTATGATTGTGGTGGGGTGAGTGAAGGTGGGATCTGTTTGGAACCGGGGAGTCGAAACCGAGGAGCTTTTAATATTACCTTCAACACTGGGAGGTTTAACGTTTAACCCCCAATCGATATCAGCGTCCATCATTCTTCATTGTCGGGTCGCTTGGATGGCGTGTACGACAGTCCCTATAGTAGATCGATCAATCAGCGCTCAGCGCTCAGCGCCAAAATGCTGACTACACGGGGAGGTACACAAAGGAAAGCGTTTCACTGGAATGAAACGGTTTCTGCCACCACGTTGATCAGCTATCGGTATTCATAAGACAGGGGTTTCCTGTCTGCGATCATACTACATCGAACTGGCTTCTCTGCCTCCGTACCGCCAATATATACCGCTTGATCCTGTGTACATTCACTAGAACTGTTCATCGATTATCCGTGGTGAAAGGGGTTCAATGTAGGCGGAATGAATGGGACACGACACACGTCAACCCTTGGCATACCACCGGACAGCAAAGCTCGCACACTGCGAACCCAGTGCATGCAACGAAAATGGGCCGCGCAGTTCGGGATAGTATTTTGAGCCACACCGCACCGAGTGGAGCGCTGCAATAGCACCGCAGAGGGGATCTCATTACTGGCGGTGAGCGGGAGCCCGGGCGGTGCCTACTGCGGGGTTGATCTGGGAGGAGCTCTGCAGGCGAAACGGGACCTTTAAGGACTCAACCGGCATCTTAAGTTACGCATCAAGCTTCCGGTCCGACTCGATTTCGCCGAGCTCCCTGAGTGGACTGGATACAAAAGTAGAAGGTAATCTCGGCCCGCATCCAATTGGCCGCCCACTGACTCAGAAGGAATGCATGGTCTGCGTCAACAGTATACCAACCTGCAATTGTCTCGTGGTGAACACAGGTATTATACACCCCGCCACACCAACTGATTGGCCTCCAACGACGACGGGCGATGACTTAGCCCACGTTCGCCCCAATTCGAGGCTCCTTACTTGAACCGCGTCAACCTTGCACAGACTTGTTTATCATCGGGCGCAAGTGTCAATTAGAACTACAGAGTAACTGAGTACAGCTTGGTAATCCACGATACACATGTTTACTTGAACTTGCGGTGACAGCCGGTACAGGCATCGACGCCGCGGACAAAGATAGTCCCACAACCAACGCATTTCATCCTTATAGAGAGACACCGTGTACAAAAAGCGCCAGACCAGGGACCGCTTCGCGATCGTTTGAAATGACAACTCTCACATTCCAGTTCCACAGAGTCATCTGATGGTGACGAGTTCGTCTTTACATCTGCTGGCGGTTCCTCACATCGTGTCACCCCCTGGATCTTCTTTGCGGGCTTCAAAAGACCCGGTGAGTCCTGTGATGCTTCGTACTCAGCAGAGGCAGACATGAGGCTTGTGACGATCCCAGCGGTGTCATTAGGCAAAGATTGTGATGGTGGCTGCGGCGCAGGAGCAGGAGCAAGGGGTTGCGCTTCCGGGATGGAAATATTCGGCGTAATGTTGGTCCCCTTGGCCTGAGATGGAGGATCTGGCCGTGGGCTGTTCTTCGCCTTTTCGAACATCCTCTCGCGACGTTCTTGAATGGACCCTTCGATAATCAATTCTATGGCTGCCGTACGGTGCGAATTTAGACCCGACGAAGAGCGCCGAATGATGCCGGGGATCAAAGCACAGTCGACAGAAGGTTTCAGCTTAGACCGGAACAGTTCGTATTCCATTTCTCTGGCACGCTTGTGGCTATGTGGGAGTTTCGTTAGTGTGGTGAATTGTCAAGAATCTGGAATGAGTTACTTTGCAGTGAAAGGAGAGAACAGCTCATGCACGATATTGTTCTTATCCAGCTTGGACTGAATATCCTTCAGGGCAACATCGCAAAGTCCGGTCAAGCCAACCTACGCGAAGGAGCCATCAGTAACCGCATCACTTCGAAAGGGTGCGAGACGACCTTGTTGGCTAGGCAATAGACGGACTTTGGAGAGCACGGTTCAACCACAACAGCGGTGGGTGGTGGGGCATTGAGCTCTTCCGGATCCTGTGGAGACTTCTCTCCTTGAGAGTAGCCATCCTGAGCCTCCCCCTTTTTTGTGGGGGTAACATCTTGCGAACTGAGGTTTGCGAACGTGATCTGACCGGTGTACGCGTAAAGAAATACAGCACTCCAACTGCACCAAAAGATCAGTCAATAATATTTCCACCTCGGGAAATGGCTCACGTCTTTACAGCCCCTGATTTCAACAGAAGCGCGGACTCTATTGGTAAGTCTGCGGCCGTAGGGTTTTCTCGGACACTGGAAGGAGCAAACTGAGTTCGTGGCGATGGATTGGGAAGGGATCAACAAACAGCCTTGAACAAGGGTAGTACTCCGAGGAGCCCTCTGGGTCAGGATTTTCGTCATCAATATCACTATCGTACCCATCCTCACATCGAGGAGGTGGTGCTCTTCGTGCTCTGAGTTTCGAGGAGTCTGGAACGATGGATCAACAACCCATCCACGCCGCGATGTGACCTGGGTGAGGGACTTACATTCTCCTAGCTTGGATGCGAAACTCCCACCCACTGTACTACAGAAATATATCGGTCGAATCTTCGGCAAACCAACCAACAACCGTGACTCTACAGCATAAAACTGGGAGTCGAGGAACGTCCCACTGGTCAGGGAACTCGTTAGCGCCCTCTTGAGCCCCTCCCAGTCTTCCCCCGCGGCCTCCTCGTTGGGCGGTGCAGCCGCAGGGAGTGGTGTTTCCTTGACAGACTCGTCGCTCTCCATGAGCTCATAAAGGGTTGGAAGGATGTCCTCTGCATGCGGCAATTCCCCATGGCCGTAGCTTTTGATTTTCGTCTTCAACAACCCTAGTGTAGGGCCGCAGTCGGAAGATAATAACATCCTTGCTAGCTGTCCGAGTTCCAGTTCTCTCAACTCGGGGTACCTATCGCCGGTCTTTGGGAACTCGATCGGCTCGAGTGGAGTGAAAGAGGATAACGCACCAGGAGGTGTACTTGCTAAATGCTTCCTCCGTAATGTTACACTTGGATAGATCTTGTTGGATCTGCCGCAATGCGAGCTCTTTCAACTCGGGTATGTCGTACTGAAGACACGTCAGTCCGAGTTGGCAAGGGGCACATGGGAACTGGTCACCTTGTCGGCAAGTCTGTAGACGGATTTGGGTGAGGGTTTGGGAATTCCGTGCGATTCTGATATCTTCTCAAGAGCACGCGCTTTGCGTCTTTCCACGGAGCCCCATGGCGCGAACTCAATCTCGTCTGTGTATAAGTACCGAAGCATCGCCTGGAATCTGTTTATGCGTGATCTCAGTGCATGCATCGAGGAGATAGGAAACGGACCTACGTGACGAAGGCCACATCCTCGATGACAACAACCTTGCCGATGTGAGTGGAAGAAGTCGTTTCTGTTTCACCCTTCGTGTCGGATGACCCGGAGAACAACGAATCGAGGTCTGAGACGGAGGTAATTTCAGAGGATTCGTTGCTCTTCACGTCCGAGTTTTCGAGAACGACGATATCGGAGTTGTCTCTCGGCTTCATCGTCACGACCTGAGGAGCACTCGCGGGCTCGTCGTCCAGAATGTCGTCGTCATCGTCGTCGTCACCCTCTTCGAGGTCACTGTCGCCCTCATAGTCGTAGCGGGTCGTATAAGGCTTTCTATCTGTTGGAAACCTAGCCCTCAGGTTTTCCTCGGTTCTTCTCCCGTCGAGCACTGTCAGCAAGTTAGCTCAAGTATTTCGGACAGCTGAGGCCAACGTACGAGAAGCAAGGCGTGGTACGCGCTTCGCGACGTGTCCATTGACGAAAAGCGGCTTCGGATCTCCAACGCGTCCAGGCTTAGATGCACGTTTTGAAAAGAGCCAGAATTTGGTGTCGACAAAGGTTCCGGAAGTGATCGAATCTCTCAGAGCTTCTTGCAGCGGGAACGGAATAGTCATAGTCAGGGCGGCAACGTTCGCAATGGGTGAGTTTTCAGACGGGTCCAAGTGATACACGTGGTTCGGGCGAGGCTGATTATCTTAGCGTCTATGCAATATTTAACTCAAGATACAGAGATATGTCGACAAACCCAAACCCCCGAACAACGGTTAAAGTAAACCACGAAAAGAGGGGATCGCGACACTCTAGATGACTCCGAAAATCGAACTTCAAGTCAAGGTCTCACAAAAATAAACAGCGACCCCTGTACCCCCACCCTTCAGGAGACCGAATTACACTGCCGATGCACTCGCAAAGTCTCCCTCTCTCTGTACCTCCATAAGAAACTCCTGGCTTCAGAAGGATCCGGATTCACATCCACTAGTCTCCCTCGTATTGCGGTTGGTATTTCCCGTCGAGGTTGTACAAGGTAATGTCCAAGGATTCCCACAATGCTGAGCCCGAGTCGGCGGGCCCAGAAATAGGAATATCCGTCGGCACGCGAAGAGACACTTTGGAAGGCTGGCTGCTGGTGATAGTGGAGAGACATTTCCCAATAAATTGGCAAGGTCGGGCGGGTTCCTCATGAGCCAACGAAAGAGCGATTTTGCGGAGGTTAGGACAGCACGCAAGTGAGAGTCCATCGCAGTCGGCACCTTGAACTTGCACGAGCGACATACGATCGGAGATCGAGTTCACTCACCAGTCGCATTTGCGAATGTGTGAAATTCCTCCAACAATCCAGCGTACGCCTCTACGAGAGGCCAATGATCTCGCCATGAATCGCAGAATTCACCTCACGGAGATGCCTGCTGAGTCTCACGGTGATCAAGCATGTCACATTTTCGAGGGAAGAGCCAAAGGAATGAAGCATCGAAACCACGGAGGTGGTACGCATGTACCATCTCCCAACCTCCAAGGCCCGGAGCGCGGACAAGGACTGGAAATGGGAAGCAGCATCGGTGACGGTTGATGAGTTAAGCCAGGATGACGGGGGTAGCGTATGTGAGAAATAGTTCTCCGATAGGGTCGGATGCTCGACGAACGAGGAGGCCATCGGCTGGAGACCAAATAACAGGCTCCGAGGCTGTTCCTGTCGTCGACGTGATCGATGATGCGGTCGATAAGCTCCTGCGGTAGTCCGGACATGATGGTGGTCACCGCGCAACAGGCTCTGCCCGTCCCGATCTTGCGTAGTCGAAGAAAGTTCAAGCCACACCTCAGTGCCTCTGAGACTACAGTTCGCTCTATGCTTATTCGTATCCTCAGATACGCGTTCATCCGGGCCCACCTATCTGTTCTTGAGTGTAGAGAAGCCGTGGCAGAACTGAATTGCATCCCACTTCTCCAGATTCCTCAAGGCGGTGGTGGTCGGCTCTTCGCACATAATTATCGCGATTCCAGAGCGACCTCTGATATCTCACCTGGTGAAGATTTCGGTAAAGATGGAGTATCCAGTCCCTATGTCCCCCTGTCAGTGGCGGGAGGTCCAGGGAGAACTCACGAGTTAGAGATTGACCACCCTTCATCATCAATAACTGACGGTGGATCCGGGCGTTTTGAATGTAATACCAGAGGTTCAAGAGTTTGGGCTAGGCAACAGGGACTGAGGGAAAGGGTGGACAATCTCTGACTCGTGAGTTCTCCTCGGACTTCACTCACAGGATGAGATAGGGGCTAGATATTCCAAATATCAGAGGTCACTCGTCATTGTTATGTGCAAAGAGCTGACCACCGCCGCGTCGACTTGGAGGAACAAGGGCGAGCGGGATGCAGTTCAGCGTCGACCACGGTTTCTTGAGAACGGACACGGATGAGCGCGCATCTGAGGATATAAATGAGCGTAGAGCGGATTGCAGTCTCAGAGGTACCGATGTGTAGATGCGATCGAGTCGAGCAGAACCTGTTGGACGGCGACCACCATCATGTCCGGATTACCACAGGAGCTTATCGACCGCATCATCGACCACGTCGACGACGGGATCAGCCTCAGAGCCTGTTCTTTGGTCTCCAGCAGATGGTCTCCCCGTAGCCGGAAACATCTATTCGCACAAGTAGAACTCGCCTCGATAAGCGACCTGCAACGTTGGTGTGCCCGCATCCACCCAGGACCGTCGGGGCTATCCTCCCTCGTCGAGCATCTGACCCTATCAGAGTCTCATCCCTCGTCTACGTCACCCTCGCCATCCTGGCTTCACCCATCAATCCTCACCGATGCTGCTCCCCATTTCCAGTCCTTTTCTGCGCTCCGGGCGCTGGAGGCTCGGAGATGGTGCATGACTACCGACCGCATATCGTTGGTGATTCATTCCCTCGGCTCTTCTATCAAAAATGTGACACGTTTGACATTGGGGAATGTCACTGTCCATCCTTCAACCCTCACGATGTTCATCGGTTACTTCCCACATCTCGTCAATCTTTCCATCTCCGCCGTCAATCTTCCCATGACGCTCGAGGGTACCGGCGATTCACATCGCGAGTTCCATGGCGAGATTTTCCCAACCCATCCACGAGGGGAGTTCAATGCATACCAAGTGTCAGGGGGGGTCTTCAAAACCATTGCCCTCCTCGAACCGCGGTTCCACCGAGTCACTCTCAATTGCGAGAGCTACGGATCGTGGCGTGAATATTGGCCTCTTGTAGAGGCGTGTGGTGGATCGTTGGAGGAACTCCAGATCCTCACAGATGCGACCAGTGAGTGAACTCATCTGGATCTCTGATAATATGTTGCTCATATGAGTTCAAGATGCCGACTGCGATGGACTCTCACTCGCGTGCTGTCCCAGGCTCCGCGAAATCGGCCTTTCGTTGGCTCATGAAAAATCCGCTGGACCTTGTCAATTTGTCGAGAAATGTCTCTCCACCATCACTAGCAGCCAGCTTTCCAAAGTTTCTTTGCGTGAGCGGACAGATTTTCCATTTTTCAGGGGCCCTGAATCGACCTACGGACGGTGGGATCCCATGGACCCCATCTTTTACAACCTCGCCAGAAGATACCAACCGCGATACGAGGGGGACAAGATGGTGGTCGAGCTGATGGATGTGAACCCGGATCCTTCGGAAGTCGAGAGTTTCTTGTGGAGATACAGGGAGAGGGGGACTTTGCGAGTGCATCCGCAATGTGATTTGATCTTCTGAAGGGCGACAATAGAGGAGTTTTTGTTTGTTTTTGAGACCTTGACTCGAAGTTGATGGGACTACGTAGAGTGCTGTGATTGCCTCCTTTCATAGTGTACTCTAGCCGTCGTTCGGGGGGTTTGGGTTTGTCGACATATCTCTGTATCTTGAGTTAGATGTTGCATAGACGCTAAAGATAACCGGCCACGCTGGCCCAAACCTCGTGTATCACTTGAACTCGTCTGAAAACTCGCCCGTTGTGAACATTGCCACCATGACCATGACTATTCCGTTCCCGCTGCAAGAAGCTCTGAAAGATTCGATCACATCCGGAACCTTCGTCGACACCAAGTTCTGGCTCTTCTCAAAACGTGCATCTAAGCCTGGACGCGTTGGAGATCCGAAGCCACTTTTTGTCAACGGACACGTCGTGAGGCGCGTACCACGCCTTGCTTCTCGTGCGTTGACCTCAGTTGTCCGAGATACTTGAGCTAACTCACTGACAGTGCTCGACGATAGAGGAACCAAGGAGAATTTGAGGGCTAGATTTCCCACAGATAGAAGACCCTATACGACCCGCTACGACTATGAGGACGACAGTGACCTCGAAGAGGATGACGACGACGACGACGACGACGACGACGGCGACAGTCTAGACGACGAGTCCGCGGGTGTCCCTCAAGCTGTAACGGAGAAGCTAAGAGACAACGATGTTGTCGTTCTCGAAAAACCGAACGCAAAGAGCAATCAATCTTCTGATATCATCTCCGTCTCAGACCTCGATTCGCTGTTCTCCGAGTCAGCCGAAACGAAGGGCGAAACAGAGATCACCTCCCACGTTGGCAAGGTTGTTGTCATCGAGGATGTGGCCTTCGTCACGTATGTCCCTTCCTCATCTTCTCGTGAGTGCACTAAGATTACGTGCAACAGATTCCAGGCGATGCTTCGGTACTTGTACACGGACGAGATTGAGTTCGCGCCATGGGGCTCCACGGAGGGACGCAAAGCCCGTGCTCTCGAGAAGACATCGGAATCGTACGGAATCCCAAAACCTTCACCCAAATCCGTCTACAGACTTGCCGACAAGGTGACGAGTTCCCATGTCCCCCCTGCCAACTCGTACTGACGCCGTCCCTAGTACGACATACCCGAGTTGAAACAGCTCGCGTTGCGACAGATCCAACAAGACCTATCCAAGTGCAGCATCACCGAAGAAGTCTTTAGCGAGTACACCTCCTGGTAGGTTATCCGCTTTTATTCAGGCCGGTCAGGTTCCCACGGATCGACAGGTACCCCGAGTTGAGGGAACTTGAACTCAGGCAGTTGGCACGAGTACTGTTGTCTTCCAATCCCGGCCCTACACTGTGGTTGTTGAAGGCGAAAGTCAAAAGCTACGGTCACGGGGAATTGTCACATGCAGAGCACGTCCTTCCAGCTCTCTACGAGCTCATGGAGAGTGATGAGTCAGTCGAAGAAACACCGCTCCCCGCGGCTGCACCACGAAATAATCAGCAGGCCACGGGCGGAGACTGGGAGGGGCTCAAGAGGGCGCTCACGAGCTCCCTGACCAGCGGGACGTTCCTCGACTCCCAGTTTTATGCAGTCGAATCACGGTCATCGACAGGTCTGCCGAAGATTCTGCCAGTATACTTTTGCAGTACGGTGGCTGGCAGTTTCACGTCCATGCTAGTAGCACGTAAGTCCCTCATTCAGGTCACATGTGGGTGAGTTGCTGATCCATCGTTTCAGATTCGTCAAGAATCAGAGCACGGAGAGCACCACCTCCTCGATGTGCGGATGGGTATGACAGCGATATTGATGACGAAAATCCTGACCCGCATAGCTCTCCGGAGAGCTACCCTTGTTCAAGGCTGTTTGTTGGTCCCTTCCAAATTCATCGCCGTGGACTTAGTTTGCTCCCTCCAGGGTCCGAGAAAATTCTACGGCTGCGGACTCGCCGATAGAGTCCGCACTTCTGTTGAAATCAGGGGCTGCAAAGACGTGAGCCATTATCTGGGGCGGCAATAAGATTGACTGATCTCTTGGTGCAGCTGGGGTGCTGTGTTCCTTTACGCGTACACCGGTCGGATCGCATTCGCAAATCTCAGTTCGCAAGATGTTACACCCTCCGAGAAGGGGGAGGCTCAGGATGGCTCTCAACGAGATGGGAGGTCTCCACAGGGTCCAGGACGGCACAGTGTTCCACAACCTAGTGCTGTTGTGGCTGAACCGTGCTCTCCCAAGTCTGTCTATTGCCTAGCAAACAAGGTTCGTCTTGCATCCCTTCGAGGTTATGCGGTCACCGATAGCCCTTTCGCGTAGGTCGGCTTGATCGGACTTTGCAATGTTGCCCTGAAGGATATTCAGTCCAAGCTGGATAAGGACAATATCGTACATGAGCTGTTCTCTCCTTTCACTGCAAAGTAATTCATTCCGGACTCTTGACAACTCACCACGCTAATGTAACTCCCACTTAGCCACAAGCGTGCCGGAGAAATGGAATACAAACTGTTCCGGTCTAAGTTGAAACCTTCCGTCGACGGTACTTTGGTCTCCAGCATCATTCGGAGTTCTTCGTCGGGTTTGAGTTCGCACCGTGGGGCAGTAATCGAGTTGATGATCGAGGGGTCCATTCGAGAACGTCGCGAGAGGACGTTCACAAGGGCGAAGAACAGCTTACGGCCAGATCCTACACCTCAGGCCAAGAGGACCAGTGAGACGCCGAATATGCCCATTCCAGAAGTGCGACTCTCTACCCCAGCCCCTGCCCCACAGCTACCGTCGCAGTCTTTGCCTAATGACGCCAACGGTATTGTCACAAGCCTCGCATCGGCCTCCGCTAAGTACAATACATCGCCAGATTCACCGGCTCTTCCGAGGCGCACAAACGGGATCGAGATAGCGCGAGGCGAGGAATCACCAGCAGATGTCAAGACGAACCCATCCCCATCAGAGGACTCTGTGGAACTGGCATGTCTGAGTTGTGGTATTAGGCAGCTGCGGGGCTGTCTCTGGAATGGCGTCTACTGTAGACCGTGTCCCTCATGGTTTGGAGGTGTTAAGATGAAGTGCGTTGGTTGTGATACTATTAGGACCGACGACGTTGGTGTTTGTACCAGCTGTCACCGCACGTTCAAGTAAGGAGATGTGTATCATAGATTACCCGGCTGTGCCCAGTTACTCGTTAGTTTTAATTGATACTTTTGCCCGATGGTGTTGACGCAGTTCGGGTAAAAAGCTTCGAATTGGAGCGAACATGGACGAGGCCACCACCCGTCGCCGCTGGAGGACGATCATTGGGTGTGGTGCGGTGTACATTTCTTGCGCCCACCACGAGGCAGTTGGTATGAGTCCATTCCGCCCCACTCGCGTGCTGCCCAGCCCTACCCTCGGTTCATGATGCTTACTGTTTTTTTTCGGTGTTCTAAGTGAGGTGTGGTTTCCCTGGAGACTATTGTGCATATTCCTATTACTTCTGAGCCTTGGAACGCGAAGATCTGGTTCTTCGTTTCGCTGGCGCAGCTTCACCTTTCATATGAGTTCGTGGCGTCAGTCACGTTCAACCTCTACGCGTTCGATTGGTCGCCCCAACTTTCGGGTGTCCGCCTCCGAGTCTTCCGCGGAAGAGCATGCAGGAGAAAATTCGTCGTCCCCAGATTTGATCCGTTTCAAGCGTCGAAATTCGACCAGCTGGAGTGAATCCACTTGCTTCTGTAGCCGCAGCAGGCACAGACACGCGGAACCTGGTAAGCAGACCCAGGTCACCCGTTCAGATCTTCTATGATGTTGATGACATAGTTAATCATCGATGTATACCTGGGTACGTCAAATTCAATCTCGCTGAAGACGTATTCCGGGTCTTTGGCTAGTCCCTAAAGCTGAACACGATTGGCATAATGGTCCGGGGGGAATGCCATACCGCCTGCCATTGAGTTGGACCCTGAACGTGAACATTTGAGCAGCTATTGTACAATGTAACTAGGCACCACTTATCGGTCCGAGATCTAGCCGCAATTAGCCCCCAGCTGTTTTTGATCGTTCCAACGCCACATAAAATGCTTCCCGTATGATCAATGATCCGGCGGAGGATTATCAGGGCTCGAGGAGAATAGATAATTTCACAAGGCGAAACATAGAACTGGTAAATATAAATATAAATACGTTCTGAATGCAGAGGTAAAGAAGAGTTCCCACGCTAGGATGTCTCCTTTTCCCCATTTCGGCTAGCTGGGGTACTCACAGAGATCCCTGAGGCTCAGAGACACACCACGATATCTGACTCGCGTTTAGGAATTGGGCACTTATCCCGCACAACTGTATCAGACGGAATATCGCAAGCGTTAACAATGCAGGCAGTAGCGTAGGATCTAAGCTTACCATTCCGAGGGATGGCAACGGACTGGACAGCGGCGAAGAGTGAGAAGAGGACGACAGCCCCGAAGAACGAGAAGAACTTCATGATATCTCCTGAACGTGGGGAGTCGTGTTAAGCCTGGGCCTGAGCTTGAGCTTCGGAGTGTGGTGGGGTGGGTGAAGGCGGGATCTGCTTGGGACCGGGGGGTTGAAACTGAGCTTTTTATCACAGTGTGGAGTATCCGGGGATAGCCAGGTGAGCCTCCACCTACAGCACTGAAAGATTTAACCTCCAATCAATATCAATGTTCGTCATTCTTCGTTCTCTATCAGCAAAATCGGAAAATTTCTGCGCGGCTTCTGTGTCGCTGTGGCGATGTTCGATCACCGGCAGGGGCTGCACATGGATTTCGACGCCAGCCTCAACTTTTTTGCCGGGCTGGCAGGTCTTTTCAGGTGGGTCATCGATCATTGATCATCTTTTGCGACGCGGTGGTCCAACGACGATGACCGGCTGTTCAGCGGACCAGGTCAAGGGGTGGTGTATGCTGCCAACGGGGCGAAGCGGCGGGTGGCATGGTGTGGGTGGGAGGGCCATGGACATCGAGTAGCAATAGGACCCGCGGATTAGAGGTCCCCGTCCTTCGGTTGAACTTAGTGGGAGGAACGAGGGGCATGCCGGATTTGCTATTTGCTGAGTCCGAATTCTCTGTTCTCGGCAGCTTCCGGATGGCCCCGTTCCAGCAAACAAAAAAAAAACACCCTGAGTGTCCCTGCCAACATTCCAGATAGTCGGACACTCCCCAGTTCAATCAATCAGCCCTGGCCTCAACGCCGAAACGCTGACAGCATGGGGAGCAAATTGGTCAATATTTACAAGCCAGAGTTTCCTATGTACCGGCATATGGGTCTCGGCTGTGATCGTAACATGAAATTGACTTCCCTTCCTCATACCATCAACACCGCTCAAATTACCCTTGATGCTATGTACCTTCATTAGACTCGTTCATCTACTATCCTCGTCACCCTCTCTGGTTTGCCCTCAGGCTACGATCTCCTGGCTTCGTGGGCCTGCACCTGTCTCGTACAGCAGGAGCGAGGCCTCCCAAAACCCGGCGCGACACAACCCTCTGTGAACAGCACACCTAGGGTACTCGGATAAATGTTCCGTGTAAGTCCGTGATTGTTTTTGAGGTGCAGGGCTGTTGTAAAGATTATTTGGCAGCCGGGATGTGGCAACCAATGACCAACTGGACACCCGTTAGTGAAATTGCATGTCATCGCTCGCAGTCACCTATATGGATCGGCCACCCTGTAAATCTGCGGGTTCATGCGGGTGATATTGTTACAACGTGATATGTACGTTGTGTATCACGATACAGGGTGGAACGTTTCATGGTTGTTGACAGGAACACAGAAGTGCGGAACGCTGCTCGATGTGGTAGGGTTGCCGCCAATAGAAGGGGATGTTTTGTTCAGTGCTTGAGTTTCGTTCAGGTGCATCGGCAAAACCAACTCCTTCGGGTAGCGTTACCCCAGCTTCATTGAGGCTCCCGACCTCGGTTAGGGGCAGAGGAAGCCTCGACTGGAATTTGCTAAGCGGTCGGGTAGCGCTACGTAAGTATGACGTCTTTCGCTTCAAGCTGAGCGAAGTGTTCATGTAAACGTGAGCGCAGAAATGAACAATTGAACTGTTCATTTGGAAGGGGTTCAATGTAGGTGCAATGAATGGGATACGATATACGTGAGCCTCTGGCACGGTACTGGACAACGGAGCTCGCATACCGCCAATCTGGGTGATGAAAACGGGCCGCATTAGTACCACCTGCGGTTCGGGATACCCCAAGGAGCCACGCCACAGGAGTCAACCGAGCTAACAAGAGCGCTTCGCGTGAGCCGATTCCGGGCTGGCCAGTTCGACTTGCAGGGTCTGAGCGCTGAGCGCTCGAGCACCGACAGCTCCATCCCTGTAGCTCCGCCCATGCACCCCCTTGCCCTGCCAGCGCGACCGGTGACATGTGGCACGTCGCAACTCACCAATCATGTATTCCTCAATATCCTTGGAGTGGCCAAAATCAAATATGGGCCGGGGTTATCCTCGACTTCTGTATCCTGTCCACTCAGGAAGTTCAGCGAAATCGAACCGGAAGGCTCGGCATCACTATGCACCGTCAAACTGGACTAATTGTCTCGTTGATTATTGGGTTTTTGGCATGACAAGACGAAAGTCAGACCGATAACCGGCCCCAGTTTGATGGTATTTATTTACCGTTATAAGCCGCCCAAACCGCTCAAACCTGCTCTTTCACCGTTGGCACGATGGGTAAGGTAGCGTCGAAAGTCAAACCTTTGTCCCCAACCCTGAAGAAACACTCTCACCCGTTGGACTCTCTTGATGCGGATGAGGTATCGTACAAACAGTCGGGGGAACGGAGGCCACGATCACTGATATTCCCTCAGATTGTCGCTGTCTCTCGTGCCGTTCAGCTCTACGCCGCCGAGAAACTGTCTACCAAGGCCCTGAGGTTCATCCTATGCAATCTCCTGCCACCTCCGAAGAGGCAAGTTCTTGCATACCTTGGAATTCCTCTCGTCACCGGTCAGGAGCCAGGGCCGCACCCTGGCAAACTCCCACGCAAAGCGGAGGTTGACGTGAGTATCCTTCTCGAAAGCTACCCATCCCAAGATCCGCAGTTGACGTTATGGACAGTTCATTGATCTGCTGACCGGGTGCGTAGCCTGCCGACCATTTTAACCCTTCATTTGACCCGGAATATTGCTCAGTTGCGCATACAACTTGATCCTGACCCTAGGTGGAACTGGGTGGACCGTTGAATCTGCCGAAAAGTTTCCAACCGGCTCACAACCACAAATTACACTTGAGGAACTTTTGGACTGCGAGGAGATCATACAAGCGGACCATCAAGTTCAAAGGTTGGCGAAGGAAGTCGGTGAGTGGCGGAACCCGCTTCCGCAAACCCCTCTAGCGGATTTAACGTTCCACAGGCGTCGAGCCCCACCAGATCTCTGTAGACGGCTGGGCAATTGGCTATGACGAAAGGTTTCCACTCACCACCAGAATCCAGCAAGGAATATGTTTCGCTCGGTATTCGGAACACGAGAACCTCTATGCTCATCCTCTGGTAAGTGGCAAACCCAATCTCGGAAAGCACGCTCACGGTTGTTTTTCCTCGTAGGACTTTGTCCCAATTGTTGATATGGTGGCTAGGAAGGTCATACATATTGACTTCCCTGCTCACTACATATATGTCGATGAAGGGGAAAAAGAACATAGGCTATCTGCGACCACAACAGCTCCCCACCCCTTGGACGTCCCGGCGTTAGATCACTCCGGCCGAGAGCGTATCCCACCTCCAACCGGGAGATTTGATTTCCTGCCCGACCTCATCGCCGAAAATGATAAAAGTTTCAGGGGTCGAGATGATTTGAAGCCTCTTCATATTGTTCAACCCGAAGGTGTCAGTTTCAAGATGAACGGCAACGAGCTCGAGTGGCAAAAGTGGAAAATGCACATCTGTGAGCAAGCGTGCCTCCTGTGGCAGTTGTCAACGATAATGTTGAACACACCATAGCATTCGGTCACCGGGAGGGTATTATACTCTCGACGATCACGTACAACGATGACGGGGTCATTAGACCGATCTTCTACCGCCTTTCCCCGGCGGAGATGGTCGTTCCATACGCGGCACCTGAACACCCCCACCCGCGCAAATTCGCGTTTGATGTGTGAGCTCCCTCCACTGCTCCTCATTTATTTTAACCGAGCTTTGTTCATCGGATTAGTGGCGAATGTGGATTGGGGACGATTGCGAATGAACTTGCGCTTGGGTGTGACTGCTTAGGGCAGATTCATTACTTGGTCCGTTGTTGTTTGAATATGGGATGACAGTATCTGATCAGACGACAGCCCGGGGCGTATGTTAGCCACAGTGGCCAGCCAGTCACGATCAAGAACGCGATCTGCATCCACGAAGAAGACGCCGGAATCCTCTGGAAGCACAGCGACTTTCGAATTGGCGGACGCTCTAAGGCCGCTCGCGCCAGGCGCCTCGTTGTCAGCATGGCATGCACGCTGGCTAACTACGGTAACCTCTCAGTGCTCCGACCTTTGGTTCATGGCTAAATGTAGAACGCCGCAGATTACATTTGGAATTACTACTTTTACCAAGACGGCTCCATCGACTCCGAGATTAAACTGACTGGAATCTTGCAAACCTATGTTGCGGGGGAAAATGAACCTAACCCCTACGGGACCACCGTCGCACCTGGAGTTAATGCTCAGTATCACCAGCACATCTTCTCATTGCGGGTCGACCCGATGGTTGATGGGCTTGCGAACAGCGTCCTCGAGACGGACGTAGTTCCATCCCCAGCCCCTTTTGGGTCGCCGGAGAACTTCGCCGGCAACGCATTCACGACCGAGAAGCAAATCCTCGAGGTCGAAGGGTCCCGTGACTATGATTGGGCAGCTGATAGACGGTGGAAGATTATTAATACCAGCAACAAGCACTACGCTTCCGGTGAGTATACTGGTTATGGGATCCATCTCAAAGGGGGGGTGGTTCCCCTGCTTGCCAAGGAGGATAGTTGGGTAGCCCAGAGGGCAAAGTTCGCGTCTAAGCCCCTGTGGGTGGTCAAGGACAAGGAGACTGAGAAAGGCTCTGAGCGGTTGTGGCCCGCTGGCAAGTATGTCTCACAGAGTCGTGGTGAGGTAGACGATTCTATCAGGAAATGGGTCGAGGGAGAGGCCAGCGTCGAGAACGAAGACATCTTGCTGTTCTTAACCGTCGGTGAGTCGGGACGCAACACACCTGTTTCTCACGTTCAAACCGGTTTTTATGTGCAGGCGTGACGCATATCCCCCGCCCTGAGGACTTCCCTGTGTGAGATTGACATGGGTTCGATGTTTGGGATCGGCGCTGATCGTACAACTTAGGATGCCTGCCGAGAGCTTGAAGGTCTCGTTCCGCCCGCAGAGCTTTTTTAAGATCAACCCCGCAATGGACGTTCCGGAGGCAAAGGACACCAAGAGCGTCCTTGCCCCGAACGGAAAGAATTGTTCCGGTTGCAATTAGGGAAGGCCCGGTGTATATTTTCAAGGTGTATTGCTTTGGGTGCTATTGTAATCTTCCGTATTCTTTGTGACCCGTAGTTCGCTGCCCTTCCATTCCGTCGGCTCAAGTGGTCAGAGCTCAGCGCTCGGCGGCTGCCTCGGTCCTCTTGCTCGATTCGTTGCCTGGAGCCACTCCGACTGAAAACAGTCTCGCCGTTCCAAAGTTAGACCCGAGCCGTCCGCGAAAACCTTCATCAGCAAAACCACCCGTTACTACGCGAGCTACGCGATGCTACCCGGCAGCTACCCGGAAAGAATATATGGCCCCCCCGTCGGAGTGGCCAATCCAATGCGCGGGAGACAACTCGCGGAAATTAGATAAGCAACGCGTGTTACCGAAAAAGGCAGTACATTTGGTGACAAATCCACGACTTTCGATCCCCCGCGCCATATAGAGCCAGGCTCGCAAGCTCGACTAATGAGACTACGCGATGCTACGCGACCAAGTGCCTGGGGGGTTTTGCTGATGTTGTGCCGTGCCGGTCACCAATGAAACCGGGTAATCGTCTTGAGGTTAAACTAGCCCGTCTCCTTCGCTGGCAAGCTGTCAAACTTTCGATTCACAAGATCCATTCCCTCGTTGACAATGATGTCTATGAGACGCCAGAATCGTGACGTGCGCTCCGGCCCAGGCGACCATGATGGCAGTCCCTCCACATCCCCGGATCTGAGTTTAAAAACGTCGTCAAGTCCTCCAGGTAGCGATTTCAGACGGTGGTGTGCTCCAATGCTCAACCCACAGAAAATGGCCGCGGAGACACTAGGTTACATGCCCCTCTCGAAAAAGAGGGTAGTCCGGCTGGATCGCCAAACGAAGATCCTCGTGGGCCTTGCGTTCCTCGCAGGGATTATTGTCCATTGGACGATCGGCTTTGTTCACCGATTGACTAGTCTTGCTCCCTTATCCAGCGCGTTGGATAATTTCCAGAGTATGTACGTATTCCCGATCTTTCCGGTGAAGAACGTAGTTGTCTGATGTTTTGCGTCACGCCAGAAATCCATTCCCGATGATCCACCAAGACCATGAGAATACCACC
>Ga0307515_10007440_pt1 | contig 21644 bp, 3 predicted proteins | sample 17_EM_MG_FD_194513 | JGI IMG/M metagenome (GOLD analysis project Ga0307515, IMG submission 194513) | Populus trichocarpa ectomycorrhiza microbial communities from riparian zone in the Pacific Northwest, United States - 17_EM | ecosystem: Host-associated > Plants > Roots > Unclassified | place...
TAGGTAGGGTAATAAGGGGTTCCTTAGGTTAATATCCTAGGGAGTAAATAGAGGCGGCTAGGCTATGCCCTAGGCAAGTCTCTCTACAGTATTTAGAGTTAAAGGTTACTTCTCTCTTCTTCCAGTTAATGGCGGGGTTGTGTTATTTAAGCTAGTTCATTCTAAGGATAATAGGGTAGTTAGTAAGTGGTATTATATAGGCCTAGAGTTCTTCCTGGTGCCTATTTATGTCTAGGTAGAGTTATACTATATAGGTAATCTTCTATGCGGTATAATTACCATTAGCAAGTTATAGGGCGCGGGCTTTAGTAAGGGGTAAGGTAGGTAGGTTATAAGTACGCACAAATTAGGTATCTATAAATTTATTAGTAGCTCCGCAATTAATTATAGAACGGCTTTTATATTATTTTTTAGCAGTAGTTCCTATTACAGGTAAAACTATCTATTTCCGTCTATTTATCTTTATAAAGTTATCTATTAAGCAAGCCAATATATAGATCCCTCCATTATTAGGGCATCCCAACCCATAACTTAGGGCTAGGACTTAGCGTTTTCCGCTTTCGTATCTAACTCTACCGCTATTACTATGTCTTCGTCTTATATAGTAGTAGCGTATAGCAACATATTTAGTGTTCGGGGTATTAGGTTAGGTATTAGGCGGCGGCTACTAAACCTAGCTATTAGGCAGTTTGGGTTATTACAATAACAGCCTTCTTAACGGCATTTATAGCAGCGTCCTAGTTTCCGGAGTAGCTCGCGCTCTCCATCTAGGAGTTTTTATAGGAAGGTTAGTATAAAGAAATCGATATTAGTTCCAGTAGTACTTAAAGTAGTAGGTGTCGGTAGCTTAGTATATAGAGGTTTAGTAAGCCTAGAGGGCTTCTATAGAGAGGTCTTTAGGCAAGGGTTAGTAGTAATAATCTAATTTAGTCGTCATTTAATCTTCCGTAGAGCTGCTACTATATTATAAACATTATTGTAGTTATAGCTAGCGGCTGCGTAACTAAGGCGATAAGTAACCTTTTTAAGGAGGTCCTCCTAGTCTTTAGTATTATCTTAGGCGAGGGCTCTAATATATTCCTAGAATTTAACATAGAATTCATTAAATAATTTAGTAGGGCTTATCTTTAGGGCACGTAGTTTAGCTCGGTTGGTGGCCAGTAGGTTATAGTCGCGGTATATTAGGTTAAGATTATTAAGGACTTCTTAGTAGGACTGCCACTTCTAGGGGCCACTAGTCTCCCATTAGGCGAAGAGTCTGTTAAATAATATACCCTTTATTCGCCTAATAATATAGCCAATCTTAGTATCTTCCATAAGAAAAAGGCAGGCGCTCTAAGTTAGTTTCTCGCGGATTTGCATCTTCTAGTAGCTGTATTCCTTACGGTCTCCCTAGAAGACTAGGGGATTAAGGTAGCATATATTAGACCCTACGGTGGCAGTTTAGGTCTAATTATTATAGCTTTCGTCGTCGCTGCTTTAGTAAGGGTTCCTATTAGGTAAAGCTGCTTAGTGCTAGCCCTCTATTAAGCGTTAAGTAGGTAAAGTTGCCAGGGGTATAAAGACTTAGGTGGCGTTATATATAGTAAAGAGGTATCTAGCGTTATTACAAATATGCTTATTAAGCTAAGATTATAGGTATTTAATTATACCTTCTCTTTTAGTAACTATAGCGATTAGTACAATCTTAGCCTTCTTTAACTGTTAGACGTCGCGTTTAGATACGCGAAGGTTGTCTTTGGTTTCTTAATATATATTGTCGGCAAGCGCCTTACAAGCTTATAGGTCTTAAATAATATCGCGGTCTTAGGCAGTACGCATCTCGGCTTATATAAGCTTTAGGTAGTAGTTCTATAGAAGGCGGTAGTATTTATTAGGGTCTTATGCTACCATTTTTGCAAACGTCTTGGCGTCTCATACTTCGATTTTAATAGATAGTAGCCCTTCCGTTTGCTTATCCGTAGTTATATAGTTAATAAAAAATAAGATATTATTAGTGTCCGTCTCTTTAGGGGTTAAGGCTAGAGCTAATAAATCAAATTCTCCTAGGATTAATTGGCGTCGTAGGTTAAGTATAGGTATTAGATTGTTCTTTAGGTTTAACATAGTAGCTAGTAAGGGATATTATCTTACTATTATGGGTTCCTTGGAAGTATAAAGTGAGGTAATTTATAGACACGCTGCTTCTAGCAGCGCCTGCAGTATTGCAAAGACGTAGAATTAGTTATAGGCTGAGCGTTGGTGGTAAAAAAGGCGCAACGTAATGTCACGGGACGGGGGCAGTGGCTACAAAGCGTATGTATTCGAGGAGTCTACAAGACGTTGCGCGATCGATCGTAAGGGTTAAGGGCGTAAGGAGGTAATATACCTACGCGTAGCTGACATAAGCTGTACGCGAGGTGTACGCGAGAGCATGGGGCTCTCCTATAGAGGCCCCTGCGGTGGGGTTCCGTAATATATAGAAGGTAGCAGTAGCACTTTATAAGTTATAGGTTTATCCTTTAAAGGTTATAGTAAGCTTATATAAAATATTAGATATATTTTTATCTTAGTTAGTAGTTTAAGCTTATAAGCGTATAGGCTTAGTTTCTTTTTAATTTAGTATAGGCCTATAAACTTCTAGTCTAGTTTCTTTAAGGGTCGTTAAGTCTTTAGGTTTTAGGTATTTAGGTAAACTATATTACCTTCCTTAAAGTCCTACGCGGAAGCTCGTTCTTTATTTATATACTATTTTTATACCGTTTAAGTATACGCTAATTTACTTTATAATAGTTCTATTAACTACTTTATTTAATTAGCGAAGTTATACACATTAATTAGTTAAATCCTCTTAATTATAGGTCTTATTATATTAATTTTGGGTTATAGTTTAAATCTAAGTTATGGGTTATATTCGTAGGTTGCGTAGAATAGCGTTACGCCTATTAATTCGTTTCTTATATTATTTATAGTAAACTTAGCTAAAGGTCTCCACTTTTCCCAGTTATCTTATAGGTAGGAGTAGTATATTTATAGGTATTATTCTATAATTACGTTTATAATTTTAGTTTAACTATCTATTTCTAGATAAAATATAATTAAGAGTTATATTTATATACTTAATTGTTTATATAGAGCTTATTAGAAGTCTAAAATAAACTAGCTTCTACGGTTAGATATTATTAAATTAGGAAGTCCGTATAGGTTAAAGACGTACTTAATAAAATATTCGGCCACTAATATTGCATTAATTAAGTCTATAGAAATTATATATCGCATTTTTACAAGACGGTTAACCACTACTATAATATTTATAAACCTATTACTGTTAGGCAGATTAACTATAAAGTTAATTAAGATATCTCGCTATCTTTATATTGGAATTGGTAACGGTTAAAGTACTCCTTACTTCTTTATATAAAAGGTCTTCCTATATATATATATTCTATATACTTAAACATATTTTCGTATATAATTATGCATTATAGGCTAGTAATAAACTTATTAAATAATCTTATAGGTCTTTATATAGCTAGAATATCCTATTATAGGGGAATTATATATAAATTCAAGTATCTTAAATCGTAAAGGTTTGGAATTTAGGATTACTATCTTCTATTAATAGTATAACCAATTATTACGGTTTCGTATTTAGCGAGTGTAATATCCTTATATTACCGTTTCCCTATTTAAATTGCTTTTATTATATCCGCTCTCTAGAGGTTATTCTTATATTTATACTCTATTAATTTATTAATTTCTATATTCTACTTATTAATTTCTAATTTATTCCTATTAAGCTCTGCATTTAGAAATATAGGGTATAGTTTTTTAAAGCGTTTAGGGGACAGTAGAATTTATAATTAATTAATAATCTGTTTATTAGAGGCGTTTATAAATAAGTCCTATAATTATTATATTAATAAGTTAGGCTTTTAATTAAGTTTGCTAGGTTAGTATATAATTTTAAAGTTAAATTATAAAAGGTATTCGGCCTAATAAATTTGGCACTATATTAATTGCTTTATAGTTATAAAGTACTATAGGTTTTTATAGCCCATTAATACGTATATTAGAAATAACAATCCTTTAAGTTCTAGACGCTATTGTTTAAAGTATCTAATAATTATAAGTAGTTCCTTATTATATATTTTATAGTTTAATTTAGTAGGGGTAAGTTTCCAAAAGAGAAAGGCTACTAGGCGTAGCTTACCGTTCTTATTATATTGCGATAATACTTCTCCTAGTATATAATTAGACGAGTCTATTTTAATAATATATTTAAGGTTAAAATTAAAGTAAATAAGAATTAAAGCAGTTATAAAATAATATTTTAGGTTATTAAAAGCTTATTTACATTTAGTAGTCTATTTAAATCCTATATTCCTCTGTATTAAGTTTACTAATAGCTAAATAATTTTTAAGAAGTAATTAATAAATTAATAATAGAAATTTACAAATCCAAGAAATCCTTAAATATCTTATATACTACTAGGACATTCCTAGTTTATAATTATAGCGAAATTCTGTTATAGGATATAATTAGGCCTAAGTACGTAACTTCGGACGTATGGAACTTATATTTCTTAATATTATATTATAAGCCCGCGTCTTATAGGCGTTTAAGGACTATTTAGATGTGCTTCTAATGTTTAAAAAGCAAAAATAAATAAATAAAGATATTATTAATATACGCAGTAATAAATATATTAAGGAATTCGCGAAGTATATTATTAATATATTACTAAAATATACTGGTACTATTTTTTATACTAAATTGTATTACAAGGTATTTAAAAAGTCCCTATTATATATAGAAAGCTATATACTTCTTATCTCCTTTATAAATATAGATTTAATTAAAGGCAGTAACTACGTTAAGCTTTATAAAGTATTATACTTTTACTAAGTAGTTAAGCGTTTCTTAAAGTAGAGAAATTAGATATTAGTTTTAAATTATAATTATATTTAGGGCTTAATAATTAATATAGAACCTTAAGCCTCCTTTAGGTTTCTTAATAAATAGTATAGGTAAGGTAAATAGTAATTAACTAGGGCAAATAAATCCTTTCTCTAGGTATTCTTTAAGGTATTATTATATTACTAGCAGCTCTTTTCGCAATAGACCGTATAACAGGCCAAACTTTGGCGTTATACTAGGTTTAAGTCCTATCTTAAAATTATACTTATCTTAATATGGGGGTAGTTAGTCTATAAATTGTTTCTTAAACGTATTAATTAGATTATAATATTCTTTAGGTATAAGAGATTAGGGGTTAATATATTGCTTTGGTTTTAACGCCTTTTTAATATCTTCTAGTATTATAGTAAAGATCTTATAGTCTCGTTTTCTTACTAACAAATAAAAGGGTGCGGCTTATACTATATAAATTTTAAGGGGTTTTAATATATTATCTTCGCATTCTTTACCGCAATTAGTAGTTATAACTTTATTATATTAGTTTAAGGTTTATAGTAAGGGTAGTTTATATTATATTAAATTTAAATAGTTATATATATATTTATAGGGCAAGTAGTATTTTAAGTAATAACTTCGGCAGTAGGCCGTATAGAATTTTAGTATTTCTTTAACCTAGCTAATTAAAGGGTTGTGTTATTTTAGCTATTTATATCTAAGTATTACCTTATAATACTTTAAGGGTATTATAAATAAAGAAATATATTTAAGGTGTTTACCTATCCGCACCTTTATAAGAGTGTAGTGCGTTAATTTACTATATATTAAAGGCTTACTATTAAAGCCTTATAGGCCTTAGGGCTTATTAAGTTTTTTTTTTTAATTTAAGCGTTAAGTTTTCGCGTAGTTTGTATTAATAAAGCCTATACTAGTAGCTTCGCTATCTATAAGGATTTATACTTCCTTCTATTTTTTAAGTATTTAAATTTCATCAAGTATATTAAGGGAGTTGTATTATATATTAGCGCTAAAAGAGCCTAAACACTTATACTCTTTCACTTCTTATCCTAAAGCATAACTTAGCCTTAAGATAATTCGTTTTCTAAATTAACTAAAGGTAAAACGCTTTATAGCAACTAAGTATAATTTATAAAATAAATATAATCCGTGGAATAAGTATAACTTAAGGACTAAAAGGAGCTACGGCGGACCTTTTTAAAAGAGTAAGTTTGGCAATTTCTTTAAATATATCCCTTTTTACTATATCTAAAGCATTCTCTATTTGCGGCTTATATTCTTTATTTATTAGTTTTTAAGAGTATATAGAATTAGGTAGCATTAAGGTCTATAGGGTTATATATAAGGCTTTTAGGTCTTAGAGACGGATCGCGCTTTAAAGTATATACCGGTTTCATAGAGTTTTAAATATAAGGTATAGTTAGCTTTAGGAAACGAGACTATTTATTATATTAAAGGTCCTTATTAATTCGTTAATATATTATAGCAAATTTAGGTAAGTCCTTTAACAGTTCTCTACCTACTAATTATGCTCTAATTTTATCCAAAATAGCTTAACAGAGAGTAGTAATTCTAGCAGCTTTATTCTAATCTAGTTTACTAATAAGGCCTAAAAATTCTAAAAAGAAGCTAGTAAAGTCTCGGTTCTGTTATTATAGGTTTTTAAGTTTAGTAATAGCTATATATTCGCGGCTAGCGTTATATTACGGAACGAGGGCAGTGGCTATAGAGCGTATGTATTTAAGGAGTCTATAAAACGTTACGCGATCGATCGTAAGAGTCGAGGGCGTAAAGAGGTAATATACCTACGCGTAGCTAATATAAGCTGTACGTAAGGTATACGTAAGAGCACGGGGCTCTTCTATAGAGGCCCCTACGGTAGGGTTCTATAACATTACCCCCCCTCCTATAGAGGCGGAGCTCCGGCAACGCTGTAGTTACTATATATATATAAAAGGGACACTTAAGGTATAAAAAAGAAGAAAGGGGGGTATTACTAAAGGCTTAAAATAACATTATATAATAGGGCTTGGCATCTAAAAATCTAATTAATTAGATAACTTTAACCGCCGGTTAAAGTTCCTGGATATCTTAATAATATTTTAGTTATATAATCGCACTTTACCGTAATCTAACGGTAATTTGCCCTTATATAGTAATGTATAGCGGTTTAACTCTATAAGGGCTCCTATAGAGGATTAGGTATAAAATCTCTACTTAGGCCTAGTTTCTATGGGTTCGCGTAGTAAAAGTCGCTAATTAGATCCTTTACATTTTCGAAGTCTTCTTATAGTTACTATTCTGGCTAATTTATATTAAATCCTGTATATATAGCTCTATAGTAGAGCCATCGTTCTCTACCTTTACTAAAGTATTTAGAGTCGATAATTTATTTAACGGTCCACTCCTTATAGTTCTTATCTTCGTTCTTATCTCGGATTAGTACTAGTAGGGGTTTAGGCTATATCTACCCTAGTAAAGGGTTGGGCTAATAAAGGTGTAGTAGCTATAGGTGGCTAGGGTAGGTAGGAGTTCTAGCTTATATATAGCTCCCTTATTAATAACTTATTTAATTAGATAAAGGCTAAGGTTCTTATAATTAAGTAACTTTATAGGCCTCTACGTAGAGATATTGCGTATATTTAGCTATACCTAGTTACTAACACGTATCTCTGGTAGTGGCGTTCTATAATAGTCGGCGAAGTAAGCCTACTTTGCTTAAGCCTAGGCCATTTCTTCCTTATAGTAGTCGAGTAGATTTTTTATACGGTCTATATACTAGTTGGTAAGTAGTATCTTAAGGCGTTTTCTATATAGCAGATTTTTATTAATAGGTTCTAGTAGCTCTATACCGGATTAGGGGTAATAACCCTTATTTGCGAAGAATGGGGTAAGTCCTATAGTAGTTAAGACGTAGTTATTCGCTACAAATTTACCTAGTAGGAGGTAATCCACCTAGTTATTTTAACTATAGGCAACTACCTATTATAGGTACGCTTTTATATTAGTATTAACATTTTCTAGTTACCTAGTAGTTTTATAATAGAAGGATATAGACATCTTAACGGAGATGCTAAGGCGTTAGCAGATTCGTCTCTATACATTAGAGTTAAATCATATGCCTTAGTTGGACATAATTGAGTTAGGTAACCTATATAGTCGGTAAACTTTATAAAGGAAGGCGTTAGTAACGTCACTAACGGCTATACCTTTGGTTGGGACGTAGTGGCGCTCTTTTATAAGTCGGTATATTATTATAAGGATGTTCTTATAGGTACGGCCGTGTCGTTTATAGGGTAATAGGTTAATAACGAAATCTATAGTAATATCCGCCTATTATTATATAGGTACTAATGGGGGTGTTGGTACCAATTTAATGGTATAAGTAAGTCGTGTCTAGGGGCACGAAATACGTGTAGTATTGTATGCTTATTTAGACGGTGGTGACTGTCGATTGTATTGAAGCAGACTACGTGGTCTATATACTGATGCGTCCTCCCCCTAATTAGTTAGTGCTTTATAAGTGCACCAGACGCGTAAGCGAGTGGCTGGTGCACCAAACGCGTAAACGCGTACCTGGCGTACCGAACGCGTAGGCACGCGGTTGGTACGACAGGTGCTGTAATTATACACTGGCGGTACTTAAAAAATGAAGCCACTTGTGTATAGTTTCCGTAATTGCTTTAATAGAACCATAGAACACAAAAGAAAATACATAGGAAACTCCTCCTAAGGTGCCTTCTGGGCTGCCTTCCAAATGGTGCCCTAAGCTGGTCGTAAGTCCTGCTTACGGTCCGTAAAATAAATTATACGGCCTTTTAACGGGCCGTAGGCGTTCCGTAGATGCTCCGTCAGTCTTGTTCCACCCATTCTGTGACTTCTAGGTTAAGCTTATTTATGTTAATTAGGGTTTTAAGGGCTTAACACGGCTTTGCCTTAGTTATGGCGTCTACTAGGTTGTTTCCGCCGCTAATCTATTTAATCTCCGCAATTTCACGTCGTTCGTAGGCCTAATGTAAGCACATTAGGTCGACCATAAGCCTCTTCTCTTATGTTATACCTAGTTTAACTAGGCAGTCGTAGAGGGACTTTGAATCGGTGTATAAAACCAGGGGTAACTGCTCTAGTTATAGGATCTTCTAGACCGTTAATTTAATTGCGGCTGCTATATTAAAGCCATAAGCTAGTGCGTATAGTTCGGAAGCTAGTACGCTACGGGTTACTTATTTATATTTAATTAAAGACCAGTACAGTATATTTGCGTCCTAATTATGGTCCGTAAGTATAATTATAAAGCCGATTTATAATAATAGGTCTTTGTTATTGGCAAAGGAGGCGTCCGTAAATGCTAGTAAGCTAAGGGAACTTAGGTCTAGTGGTACGAAAGTAAGTCCCCTTGCTATATTATTAATTTGCCACTAAATGCGCTTATTAAGCTGCTTAATATTTTCTTCTTGTGGATCTACTGCCTGGGCCGCAAAGGATAAGTTATAGGCAGATTTAGGTTGACAGACTATGGTAATATAGGCGCCCCTTACACACTATGCAGCGTATTAGTCCTTCGTATTTACGGTCTTATAGGTCTCTCCGCGGGAACTAGTAAGGTTTGTAGGCTTTGCTATAACGGGCTTTAGGTTTTAAGCTTAGCGTTCCTAAGTTAGCTTAATTAGGTTGCCCTTTTGTGTAATTAGGCCTCTATTAAACTTAATCGGATTCTACTTAGTTAACTACTCTCGCGGCTTTGCCAAGAACTTAGCCTTTTATAGTTTAGTTTCTTTAGCGTCCATAAAGGTCTAGTCTGCTAGGAATAGGGTATCGTCTATTTGGAGTCCAATAATACTAAGGCCGTTTGATGGGCTGTATAGGAGGTAGGGGTTATAGGTCAACTGTTCTATTTTGAGCTTACTGACGTAATGCTGGTGGTACGTCTTAAATCAATGGTTTCTAGCTTCCGGTACTCCGTATAGAGGTTTTATAACCCATAGAATTGTTCCTAGTTGTAGGTTAAGCTCGGGGGGTGGCCGTATAAAGATGTCTCTACTTAGGTAGGTATTAGACTATATATAGGCTTGCGAGATATCCCGTAGGTAAAGGGCTACGGGTTTACTTTGCTATAGTCCGGGCGTAAGTGCAAGTATAATCCGTTGGCTGACTCGTTAAATTGTAGGCGATTGCGTAAGGACTAAGCCCTTCCCTTAGTCGTTGTAGGCTTATACAACAAGCCTTAATTTTTTAAAAGCTTTGTCAGTACCTAGGTGCTTAATTTCGTTAATAAAGCGTAAGTTAAATATACAGACGCCTTGCGGAACGTCTTTCTCCGTTATAACCGTAAAGACGCCCTTTTCAAGTAGTCCGTTAATCTCTTTGCGTCGTAAGTCCGTAAAGGGGGTTTCCTATACTAGAACTGATATATCCATAGGCGGAGATTGCCTTGCGGATATTCCTGCGGAGGTTAGGTAAGTCTCTATTATAGTGTTCTTAGTTACAAGGTGCTTTCGGGGGCGTCCTTAACCGCGCTTTATAGTAGGTATAATAGGTTTAGTAGGTTTTTAGGGGACTTCTGGGGTAGGCAAAGGTGCTTCTAGCTCATTTAATTCGGTGGTTGCTTCTAGTTTGTCTAGTTCGGCGGTTACCTCCGGTTTGTTTAGCTCGGCAGTTACTTCTAGTTTATCTAGCTTAACGTTATAGGTGTCTTCGGGCCGAAAGTAGGGTTTTACAGACGTGCTCCTAAAGCTAGTTAGGCCGCTAGGAAGTTATACACAGCACGTCTCGTTTTCTACAGTTAGTAAACGGTAGGGTCCGGTCCACTTGCCGCTTTTACGCCATACAAGAACTTCAGAGTTAAGCGGGAGGTCGTGTACTAAGGTTGTGTTAGGTCCGTTGCGGTAGTACAGGGCGTTATTAATAGTTTGTTTGGCCCGTAGCTTAACTATCTCGGCTATCGCCTTCCGTATTGCAGCTGCTCGTTCCATAATAGACGGGGTAGGAGGATCTAGGTTGCTTATCCTTAGGTAGGCTCCGTAGACCAAAAGGGTGGGTACTAATTTGTTAGGGCCAGCGGTATCATTAACGGCTTTTACGGCCATTTGTAGGGCTAGTTCCTTTTAAATGTCCTTGTATTCGTCCATAATAATCTAGTAAGCTCTCCGTAAGGCTAGGTAAGCTTACTTAACAAGCCTAACGGACCAATGTGCCTTAACTAGGATAGCTTTTATTAATATAGCCATAGCCGTAGCATACTACTGGAATTCCTTACTAATAAAGTTCCTACTAGCGTCGTGGGTGATATACTGTGGAGGTCCGACGTATATGTCAATCTAGCAGGTCCGTAAAATATCCTAAGTATGTTTTACGGATATATTTTGCAACTAACGGGCGGCTTAGTAGCGGGTTGCCTTGTCAATTATATGTAATACTAGACTGCCGTTAATATACATAATGTCCACGTATACTGAGTGGTTAAATTTAAGGTCCTCATAAAGGGTGAACTTAAATCGGCCTAGGGAACGTCCGTATTTCTGGCAGAAGGAGCAGTATTTAGTTAGGTGGTCAATTATCTTCCTGTTAATGTTATCGTGTCCGGAGCGTTTAAGGACTCTATACAGCTTTTCGGCTAACGGGTAGCTAAAACGGCGGTATAGGCGGTAGATCTTAGTACTAGTAAGGTAGCACGGGTTATAGTCAAAAGATTCCTAAATATAGGTCCGTAAAGTTTCTCCCTATATAAGGAACGGGTGTCTAAATTGTCGTGTAATTAGTAGGGTAATATACTTACTTTCTGGGGCAGTTACGGGGCTAATTAGGGTGTCCGTAACATTGTTGTAGTAGACCTATAGTCTATCTATGTCCGCAAGACAGAGTAGGAAAGGGGTGTCCGCTTTTACTATATGGAAGTTAACTGGGCTAATTAGGGTTTTAACTTTGACTAATCTAATTAATGCGGTTAAGCCAATGCCGAATTAGACGTTTACGGCCCTAGTTTACATAGTATTAATATCCGTATTATTATTTACGGTAGTCTTATATACAAGATATTGTCCGTAACCTATAGTAGACTTCTTAGAGGCACCTGTATTAATTATAACGCCGTAGAATTCTTTAGGGGTGTAGCGTTCTATAGTGATATATATAAATGGGTCCTATTCGCGGTCCGTAATGTCTGTAATAGGTCTAACGGGTATGCTTACGGGCTGGTTTTTGGGTGTAATTAAGTGTACGAAGGAACGGTCGGCTAATATGGTCGTAATATTAAAGGCTTAGTTGTCCGTAAAAGGTCCGTAAGTGGTTAGGAACGTCTCTAAGATCTCCTATTCCTAAGTATCTGAGTTAAAGTTAATTATAAGGGCTTCTATTAACTCGTTAAGAGACTCCTCCACTTCCTCTTTTTTATAGTCTAAGATAAACTAGTTAATCCGATTGTTAAATTTCTTCTTAGACTTATTACGTTCTTCCTAGGTGTGCCTTATAGACTAACATCCTTCCTTACCGCACATAAAGCACTTCTGGCTAGTTTATCTGTGGGGGTATGCTTTTATACGGGAGTTATTACGGGGGTTGCGGGTAGGGCCTAGTTAATGTGGGTACTGCTGGCGGTAGCGGCGGTCCGTAAAGTAGACGTCTAAGTCTGTTTGCGGATATTAAATATCCGCAACAAAGGCTTAAGTGCTGCCTGGTGGGTTTAAGACTTCATACGTTATAATAGAGGAGTGTAGATCATTAATAAGGCCAGCTAAAGTGTCTGTAGGCTTGTAATAGGCGTACTTATAGGGCTCTACTTCCTAGCAGGCCGTAATTAGTTTATTGTACAGGAAGTCGTCTGTTCAAAGCTTAGCGTTAAGGCCGTGCTATAGGTGCCGGAGGTCTTTGATAAGAATTTGCAGGCACTCTATAGTCGATTTTTTAGTGTTCTTATCAATTATGGTCCGTAGCTTGGTTGCATTCTATTGGGTAAGGATATTACGCCTATATTCCGGTCCTTTAAAGTAGTTGCGGGTAGCTTTATATAGCTTATTAAAGGGAACACTAAGGGGTTTACTCTTAAGGTTGGTGTAGTAGTGGTTAAGGGCTAGGCCGCGCAGTATGGTTAAGTAGGCTTAGCTAAGTGCCTATTTAGGAATATCAGCCTTCTAACAGAGATCCGTAAAGATGGTTAGTTTAAAGTTAAAATTATCGTTTTTACCGCTGTATTTAGACTCGTCGGTATAGAGCTTGGCTAGGTTAGCTAGCTCCTTGCCGTAGGTCTTTACTTAGGTGGGTTGCGGATCTGTGACTTGCGGATTTTTAGCCTGCGGATATGTGGCTTACGGATCTGTAGCTTGCGGATATGTGGCTTGCGGATCTATAGCTTGCAGATATATAGCTTGCGGATCTATGGCTTAAATAATAGAAGGGTTTTAGTCTGTGTTTTAGTTTATAGGGGTGTTACGGTCCGTAATTTGGGTTATAGGGGTATTGCGGTCCGTAATATGAGTACTGGGTATACTTTAGGCAGTAAGATTAATTCCGAAACTGCTTAGGTTTGTAGGACGAATTTGGTTAAGAGGGTTAGGTATAAGGCTAGCGATTATATTAAGTTTAGAAGAAGTAAAGAGTTCCTTTACTTCTTAGTACTAGTCTAGGATTTCCTCTTTAGTCTATTCCGTTTAGTCCTTTTTGTATATTATATTATATAAGGACTATATAATAGTAACTCGTTTATTCCTTTTAACCTATATACCTTAGTTATATAAAAGGGTTTATAGTTTATGGATGGTAGTAGGGTTATAGGCCTTAAAAATAGCTTCCGTAAAGTCCATAAAGTCTTCCTAGTATTGCTCCCACAGGTCGTTATTTATAAGCTTAAAGTATCTGTATTTAAGGATTTTGAAACTAATATAGTCGTTAACGCCGTCCGTAGACGTAAGGTCGACTCCTTATCTCTACTTCTTTTAACCTTTGCTAATTTGCTTGCTAATGTCTGCCATACTATATAGTATAGTATGGTATATAGCGGGTGGAAGAGGTCTTATAAAGGTCCGTAAAAGCGGTTAGCGGGTCCATAGTGGTCCGTAGAGGGGTAGGGGTCTTCATAAGGGGTTAGAGAGGAGGCTGGGGTATTATGGTAGGGTGTGGTAAGGGTCAGGGTTTAAGGTGGTTGCGTTCTTAGTGATTACGTTCTTAACGTGGTCGCGTTAACTACTGGTACAGTGGTTAATATCTCTAATTAAGGTGGAGCGTAAACGTCTTCCAAAACCAGGGTAGATTTAAGGTAATTCTAGGTAAGGTGGAGCGTTAGACGTCTTCCAAATCTAGAGTACTTTAATTCTCTTTAACTAAAATAGGGGCTTGCAAGGTAGAGCGTAAACGTTTTCTAAGCAAGTGCGTATCTCCTAATCTGTGCGCGCTCACTAATCAGTATTGGTACCAATTTAATGGTATAAGTAAGTTGTGTCTAGGGGCACGAAATACGTGTAGTATTGTATGCTTATTTAGACAGTGGTGACTGTCGATTGTATTGAAGCAGACTACGTGGTCTATATACTGATGCGTCCTCCCCCTAATTAGTTAGTGCTTTATAAGTGCACCAGACGCGTAAGCGAGTGGCTAGTGCACCAAACGCGTAAACGCGTACCTGGCGTACCGAACGCGTAGGCACGCGGTTGGTACGACAGGTGCTGTAATTATACAGAAATTAATGCCATAAGTAAAAGCCTTTTATATTCTCCTATTTATAAAGTACGGAAAATATAGGGATAACTTTTTTACTATCCTGCTAAGTAAATAGGGTAGGTCCGTTATACCTATCTACTATAACTAGTAGTAACTAAGACTAATCCTTTTTAATATTCGCGTATCCCTTTTATATAACATCTTTAACTATACTAGTAGTACTGTTTACTAAGCTTAGTTTAACCCGGATATTTTTTATTAGTATTACTTTCGCGCCAATATATAGGGCTAGATTCCCTATAGTATCGCACCAATTAGGAGTAACTTTCTGTGCACCTATGCTAGTGTTAACTAACTTAATAGCTACTACTAGCTGTAAAAGGTCGCGAAGCCGAATAGTATTATACTTACTTATAGCAGCGCGTGTACTATATAGCCGAATTATATTATTAAAGCCCGTAACCTTATTAGTAAATAGGCCCTACTTATACCTAGTTAAAAGAAGCTTTTAGGTTAAATTACTTATAGAATTACTACGTAGCTTTATAAGGGCAGTCCTAAATATAGAGCTTTTAGCGTTATTACTGCCTTACTATATAACTTAATCTAGGACAACCGTTTGGTTAATCGCCTTATGGGCTCCCTTTCTATAGCTAGTAAGCCCTAATAGCCTAGTAAGTAGATTAATATATAAGGCCGTCTAATCTATAAGGGGAAGCTAATAGAAATCGCCTACTAGCAAGATGTTTATGCCTTTAAAGTAGTCGTTATTATATATAGAGTAGATTTAACGAAGGTGGTAATTAATCTAGGCTAGATATATTTGCGTAATTATAGATTTCTTGTTAAGTATAAGATAGTAAATATCTTTAAAAGCTTATTATAGAGGCGTAAAACTAGTAATAGGTAATTTCTTAAATGGACGATTTACCGGCAACCTTAATAGATTATATATAGTTCTGTTATTAATACTAAAGATAGCTACCCTAGTAGGGGCGGCTTAAGCTAATAACGATAGCTTACTATTAGCCCTTATTATATTATAGAGCGTAGTAAAAAGGACAGTAATAAGATATAATTTACCAGTTTCTACCTCTCTATTAATATTAATCTGTAGTAGGGGGGGCTAAGGCCTAATTAAATCTACCTATAGTAATTAACTATAATATTATAAATATAACGCTAACCTGGTTATAAGGAGGATGGAGTTACTATTTAGGATAGACGGCTCTACGGTAAAGGCTATAGCCGTACTTCCTACTAATAAGTCCTTTTATTAAGCATCGGGTATATACCCTAATGCGTACCCTAGTTATAGTTATAATTAAGCTCCCTATTACTAAGCCTATTAGGATCCTTAATTTTAACTCTATTAGTATTTTTAATGTATATATATAGGGGCTTAAAGGACTAGTATAGCTCTAAGTCGTCTACGAAATCGCCTTTAAACTTATTAATATTATTAATAGTTTTATAACCTTTCTCTAGTTTCCAATTATAGAAGTAGTTAGGTAGGTACTAATAAGAGCTAATATAAGCCTAATAGGAAGCCATATAATTAGGGGCCCCAAATCTACTAGTATAAGTAGCTACTTCCTTATACCCCCTTTATAGGTAATAAAGAATAAGCTTTATATAATAGAATTTAGAATACTATAGATAGAAAGGATCGCCTTTATATCGCGGAAAGTACGATATAACTTAAGGCCTTGCTCTTAGTTAACGCTTATAAGTAGAGTAATTAAAATAGAGGAGAAAGTTAAGGAAAGTAATATTTTCTACCCTATCTAGACGGCGCTTATATTTCTTATAATTAGATAATCTATACCCTCTTAGTTGCCTATCCTTAAGCTTATATATAGCGCTCTAATTATTCTCTTAGGAGTAATCTAAAGTTATTATATTCCTAGAGCCTTTATAAAGGGGAATATTAAAAATTAAATAGTATACCTCTTACGCTAACTAATCGCGTTTAGTAATAAGGTTATTTATAAACCTAACTATAACTAAACTAAAGGCATAAAGGCTATTAGTGTGTAGCTATACTAATTAGAGTAACTTCTAGTAGGAAGTTAACTTCTTCTCTTTCTTACTGCAACATTTGCCTATATAGTTAACTATTACTAATATACTTATAGCGGGTAATATATTAATATTCGCTATCTACGCCAATATTATAGCTGCATTATAACTATTAAGAAGCTTATTATTACGCTATAGACAGAATATCTAATAATATGGATTTTAATCCATTAATATAGCGGCCTTATTGTAGAGAGAGCATGGAAAATAGAAGTGGCACTTCTTTACTCTAGTGGAACCTTTCTTTAATTTAAGTAATAAGATTTAGTGCAATTAGAATGTCGTTAAAATTAATTAAGATAGGTAGTAAGAAGCTTACTAGTATTAAGCTATTCTTTATAGCTAAGAGTAAAAGGATATTAGAGATTGGGAGGCCTAGATTAATTAGGATTAATTACGGATATAAAAGTATTCTAGTACTTAGTAAAAGCCGCCTTTAACTTATTAGCTAACAGATTTAGCCTTAGGGGTATTAAACTCTATAAGAAGCTATATATAGCCGCTACCTTACACCTACTACATATATATTAAGACTAAAAGTTAGTGCTATTAAATAGGCCTATAAGCACGTGCTTTTTAAATAAATTAAAGCGGTAATATAGCTAGTAAGCAGCAATATATAGATTATTATTAAGATTTTAAGAAGCAATTTAGTAGCGCTAAGCCTTATTAGTAGCCTTATATTTATTAAATAGAAGTATATAAGAGTATAGATTATACTAATATAGATTAGTAGCGCTAAGTGTAAAGAATAGAGACCCGCTTTTAATATTCTTAGCATAAGCCGTAAGCTTATTTCTCTTCTACCTCTAGTAAGGTCTAGTGCCCTTAAGGTTCCATATATGTTGTATAATCTTATTTAGTAACTAGCCACCCCTATTACTATTTATAAGCTTATTAAGCTTATCTAAAGATAGACTATTTTTATTTAATCGGCTATAAAGAAAGCGGGTGGCGCTAAGGGCTTACTCTCTTATATAATCTAATTAAATAAATAGTAGTGAAATAAGGGGTAGCGGCCAAACCGACTGTCCTAATACTTAAGTATATACTTAGGGTACGCAGCTAGGGTAACCGTACGGCTTTATATTATATTAAAATTGGCTTTAATATAAGGAGATAGAGTAAAAAAGGCGCCGCATATAATAAAACTAGCTAATTACTTAGAGAGAGGTATTTACCGCATAGTAGGAACCTTTAGGCCCGCTTATAGGCCTTATTAATATTAAACCTCGCGACTTAAAAGCTTTAATTTATTAAGGTTAGGCACTAAATTAAGAACTAAAGTATCTACTATATTATTGCTAAGCTTAATAAATAGAGGATTAATAATAGGAGGACGTTATATAGAAGTAGAATTACTTATAGAAGCTAACGTAGCCTATAATCTAGGAGTAAGCTAAGCCGTTAGGCCACTAGAATCTAACTCCGGCTTATTAATATAAAGTAGCTAATCTAATATAAAGCTATTTTTGGGTAAGCTAGTAATCTAAATACTATATATTTTAATATTGCGATAATTAGGATAATTAACCTTTGGAAAGTAAAGCTATAGTAATATAGTAAAGCGCCTTACGATATACCGTTTAGTAAACTACCAACTTAAATATTTGCCACTATTTACTACTATAGGCCTTACGACCAGTATATTAAGTTTAGTAGGTAGCTATAGTAGCTGCCTTTAAGTCTTTAGTGTGTTCTAACTAGAGCAGTAAATGTGGCTAGTTAAATCCTTTATCTAACTCTTACTAAGATTACTCTAAATCTATTCTCTATACTAGTAATAAGCTCTATATATAAGTAAGCTTTTAGCCAAGCTAAGAAGATTATTACTAATAAGTATAATAGGCTTTTAGCCAATCCAGTTAAAGTAGACTAATATTAAAAATAGTAGCTACTTAAAGGCCTTCTACTAAGCAGCTTAATTAACTGTATTAACTCTAATTGTTAGCGACTTAGTTAATTAAGACATAAGCACAGCAAGAAGGACGTATGCAAGCCTATACGATTGGATTGTCTATAAATGAGAATCTAAAGCTAAAGAAAGGAAAGGAGAAGGAGAGCAGCGCTAGTTAAAGAAGGGTTCTTTTATGCGGTCCTCTAGTCACGTGACCGCAAAGTTCTGCCAAGTTCTGCTAGTGCTGTAATATTACCCCCCCCCTCCAAAAAAGCCTGCCCTTAGGCTTTGTCGCTAAAAGTCTTAGTAAGAGAATCTAACTAATTAGACAACTTTGACCGCTAGTTAAAGTTCCTGGACATTTTAAGACCTTATATAAATAAGAAATTTCTAGGGTGTTTTTATCCTTATATTCTTCTAGTAGCTTATTATCTTTATTATGCTAGTATTATATCCACTCGTCTAGGTACTTTGGCGGTCCGGGTTTATTAGGGTAATGGCTATAGAACTTCTAAAGCTTATAGGGACTACCTATAAAGTTCTATATAGGGTACCAAGTGGGGTCTAGGTTATATCCCTTCTAACTAATATAATACTTTAATGTTCCCTTTATAAGTTTATAGGCCGGTATTTCTTTAATTTCCCATTTATTATCGCTATTAACTTAAATTAGTAGGGGAGGTTTATTCTTTTGTCTAGGTAATAGGTTATTTATAGCTTTCCGTAGTTTATCCGGTAAGAAAATAGGGTAAACTTTAATTAAGTTTAGGAGCTTAACCTTATACAAGTTGCCTACTTTATTAAGAATCTTATACGGTCCTGCTATCTTATAGTCTAGCTTACGGCTAGGCCGTTCAGTCTTTTAGTTCTTTATTATAACCTAGACTATATCGCCTATAGTAAAGTTAGGCTCGCGCCTATACTTATTTGCCTGCTGTTTTATTAATTTCTGGGCCTTTTTTAGGTTTATATAGGCTACTTTCTAAACTTCTTCTAAGCGCTTAGCGTACTGCTGGGCTTCCTTATAAGATAGTTTTTCGCGTACGGTCTAGGGCCCTTTTGGTCTTTCCTAGTTAAAGCTTATATAGGGTAGGTAACCCATTTCTAGTTAAATAGGGGCAAATCCGGTAGAGTTGTGGAGTAGGGTCGCTTAGGCGTAGTCTATTAAGGGTAATAGTTCGGCCTAGTTATTTTAAAAGTAGTTAATAAAAGGCCGGAGTCTTTAGTCTAAGTATTGATTTATAATCTCCGTTTAACCGTCTATTTAGGGGTGATATGCTATAGAAAGCTTTAGCTTAATGCCTAGGATTTAGGTAAACTTATTCTAAAAGGCTAATATAAACTGCGGCCTATAATCGGATATGATAGTATCTAGTAGTCCGTAAATTTGGTAGACATAGTGGATATATAGTTAGGCCGCCTCTTTAGCATTAATATTCTTATTATAGGGAATTAAGAACGGGCGTTTACTAAAGCGGTTAACTAGGATTATAACTATATTATATCCGTTACGGTTTAGAGGTAGCTTATAAAAGTCTATAGAGATATATTACTAGGGGCGGTTAGGTATTAGGAGGGGTTTTAATAGTTCTAGGGTTTTATCTCGTAGAATTGTAGACCTATAGCAGTTATTGCAGTTCCGTATATAGCGGTTAATATCTATAATTATTCCGGGCCAGTAGTAGCGGTTGCTAATAATCCTATAGGTCTTATTTTTTCTAGGGTAGGCCGTAGAGACCTAGGCATATGCTTCGGTAATAAGCCAAGTCCGTAAGTTCTGTTCCTCTACTACTACTAGCCGTTCGCGGTACTTAAGCAGTCTACTTTTAAGGGACTATGGGCTAGAAATGTTCTTTACCTTTTTACGGTACTCCTATAGAGAATAGGCTGTACAGTTTACCTATAGTAGTTTATTGATAAGGTCTAGTTCTATAGAGTTAATAGGGCATATCTCGGCATTTAAAGAGTCTGTATTTAGTTCTGCCCGTATTTAGGGGTTAAGGTGCTCTAGTTATAGTAGCGCCTAGGTCTATAATAAGATCTTTATAGCTGTCTAGTTATTTATATCCTATTTACGCCTTATAAGAGCGTCCGCACGGTTAGTAGCGCCGGGCCTATATATAATTAGGAAGTTAAACTAAGATAGGGTATCCGCCTAGCGCGCCTATTGGGCTGTAAAGGCCTTTATTATTATAAAATATTCTAAGGCCTTATAATCGGAAACTACCTAGATAGACTTAGGGGTGCCCTTTAGTTAGGCTCACCAGTGCTAAAAGCTAAAGATAATAGCTAGCATTTCTTTGTCGTGAATTGGGTAGTTTAGCTTAGCATCTACTATAGTCTTTAAATAGTAAGCAATAGGGTGCTATTCTCCGTCTATCTACTTTTGGGAGTAAACGCCAGCTATAACGCTATCTAAGGCATTGGTTTCTAACATTAAGGGCCGTTCTAGGTTAAAGTAGGCGAGTAAGGAAGTAGAGACCAGTCGTTTCTTAAGCTCGTTAAAGGCCTGCCTATATGCGGTGTTAAAGTAAAAGGGCTAGTCCTTATAAGTAAATAGGCTTAGTGGCTAGGTAATCCTACTGTAGTTCTTAATAAAGCGTTAGTAGAAGTTACAGAACCCTAAGAATAACTACACCCCTTTTACGGTCCTTGGGGGTACCTATTAGTTAATTATAGCCGTCTTTTCTAGGTCTACCTTAATTCCGCTCGTACTAATAATAAACCCTAAGTACTTTATATGCTTAACACTAAATTTTAACTTCTTAATATTGGCTTAGAGGCTAGCTTCCCGAAGCCGTTGCAGAACTTTATAGATATACTCTTTATATTCTAGTTTATTTTTAGAGTAGATTATAATATTATCTAGGTATGCTATATAGAAGTTATTAAGGTAGTTAAATAGTATATCATTTATATATTATTAGCATGTAGCCGGTCCGTTAGTTAGTTTAAAAGGTAGTACTTTATATTTATACGTTCCGTAACGGGTCTAAAACGTAGTAAGGTTTTTTAATTTAGGGTTTATTCTAATTTAGTAAAAAGCCTAGCGGATATTAAGCTTTATAAAGATCTTAGCTCTACTTATTTAGGCTAAAGTCT
>Ga0307515_10007441_pt1 | contig 21642 bp, 10 predicted proteins | sample 17_EM_MG_FD_194513 | JGI IMG/M metagenome (GOLD analysis project Ga0307515, IMG submission 194513) | Populus trichocarpa ectomycorrhiza microbial communities from riparian zone in the Pacific Northwest, United States - 17_EM | ecosystem: Host-associated > Plants > Roots > Unclassified | place...
TCACACAAAAAATCTCTCTCTCTCTCTCTCTGCGGCTAAAATTAAAAGCAAGAGAAATTTTTTAAAAACGACTCTGCTGCTCTCTCACTCTCTCGCTTCCCCCTTCTATATTTTTTTTTCTCTCGCTCTCTATCTCCATCGCAAAGCCGACATCCTAACGGTTCGCTGTCGTAAAACGGCGGCGCCGGTATTTCCCTACGGAGGAGTCTCAACATCCTTTTCCATTTCTCGATCTCTCGAACTCGTTCTGTGCTCTTTACTAACTCACATTTGTTGATATCACTCTTTTTTCTGTGTGTGCGCCTCAAATTAAATTCGCGATAATAAAAATCGTCTTAAAAAGGTATTAATTATTCATATTTTATTATTTTTTGTAATATTATCTGAATGGCATTGTATTTTTATTCTAGATAGATCGTTGCGGTTTTAAGTTTTGTTTTGGAGAGGATATTGGCATTGCGGTTGGATTTTAGCCTAATTTTTGTAGCTATTTTTAGTATGATTCTGTTTTTGTTTTCGATTTTGATAGAGATCAAGTGTAGTTTTAGATAATTGAATTCCAGGGTTTTAATCGTCATAAAAAGGTATTAATTTTTTGGTAAAATTGAATTTTTGGTATATCTATTTTCTGCATTGTATTTTAAGCAATTTACTCTTTTTTGTGCGTGATAGGTATACAAGATGATTGGATCATTTCTAACAAGAGGGCTTGTGTATGTTTCCGGCGACCTAATTAATTATTTTTCGCATTTGAACTTTAGATATGAGAATTAAAATGGTTATAATGTATTGGCAGGATGGTTTTTGGCTATGCTTATCCAGCTTATGAGTGCTATAAAACGGTTGAATTGAATAAACCGGAGATTGAGCAACTTCGCTTCTGGTGCCAGTATTGGTATTACACTGTAATTTGATGTTTGTGAATGTTTGAGTGTATTTTTCAGTGCTAGAAGTGGGTTTCATTTTCTCTATGGTTGCAGGATTTTGGTGGCTGTTTTGACAGTTTGTGAGAAATTTGGAGATGCTTTTATTTCATGGTATTGATTCTTAGCTTGAATCTAGTTGCAATTTTTGTGTTCAACTTGTCAATTGGCATTTTCATTTTGTTTTTCTGTCTTGGTGGTGTCTTGAAGGGTTCCAATGTACAGTGAAGCTAAGTTGGCGTTTTACATATACTTGTGGTACCCTAAAACTAAGGTATGTATTTATAAAGTGCTGATAAGAATGTTTTGCTCATGTATTTAAATCCTATCCTAATCTTCATTTTAATCGCCCCTCCTGTTTTCTATGTTTCAGGGAACTAGCTACGTGTATGATTCCTTCTTCAGACCATATGTTGCGAAGCATGAGAATGAAATAGATCGCAGCTTGTTGGAACTGAGAACAAGGGCTGGAGATATGGCAGTTGTATATTGGCAAAGAGCTGCAAGTTATGGTCAGACGAGAGTTTTTGATGTTTTGCAGTATGTTGCTGCACAGTCAACACCAAGGCCTCGCGCTGCTCAGGTAATGTAATTAGGAGTGTATGATGTTATACTCTTGCCATTATCTCTTATATACAGCTTCATTGTGCTAGTAAACCAGCCAACCGAAGTAAGGTGCAATCCAATAGATGTATTCAAATATGGACTGCATATAGGGGCATGTAAATGATAGTTTAAAGGTGTTCTCTCTCTGGTTTATAAGATGCAATCGTGTAGCTGTCTTTCGTGGCATGACCACCTCTACTTGTCTTTGAGGCTTGTCTTTGAGGTTTGACAAGGATCTATCAGCATCAATTGATGAATCGCTGCGCGGCTAGTAAATAACGTGGAATTAAATATGAACTTTTGTCCATTTTGAACCTTGCATGTAGGAGATGGGAAGCTGCAATTGTGGAGTGGTGATTGAAATGATCCATGTTGTCTTGTTGAGTTATACATGCTGTTACACTATCAGTTTTGTACTTATTTTGACTGTTTAAATCACAGCCACAACAGCAAGGTGCTAGGGCTCGCCAGCCTCCTGCTCCCAGTCGTCAACCTTCTACAAACCGCCAGGCAACTCCTGCACAAGCAGAGACCGAGGAACCTCCATCTCCCACTTCTAGCACGTCTTCAAGTCAAAACCAAATGGAAGTGGCAGAGGTGGCAGCAGGTCCTTCAAAAGTACTTGAAACAGCAGTTCCTGCAACAGCTTCTTCAAATGCCCAAAAAGAAAATGCTGCTGCGTCTGAGGTTTCCAGCCAACCTAAACCAACCGAGGAAGAAGCAGTGGAGACTGAAGAAGCGCCGCCATCATCTTCAGCAAATGAAAATGAAAACCCTGCACCAAAGGAGACTGTGATGGAGCAAACAATGCGGGTTACACGTGGCAGATTGAGGAAAACCCGTTCTGGAACAAACCGTTGAAGAGCGGTGTCAGCTCCCCCCTCCCCCCCAATTTTAGCCCTCAGAACTAGCATTTAATCAGTTGGTTGATGGTGATGGGTATTGGATCCTTTGTGACATTGCTGTAAATTTGTCACCTTCTGTTTACTAATTCCATTTGTTGCTTTATTTTTTGAACTCAAGTTGGCAAATTTAAGGGTCTTGGGTTAATTAAGAGCTGATTGATGCAACCCTAAAAAGTGATGAAATAATTACGAAAATTTAAGCCGTTGAAAATGGTATGTAAAGCAAGTTCAAATAATTGCATGACACCTGTGATGAACTCATGTGGTTGCCTATGATTCCCCCATTCAAGCAGACTTGGCATTTTGGCTCTTTGGCTCTGTTTGAAGTGGAGTGGTGATGATTTAAAATGTTATTTTTTTAGAAATATATTAAAATACAATTATTTTTAATATTAATATATTAAAATAATCTGAAAAAATATATAAAAAATTTATTTTAAATAAAAAAATTAAAATTTTTAAAAACATGATTTTCACCGATTGCAATCACTCTCTAAATAGAGTGCACGTATACCATGTTACCAAAGAGAATTGCTATGAATTTTTTCATGTTAAAGAATATTCTAAGTTGGTCGGTTCGAATGAAAATGTTGCTTTAGGTATGGTGGCGGGTAAGAGATCCGGTTGTTGATGTGGCTAACAAATTTCACTGTTGATGGTTTGATTAGGGTTTAAAATTACTAAAAAAAAAATATTAATATGAAGGTCTTTTAAAAAAATTCAAAATTTTAAAAAATATAATATAACCACACTCCCAAAAGTTAATATCGACCAGCATAATCTGCGTTTTGGTGGAGGCTACATGCCATATGTACCTAATCTATGACATGAATTAGAGCTGTGGATTGGTATCGACCTCTGTAAATTGACACAGCATGGTGAGATTTTGATATCTCATGATGGAGCATGCTCGACGGAAATTTGGTGGATGGCACAACCACAACGCCTAAACATAAAGCAAAGGCATCAAGAATCTGGAAAGATTGCAGTTCCAATGTCTATTTTAGGCTCAACTAAAGTGAAATGCCTGATCATGCTATTTGATGATGCTGTCTGCTTAAGCAATTTAATATCACAAGTAGAAAAATAACAAGCTAGGTGAAGGCCGGTTCCTTGAAAGGTAAGGAGGACAAACACAGGATCTTTTAAAAACAATTTTAGGGTAAAAGGAAGGGCTTTTATAAATTCAACTTTCCCTGATTCATAACTTTCTAACATCCCATTGACTTTTCCTCCAAAGCATATCGAAAATAATTATAACGGTAACAATACCTAAAGGAAGGACTTTCATGAATTTGAAAAACTTTTGACATGCACAAGGTACGATTTGTAAATGGTTTGGCTTGTGATTACTGGATAATTTAGTATCAGCACGGGCTTGATTACGTGCTTTAATAATTTTTATTCAATAAACTTCGAGCGTGCCTCGCTAGGTACTGCCTACAGTTCATTGGTCTGCTAGTAGAGTCAGTATCTGGGATGGAACTGCACTGCCATGTAAAAAGGGCTCAGTATTTACGGTAAAGTTTCCTCTTCGGGGAGGTATTGTTAAGCGAACTAGGAAGCTAAAAGCCTTCATTTAGGGCAATGATATTTTGCAGTGTGACTGCTGTTTATCCAGAGATGTTGAGCACACTCACTCTCGGTGATGAGGACAGCTTCTGCAAGCTGCTTTGCTGCGCTGTTGCGATGTGAACTTTAATCTTGATAAGAAAAGTCTGCTTTCAATTGTTACCCCAGTAGATGAGTAATCAGGATATGGAAATTCTTCAGAATATGGCATGAAAACTAAATGAATTTTTGCGGAATTCAGTGATAATTAGAAGGTTAGGCTGCTGACGGATGCATGAGCCCAGGAGCCACACCCTCAGCTATTAAATTATGACCCATCAACACCAGAGCCGTCGAGAAAATGGCCCATTTTTTCAACAAGGATTGTTTGGGTAGCTGATCAACACGAGCAGCTAGATGGTTAAACGCCCACTGGCTCTTGAATCTCCAAGCCCAACATAGAGACCCAAGGCCGAGATACGGTCCTTCACATGGCGTTGCATGATGATTAGATTCTGCTGGGCAGCGCCAACATAGTCACTAATCTTTTAAAAAATTAATATCATTGCCATGAAAGGGAGAAAAAAAATCCAGCTGTAAAATTTAGACTTGCAAAAGTGGAGGGGATATAAAATTACCCTTCCGGGCATCTTGAATGGCCTCCTGCCTGATTTTCATTTACACTATGAACTTCTCTTGACGTTCATTGCAGAAGCGACGAGGAGGCCATCCAAGAGGAAAAAAATCCCCGATGTCAGTGGTATAGCATGTGATAAACAATATGAAGGTCAGCAGTGATAAGTTAAGCCTCCGGATTCCTCATGGCAGATCCAGATATTTCAAAAACCAGAATTTAATGAATCAAACAAAGTGTTAAGAGAAACTATCAAACCACAATTCTGAAACGCTGACTGAATCATCTGTTGGGAACCAATAATAATCAATAATCTGCAACAGGATGGATCACATGCAAACAGGTTAGTCAAGTTTCCCTCCCATATAACCAAACGCCAAAACAAGTGTATAGAAGTGCATGTGCAGGAGCAAAACTAAAAATTAGTAAACTGTTATGAAGCCAATTTGAAGCTTCCAATACTTAATTTGCATGGTCTAGGAATTAACTTATAAATCCCAGATGCTTCTAAAGTTAGTGAGCTGAATGTCTCACAACTGTTTTTGCTACCCTGACACTCTGAAGACAACACTGCATCTTGCTCTCTGCATTGAATACTGTTCCAAGCAGTTTTATCCATTGGTTCAACATGCTCAACAGTTACATCCTTGCCTTGTTTGGATTTGCTACAAGCATCATCTAGTGGGCGTTATGAAACTGCACATCTGTTGTGAATGTTACCTCAAGAGATACACATACAATGGGTCCATTGGTGCTTCTAACAGTCATTTTGTATCGAGGGGAACCAATATCCTGCTCATGTGAAAAAGCATTACGTCAGATATCAATACATTTCAACAACTTTTAAAGCTCCACGCCTCCACACTTGATACCTCATCATTATTGAAGTAACCACCTAGAAAGTGTCACCGAATTTGGGAAAGGATACCACAGAGATTTCAAAGAAATTCCCAGATTTGTGTACCTGGAAGCATGAAAGGCTGGTAATATCTTCTTCCATCAGAACGAGATAACTAACAAAAACAAGTAGGCAAATAAATCAATAACCAATTCATATTGACACCATAAAATCTGAGGGAGAAATAGCATACTTTCACGAAACTGAGAACCAATTCATATTGACACTATAAAATCGGAGGGAGAAATAGCATACTTTCCCGAAACACATCCGCCTTCAGGCCTCTCAGAAGTTCTCGTCTATCCCTGAAAAGAGAACATGATAACAGCTAAACTCACCACAGAGGTCAATTCAACCATATGGAAAATGGGGAAAAAAAACTTAAACTGAAATTGACTTAACTAACCTTGTAGATTCATCGAGTCTGAACTCCAGTATATAAACTTTCAACTTCAGCCTGTAATCAAATCAAAAGATAAACAAGTATGAAGACCAATGATTTTTTACATGTTATAGTGTTACCTCTTAAACATTAGACAGCTGAAAAGTCAACTGATGGATGGTCCTTTTACTACAGAGTATCAGTTATCATCAATTTCCAACAATCTAAACTTTTATCTTGTATATACAAATCATTACATGCTCACTGCATCTTCCACACACTGACAATTCATCAGAAATCCACAACATTCAAAAATTCCTAATGAGTGAAATTTCAGGTCATTTAATGTCAGCTCATTATTCCCTGAAATATGTAACCACTTAAATCATAGAGCACAATGACAGCATCCAGCCCATAAAAGCCAACAACCGGTTTTCACTTCCTAGAAATATGACCACTTAAATCATAACATTCTCCAGCAACTTTTCAGTTGCAAAAACTTGGTTTTACATTCAAATTGACAACCTAAAACCTTAGAAAACTGTAGCAACACCCATATCTAGGGCACATAAAACAAGTTGAATTTGAATCTTGAATTTTGTGAAATTCAAACAAATGCTATGCATGCTTGTTTGCAACAATGCTACCTATCCATTTTGTATGTGCACATGTCATCAGTGCAGAAAGAATGAAACCAACATAAAGCATCCAACTTATGAAAAACATAAAATGGCTGCATAAATACCTTTATTCCAGCATGATCATCCATTATCTTTTGCTCAAAATTATCATATCCCCTGTTTATAAGGTCCATCAGTCGACTGCAAGCTATCAAAAGCAAACAACAAAGAAAATGCACGAAAAAAGATTAGTGTTATTACTTCCAGCGTATATGATTTTTTGAAGTTTTCTCTATCAATCCTATCCCTTCCAGAACATTTGTAATATCATACATCCTCCTCTTTTGGACCTGTCAAAACCAATATTGTGCCAGGAAAGTTCAATTAATAGCAAAGATATTCATGCTACCCACAGAATAACCATCACATGTGATTTCACATTATAACTAGTTGTGATAAGATAAAAGGAGACACACTACTACAATAGGAAAAAAAAAACTTATTTGAACCCTCCAGTGTGAGCAATTCAATTTTCTTATTTAGCAGCATACGTGCTTAGCACATAACATTTTCCTTTTCCATGCCTCCAACACTCCTACAGTTTTTTTTTTTTTTTCCAGATCAAGTGTCCCATCCTGAGCCTCCTGGATCAACTTGACAAATTTCTTGTTTAACAAGCCTGGCCAAAACAGATTTAAAGCCACCCAAATTAACAGCAAGTAGAGATGTGTGCAAATAGAATAAACCTAGGAACATTCTAAACTAACAAAGATGGTAAAAGCTAATCAATCCGAACTTACCATGTTAAAGAATAGAATAAATTATATCTTAAGGCCTCACCTAACAGCTTAAAATGATTCTTTGAAATGGTATAGAGCCTTATTGACCAAGTAGTCACGAGTTGGAATCTTACTATCTCATTCTATTTGATATAATTAAGCATGAGTTAGTGTGGACCTGTACTCACTTGAAGGGGTGTGTTAGAGAATAATATAAATCATATTTTGGAGCCTCAAGTAATAACCAAAGCTTTTAGATTAAAATGCTTCTTTGACATACCTAAAGAACTGTCATATCAACAACCAGTAGCTGAATTCAGAGAATCTGAAAGTAAATATCAATTTAACCAGAAACTCAGCATCCCCAACGAGACGGCTCGATAATATAACAAGCATTAATTTACCAATTGAAAATGTGACACATTACAGGCATTCAATCTTTCAGTCCCTGATTTGCCATGTTTCGGAACCTTTGACTTACTTCTACGCTTACCCCCAGAAGATGACTGAAGAGCAAGTAACAAGTGTTTGATCAGTAACTGTATCACTTTGAGCACGGATGGTTCATGGCTGCATCTCTAGCAGTCTGAAACTGAGGATTATCACCTTCACTTTTCGTCCCCAACTGTAATAATTATCATACAAATTCAAATAATAATTACAACCTAATTAAAAAGAAAATTTAAAAGATTGCATGATCAGTGACCAACAAATTCTAATACAGCTTCATTAAAACATAGCAGTTGTCTCAAATTCATCAAAGAACATAGCGCAATACGTAATTACTTCAAGATTAAATATCAAAATAAATTAAATCAAGATTAATCAACAAATTATATATAAAAATTAAGAGAAAAAAAGAGTAAAAAGAACTAACCGCGACTTCACGGAATGCAGAGTGCGTGTTGAAACTGGAATTGAAAGCCGAGAGAAGTGTTATTGTTAACAGGAGGAGGAGGAGGGAGAGGCGGGTGGTGAGGTTTACGGAAAGAGGAAGGGAAGAGTCGATTTGAAGGCGTTGAATTATTTGAGGAAGTGAGAATGAGAGTGAAGTAACTGAAAGTGAAATTGCGAAGGGTTAATTGTCCGGGTCGGATCTTCGCCAGTATTCGCCGTGAAAGGAGATTGGTTTATCTAGGGAAGGAAGGATTAGAGAAGGGGAAGATTAGAATACGGTAGTGGACCGGAGAGAAGTTAGAATCGTAGAGAAGAAGCAGCGCTGAGCAAGGGAGTTCCGACTTCCGAATGCGTATACTACCGCCTTTTTGTTTCATGTTTTATGATTTTGTAGAAATTAAAATAATATATTTTTTATTTATAAAGTTTTATTTATATTTATTTTATTTATAAAAAAAATATTTTTTTATAATTTTAACCAAATATATTTTTTTTAAGACAGCAATTAAAATTATTTTTTTAAAATCTAATATTTTTAAACAACAACCACAAAAACTATAATAAAATCAAACACACTAATCCTAGTATTGTTTTTTTGTACCAGATTTTACTGTAATATTTATAGAAAAGAAAAACAGAGAATAACTATTTCAAAGATTAATTTATTATATATACTTTCTATATCCCGCCAACAAAATACATTTTAATCTCTTCTATAAATGCTCCTTGTGTATTGGTGGGGACACTAATCAACCACCAACAAAAATCATTTTATTTTGTGTGAAGAAACTAAATTAGCATTTGAGAAGCCCAAGATCATGGGCCGTATCTTTTCTCTTGTAGATTTTTTTCAGCCCATTTTAAAACAGAAGCAAATTTACCTTTTTCCGTGCTGTCAATTTCTCTATCTTGTTCCATGAACTTTGGATCGTGACACACTGACACTAACTACTTGTCATGTTGGCACGAAAGGAAGGCAGAAGAGGGATCGTGACACTAACTAGTTACTACTTCGAGAAATTATATTTAGCGCCAAAATACACAAGTGGGCTAAAAGTAAGATTTGTTCCCTCTTTATCTTACAAAGCATAACTTGCATGGAATATCAAGTTGCCACGTCTTGGAAGTCCAAGATCGGGCAGAAAAAAATGAGTCACAGCAACCACATTGCTACCCCTCCCTGTAAAAACTCAGAATGCAGGGTTGCAGAATTTCATTTCAGGAAACTTCACAAAATTGCACCCAGAAATGGGAAGAAGTTGCGAATAATGAATACAATGCAAGTGTACATTCGGGTAGGCAGGCAATTATTTGCTTGCTAACATGCACGGAGGAGCTTGGTGTGATCCTTTTATTCTTTTGGAGTAGGGATTAGCTGCTACATATCTTGGTCCCGCTAAGAATGTAACCCCCAAAGGAACTCATCTGCATTGACGGACGAGTTCTTGATGGAAGAACCTGCATTTGCATCAGAATACACACGGGAATATCAAACCAATGCATCTTAATCCCCTTCAAGAATTAGACTGCCTGCTTTCACCCCTCAAGAATAGATATCAATGGAAAGAAGCATATATAAATATACTGTTTGAAAACTTCCACTTCTATTTCTCCCAGAAATTCCAAACTTGAAACTAAAACATTAAAAGATACGCACAACACTAAGCCAACAGAAGACCGGAATGTTTTCGAAAATTATCACAAGTGTAGCCAACAAACCTGATATTCACGTAGCCAAGGTTCTGAAATTTGCATACCAATTGCCATTTTACTTTGCTGTAAATTGTGCATGCATGTTGCAAGAGGCTGTATTCAAACAGGAAAAGCAGTTAAGTTAGTACTCCACTATGAATGAAAGCCTATTAATGTAATACTATAAAAAAATATCCAGTAACAAAAACTGCATTTTAACTAACAAACAGTTGGCTGAAAAGTTATTATTAATAAAATGCCATCTAAAATAGAAATGAATGCATATAAGCAAGTATTAAAGTTGGAGAAAATTCAAGAATTTGAATCAAATGACCTGAAGATACTGGTGGTAGATAGCAAACGGTGCCGAATACGATAGAAGTGGCAGGAGAACCTTAACTAAGTTCCAAGCATCTGCATCTGGAGCAGCAATTATTAGACTGCACACAGATTGAACAAGAATTATCAGCTATCCAAAAAAAACAAAACAGTTAAGCTTTAATTATATATATTTTTTTATCTAATTACAGATTCTATTGACTAATAAACCAATCATTCACATCCAGCTACCTAGAGAACCCATTTTCCTTCCACGACTTAAGTGCCTCTTCTGAAGCCTTTTCTCCAGCTTTAGGGGCTTTGCCCATTTTGCTTTGTGGAGAGACAATAGTCTGTGAATCTGCAGCCTCATGCTTGGATGGAAGTGGCATTTCTTCTATGCTGATAGTTGAAATTTGGACCTACAAGTATTGATTCTCCAAAACAGTTACTGGAGTGCAAGATAAAAATATACTGTAGCGATAAGCAAAATATCACTCACATTTAATTCTGCATTACAGGAGTCAATTTTCTTTGTTCCAGTTTGGTCTGAACAAAGGTCATGCAGAGGAGCCCGCACAATTCTGGACAGAACATTTTAATTCCCTTAAACGAAATTAATGTGTTTAAATAGAAAAAATAATAATAATGAGATATGGATAGGGAGTGGCCGGGTGGGGGATTAAATTTAAAAACATGACCAATCAACAGAATATACCAAAAACAAAAGATGAGAAGGAACTTTGAATCCGCGAGTTCTTGTATTTGTAAAAGGCTTAGCAAGAGTATGCTGAACCTATGCATACTAAATCACCTGTCACTGATCAGGAAGGGCTATGAAATCAAACAATTCTACACAGGAGTCACAACCCCTGAAGGAATCAGTATGACAAATTACTAATTTTTCAGATGCAAATAATATGCTTTCTCAACTATTTCTGAAAAATGAGGTACTCAAATAGATCAATTTTTTTTTTCATAAGTGAGTAAAGTTTTTCCACTTTCAGAATCTATAATGAAACTCAGAACATGAAGCACCTTTTGCAAATTTCATTATTGAAGTTGAATGTTCTAACTATTTCCACAGGAGATGGTGTGCTTCCAAGATAAGTATTGCAAACACAACCTGTACCTGTTAAACAAATAACATCATTCACAGTAAAAAATCACAGCTAACAAACTACAGAGGTTTAAGCCAAGAAAACACTTATAAGAAGATACATTCATTTGATAAAATTATTCATGATTAGTGGGTTTTTTAGATTAAAAAGGTATAATATACTGAAACCTAAAGAAAGGGTAACCAAAACATAATTAAAGCAAACATGATCTTCCTTTTTGTGGTGGCATTTTTCTTTTACAACATAAAGCTAACAGCATATAAAGCTACAGAATTCTAAGGGCTTTTGAGACTAAAACAGAGATCATACCTCCTAAACGCTCCGCCACAGCACCAGTAAGAAGGCCACCAACCATATCCACTAACAGGATATCAGAGTTCGCAGAAACATTAGCAAGTGAAAGCAACAAGGATAACGCATCTACTCGCAGGAATCTGAATCGAAGGCAGATAATTCAGATACCAACTAAAGAGTAAAGACCACATCTATTTAAATGAGAACAACCAAAAACCATCACTTAATCCTACTGATATTCATAATGCTATTTCCTATTTACATAATTAGACACTTGTTCACCCCTTCAATCCTCTATTTTTATAGAAAACATTATTAAGGTAATTGATCTAAGATACCCAAATGGTCATGCTGGTATTTGTTGCCATGATCTTTCACTCTTCCATCACCTATGATGTAATTTTATTTTTGCTTGAACCATGTCATATAACTACTTAAAAACCCTAAGCTAGATAATCTCTCTTGCAATGTTCAACTTCAAGAGAATAAATATAGCATGATAAAATAAAATGCTTCAAAATGATATCAAACTAACTAACAAAATCCTGAATAAAGAATATTTTTATAAACCAAAATAAAAAAAAAATAAATCATGTAGTTAAATAGAGTATAAAAGTACCCGATTCTATTTGGGTATTTCTTGAAGTAAGCCTCGCATATGCTGAAATAAACAAGAATGATAATATGTCAGTGAATAAAATCAGGTGACCGAACATTTTCACACAATATTCATCAAATTTTAAGGTCACTTCTTTCATGATGAAGCTTATCATAGAAGTACAAAACAGGACTCAAGTTAAGAGCAATTCAGCCAATTCCAACAAGGTGATGAAAAAAATAAACTCATAAGCGATGAAGCAAGAGATTACCTTCTAGCAGAAGGTCGCCTCAAAAGCACTCTAGGGGCATATTTTTTTTGCTTCTTAATCCTATATTTCTCCTGCAACCACACGGGACACAGCGTATCAATTAATGACTTTTTGGCCGACCGAAATTTCATTTATTAAACAGCAAGCTTACTTGAGAAAATGCTGTTTTCTTCTCAAATGTTGCACTGTTGGCAATGAGAGCTTCAATAATCTCGTCACCTTTCGCACCCTGCCTGCACCAAACAAAGTTTATGATTTCTATCTTAAAGAAACAAGATCACACATCATGCTGTATAAAAACTGTAGGCTACAGCATCAATGTTTTAACCCGTATTAAAAAATAAAATCATAAAAATTTTTACGTAAATCACCTCCGCATTTCGTCTATGTCTTCACTAGTAAGGGTTTGGGCTTCATTATTATCAACAATAGCTCGATTATCCTTACATTCGTCCACTATTTGACATCCTTCTCTTTCTTGATCATTATTACCCACCAACAAATGTTCATCAAAGACATCAGTAAACCAAACAAAGCTCTTATTAACCAATGATAAAGCAATTAAACACAGGGTCAAGCACAATACCTTCCGTGGAGGGAATAAACCTAGATAAATAGGGCCCTTCAGTTCCATTCTCGATTTGAAAAGAAGAGCCAAATGGGCATCCAATCAAGGGCCGTAAAGAGTACTTCTTCTTTCCAATTTTCAAGGTCCTACAAATTGAGAGAGAAAAAAAAAAGCTTAAGCATTCATTAATTTTAACAATGGAGCAAAGAAAAAAAAAAGTACAGGAAACTTACGAGCCAGCTGTTAATCGGGCAAACACCAGACGGTCGCCATCGTTAATGTCGAGCAAGACACTGCAACCTTCCCACGTTACTCTAGGGTTTTGAACTGAATCTGATTGAATGTTATTCTGGGACATGTTTGGCCCTTATTGTTACTCTCTATGGCTAGAATTTTCTGCAATGGAGCATTGAAGTAGTAGTAACTGATTTGTTCGAACTTTCCAAAAACGGCATAAAACCCAGAGAATTAGGATTTCAGGGTTTTCGTTTTTAACCGTTGGAAGGTTCAAAGCTAGTTAGGAAAGTCCAGAGTTCGGGGGGAATATAAGAATTTTTATTATTTAAAAATTATTTTTAATATTATCATATTTAAATATTTAAAAATAAAAAATAAAAAAAATTCAATTTTTTTATAAAAACACTTTAAGAAAATAATAACAAGCCGGCCCTTCATCTAAAAAAAAAAAAAAACAAAACAGGCCTTTTTTAACTTTTATTTATCGGCCCAGGCTAATTTCGAGTTTCATGGTATGGGCTTGTACAGTTATGGTCACATTTAAGTCATCGGCCCTCTCTAAACAAATTTGGACCAAGATTTCTGTCCTAAATCCCACGGTTTTTATATCATATCAATAGTCTACAAGATAATTTATAAATTCTAGATGTTATTCTTCTTTTTAAAATATGTATTTTTATGATAAAACTCATCGTGAGGTTATAAATCCAAATATAAAACAATATTTTTTTCAGAAATAAGATATAACGGATTTAAGTTAAATAATAATACCAATATTTCATATCAGCTAAAAATCGATGACTTAAAAGCTACAAATATCATATATATTTTTAAAGTATTTTTTCAGAATAAAACCTGCTGTAAACAAGAAATAATATCTCTTAAATAACTAATCATATTTTGGGCCAACATGGAGTATTATGCCTCTTGTCCCACTACTCAAGAGTACAGATGAAGATAATTGGCCCGAAGGCTATTCCTTTTCATGTCTTGTCGCCGTCGTCGTCGTCGTTGTTATTATTATCGTTATTGATGTGAGAAGCCGATGCGAACTAGTCACATAACCATTATTAGTTTTCGAAGAAACGGCATGGTGGCCTTTGAGTTGCAATTCCTGCCATGTTTTGCACCCTGCGGGCCTGTGACCCCAAGAGTGAAACCTGAAGGGAGCAGACCCCTAAACCCCCACCGATATCTGCTAGTTAGACGAACCCCTTGAGGTTACTAATAATAACAAGTTGTCTTCAAGCTTAGCCGTTCACATGGAGGGCTGCAACCTAGCATTCAAGACAAGTTACTTTCAATAACTGGCACGATTGGTCGTGATCTCTCAACAAGGGCCAACACTCAACATTTATTACTGCTCTTAAGCACTAGTACTTATATAGACTTCATTGCCTCTGTCTCTTAGCAAAGAACGTGATGTTTCAACTAACAGTACTGGGAGAATACAATTACGATGCACATGGGTTCTTACACCAGGGCTATAGGCAGAGAAAAATTCCAAACAAAGCCTTGAATATATAACGCTAGTGAAATAGTGATGCGTATCTGTTGAATTCAAGGCGAAGGATGGAGCTGAGAGATTTAATTATCATAAAAGACACTAATCATCAAACAAGAATATTTTATTTTCATCTGCAGACACATGACCAGCTCCATAAATTATAAAGTGAGTGATAATTAATTAATTAAGAGTACAGAGCTATGGCTTCGATATTTTAATGATTAGGTTTTGATGAATGAATAAGATAAAACGTTTGCTGTACTTGCAAGATTATCATCTGGGTTGGTTCTTTAGGTGGAATTTTTTTTTTTTTTGTCTGTTTAATAAATAATTATTCCATAATGGTTCAGATACAGAGTGATCTGGTTCCCTGAGCTGGGGACGACGAGGGAACACTGCTTTCTCTATTATTATTTTTATCCTTCTTAAGAGAATGGTTGGCCAAATCTATATCTGACTTCTAACAACTCTAAAGATGCCTTATTTTGCTTTGCTGTTTCTATTTTCTGTTCGGTTCGCCTTACGTACAAACATACGCTTGCAGACATAAGATTTTGGTTCAACGGATCAAGTGCCAAAGCTGTTCATCTACCAGTTGGCTTAGACTCTCTAAGCTGGGGAGGACATCATGTTTCACAATGTGGCAATGCTTGAGTATAGATTCGAGTCAAATTCCATCACCTTGGAGTTGGTTCTAGTGGCGAAGGCTCTTTGTTTATCATGATTTGATTGGAAAGTATAATGGAATTTAATCAAATCCCATTGTGTGGTCGCTGTAGTGTGTGCGTGTGGGTATACTTGATTGATGCTAGTTAACTTGTAGCTCATCCGACAAATAAGCTTTTCTTCTTAAAAGATTTCGGGTTCGAAGTTGAAAAAAACATTGAATTGATCGAGCATTGAACTATAGATCACCAGCAAGTCATTTAGGCTGGGATTCTGGCATCATAAGTGGATGTTTCTATTCGGTGAGCCATGATGTTTCTTTTCGGTGAGCCATGATGCCGAGTGGTGGGAGGCAATGCTGCCCAAAGTTAAAGTGACTGCTAGCTGGGTTGCTTTGGGCATTGGAGGAGGAAACAGGGGCACATTGCTCATTTTGTCCAGGGAAGTGGATAGCCGGAGACATAAAAAGAAGCGTTTTTGCCTCGAGGATTTCTATGCTTTTTACCTTTAGCTTCCTTCGGAATCTGGACCCCACCAGGGTATGATTTGATGCATAAAACAACCAATATCCACACCTTTAGAGAATATCGGCTTAATACATGATAGGAACTGCCCACTCGATCGAATTTATTGTTTACTTATTGGCAATGCTAGCATAAAGTCATCAAGTCCATTAACCTGAAGAAGTAATCGAGAGCCAAGACTACATTGCCGAAGTGTGTGGGTTGGAACTTAGGGAGTGTTTCATTGGCTTGTACAACATTCATTTATTTTGTAAAGCAAATTAATATGTTGTTTTACCGGTTCATTTTCACACATGAACTTTACTTTGTTATTAATTAACAAATATACTAAAATAATTAGGATTTTTCTTCGACTTCTTCGGCTCCTCCAATGATCATATGAATAATGAAGGAGCTCTTCGTCTCTTTTCCTCTTATTTCCATCCTTTTTCTTTTTCTATTTGTGTTCTCAAACTTTTTTTATTTCAATTAAATCCTTTCATTATTCAATTAGATGAGATTGAGTTTGAAATTATGATAGAAATATCAAATTAAAAGTTAGAGGACTGAAATGTAAAATACATAGAAAATATATAGCTAATCCTAAATTTAAAAAAACTTTATTTTGGTCCAAAAGTTTCTTTTATTTATTTGCAAGTCATTGAATTTAAGAGAGAAGAGAATAAGTCACTGAAAATGATCGAGCAGGAAAAAATATATCGATTGTCATGATTATAATAATCAAATGGTAGAGTTTGACGTTAAAGAATTCAATTCAATTCAATTCTTTAACAAATTCAATTCATCTTATAATAAAAGGTATACTATAAGATTGATTAAAGAATTCAATTCAACTATATTAGTTTGTCGGTGGCGGTTTATGACCTTCATCTTATAGTAAAAAGTATACTAAGGCTTGGAAAGTTTGTGGTTTCAAGTTGTTTTTATGATTTTGAACTGATATTTTACTATTTTAAAATCATAAATAGATTTATTAAGATTTTTATAATGTTTTAATGTAAAATAATCAGTTCAAAAGGGTTATTTAGTTTTAAAGTTGGAATCTCAACTTTCTAGCAAGAATTAAGGAATATATTTGTCAATCATGCTTTATGAAATGAAGATGGTCTCCTCTTAACAAAAGGTCCAAGATACAAAATAAAGATAGCTAAAAACCACACTTGTCAAATATATATAAAAAATAATAAAAATATATTTCTTAAATATTTTAAAATATCTTATTTATAATCTTATCATATAACACCTTACACCGGCTCTAGCTAGAGAGTCTTGTAACCCTAACAATAGGAATTGCTTGGATTTATAGACATGTATTGTGACTGTTGGGTGCAAGTGCCAAGAGGTAGACGAGATTGATTGTACTGGTGGTGGTTCGAATTCACGTGGAACAAGAGGTAAACTTGGGGTTGAAAGCTCAACTTTTCATAAAATAAGCAAACGTGGGAATATTATCTAAATCATTATTTATGGGCAAATATGATGAATTCATGAAAAAAACCTCTGACTTGCAACACAAGTTTCTATATCAAAATAGAAGATCTTTCAATACTTAAATTGATAAATATAAGAGGGGTGAAATATATATGTAGAGAGAGAAAGAGCATGTGTGGAGTAGATAAACCCGAACCCAAACAGTGGGTCACAGGCTTATACAAAGCGGTCACAAAACGGTCCTAAACGACACGACGAACCTCCTACATAAACCTGGCCCATGCACAAAACGGTCAACCATCAAGTTGGGATTATTTTTGCAAAAGGCACCCTCACTTGTGTGAAAAAAACAGTAGTTAATGCAAAAGGTGGAGTGAAAAATAACTAGAGATCACTCATCACTAGTTAACAAAATAAAGGCAGACCCACCCGTACAACACTCTCTTTGCCTCCTTATTACCTATCCCGGATCCTCTCCATTACACAAAACTCTCTTATTGTTTCAAGCACTTTCTCCCTCCCTCCCTCCCTCCCTCTCTCTCTCTCTCTCTCTCTCTCTCTCTCTCATGTCATAATTAGTGCCAGAGATAACTCTATCTGCTACTCTTCTCTTCTGTCTTCTAATTTGCTATTGATGGCTGCACTTACCTTCTCACAAGAACAGAAAGAGACTCAAGAAAAACAGCCGTCCAGGCGCAGGCGAAAGCTGCAAAAGCAAAAGGAAAAGCAACCATCTTCATGGGACCAAATCAAGAACCTACTGACCTGCAAACAGATCGAAGGGTCAAGAGTACACGACCCATCAAAGAACCCCGTTGGATACCCAAAATTCGGCTCTTCCTGCAGCTCAATATGTAGTTTCAAAGCCGTTGTTCATGGCAACACGAGGGTTGTCCATAGAGCTGACAACTCACCTGAAAGCAGCACAGTGGGTCAAGAAACTGGGCTACTGAGTCGGAAAGATGTATGCACCGGGTCATCATCAACTCGGTCATTGGCGGGGCCAGGGAGATCCAACGGCGGTGTAACGCACTCGTCATCCTCTAGAGGCATGCAATTCAGGAAGCTTTCAGGTTGCTATGAATGTCACATGATCGTTGACCCTAGCAGGTATATATTTCGCTTTCATATTCATTTTCTCCTCTTAATTTCTCATTTTCTCTTGAATATAACAAAAAAAGAAAAAAAATAGAATATTATTTATTAATTTTGGGCTAAAAAAATCCAGATACCCATCTGCAAGAACCACAATTAGTGCCTGTGCTCAGTGTGGAGAGGTCTTTCCAAAGATTGAAAGCTTGGAGCTTCACCAAAAAGTTCGCCATGCTGGTAAATTTTATTTTCATCTTAATTACAAGGAAATTTATCATTGATTACATATTTTTGCAGAATTTTCTTATCTATTAGTATTTATTCACAATAAGTGGTTGAATACTTTGTCCACTGAATTAAAGTTCCAACTTATTCAACTAATTTTTTTAGATTAATCAATAAAACCATTTTGCCATGCAATATTTTTTTTTGTTGAGGAGTATGAGCTTAATTGTAATTATCTTTTTCCAATTCACCTGTTTTTTCTCTCTTTTTTTTCTGTCTCAGATTTTCTAACTAGCCATTCACTCAAGAGCAACGTTAATTATTTCAAATAATATCAATTATTTGATTTCTTGGCTTAATTAGTGTATTATAATAAAATATATATATATATATATATAATAAAAACATATATACATACATATATATTTTTTAAAATAAATTTATATCATTATATAAAAAAAAACATGTTATTATTTTTGTATCTAGCTCAAAAATTTAAAATAGTAATCAAATAAGGCTGTATTTAAAAATGCAGGTTAACTCATGTTTTCAAAAAATTCAAATTTATTTTATTAAAAGTTATTTTTTTTTTGTATGTTTTGGATCATTTTAATCTGCTGATCTTAAAATTAATTTTTTTAAAATAAAAAAATATTATTTTAATATATTTCAGTATAAAAAACCACCACAATCCCACTCTAAAATCCTAAATATATAAAATACACTTCATCTTCATCGAGCTATTTATTTATTTTTTTTAAGAAAAACTAATTCTTGATATATAGCATTACTGTTTTGGCAAAGAATAATTGTCACTTTGATGGAACTGTACACTATCACATAGCTTTTGCATTCAATCCTAGAGTTTGAAAATTTAACACAACACCTTTCCTTTCATGATTGCTGTCTCCATGCTTTATTTTCCATAAATGTACTTTTAGTACAGCACAGCAACTTTGCCTTCTTCCAGTAAACAATTTTTTTTTTCTGCCAATCATATAAGATGACCTATTTATAAGGTACTGAGAGATTGCTTGAGATTGTTATTTTATAAAGTATTTTTTATTTAAAAAATTATTAAAATAATATATTTTTTATCTTTAAAAAATTATTTTTGATATTAATATATTAAAATAATCTAAAAATATAAAAAAATATATCTTTTTAAAATTTTCATAAATTATTATTAAAAACACAATTCCAAGCAACGCTTTCAAACTGGACTCACACAGCTGTCCTTTGATGACAAAAATTTAATGGCCTGATTTTTGTCATGGAAGTAGCTGTTACGTCCCGTAACGTTAAATTTGCACGGACACTGAGCCCAATTTATTGCCATATGTCCAGTATCGGAGCTGGGGCCAGAGGATTCGGGCCGAAATATCGTGGAGATCATCTTCAAATCAAGCTGGGTCAGAAAAGACAACCCATGCTGCAAGATCGAAAGGATATTAAAAGTCAACAACACACAACGAACGATCCAACGGTTTGAGGACTGCAGGGACGCAGTGAAGGCACGTGCACTCAGCAGCACTAGAAAAAACCCCAGGTGCGCAGCTGACGGCAACGAGCTTTTAAGATTTCACTGTACAACGCTAACTTGCTCTCTCGGCTCACGGGGTTCGTCCACCTTGTGCGGCTCAATCCCTGGCTGTGGAATATGCACCATAATAAGGCACGGGTTTCAAGGCAAAGAGTGCAAAGGTGTACGCACCACGGCTAGTAGCGGTAGGGCCCATGACTCACTGCTGGGCTGTACGGACGAGCGTAGGGCCATGTTGGTGTGTCGTGTGATTGCTGGGAGAGTGAAGCGCGTGGCGGAGGATGCGCCGCCGCCTGAGGAGGATGGTGCGTCGTCAGCTGCTGCTGGCTCATATGATTCTGTAGCCGGGTATGCTGGGATTTACTCGAATCTCGAGGAGTTGTCTGTGTTCAATCCGAGGGCTATATTGCCTTGTTTTGTTGTCATTTACAAGGCTCTCGAGTCTTAGATTATTTCTTTGAGCTTGTTCTTGTTGTTTTCCCCAAGTAGTTTCCCTTCTGATCATGCTCAAAACCTATTATACCTCAAGCAACGGTTAGCGTAACCCCGCTAACCTCTGCAGGTGTTTGTGTATATAAACCAGACCTGAAGACTTCAGATTGGAGAGATTATTCACTACATTTCTTTTTCCGGTTAACGATATCTTCCATACAGTTTTCGTCGAGTTAAGCCCCATTACTCCGCAAAAGCTCCTTCGATATCCTAACCTCTTAAAAAAAATGTTGCAATAGCACGGAAGTAGAATAGATGCTTCATGCTAAAAGTTCAAACCAAATGATAGTTACCTGGAAGGATGCTGAATTCAGACTTCATGTCGTGAGCATCTGCCTCGAGGAAAATAGAATATATCTGCGTGCGTGTTTATCATTCCTGTATCTTACTTAATTGGGCTGGCATCTTCAAACTGTTGGCGAGCTTCAATAAATTTATTTAATAAGGATGCTGAAATCATATATTGCAATTTGATCATGTGGTGTTCAATCAGGAGAAGCAACAGCAATTCCGTTTGGCATCGTGGTTTCCATGTACTTTTATATTTATTCTAACTCCAAAAATTATTTGTTTTCATTTATAAAAACTGTTTTTTCAGATTACAACCAGAGATAAAATAAAATATCGGCACAAACAAACACACACACAGGGAGTTGGGAACATATTCAATAAGTGTCACCTTCAAATGGACACCTTTCATTGTCTAAATAGCTCGCCCAAGTCTCTTTATTTGCAGGTGGGTCTCTTCTCCCATGATTTTATTCGTGACATTTACAGTAACTTGTCGTGAGAAACAAAATTGAAGTCTTAAAGGGTGATTAATTAGGTATGAATTATTTCAGAATGGATGGATTAGTGCAATCTTTAC
>Ga0307515_10007442_pt1 | contig 21642 bp, 23 predicted proteins | sample 17_EM_MG_FD_194513 | JGI IMG/M metagenome (GOLD analysis project Ga0307515, IMG submission 194513) | Populus trichocarpa ectomycorrhiza microbial communities from riparian zone in the Pacific Northwest, United States - 17_EM | ecosystem: Host-associated > Plants > Roots > Unclassified | place...
GATTTTCGCAGCGTCACCCGTTGCATTGCAATCCCGATGCAAGCGTGTACCCAATGAACCCATTCCGATGTATGGTCACAGTTGGCCACTACGCCAGAGTGTTTGTTTAATATAGGAGACCGACAGAGCGAGAAGAAACGGCGAAACGGCGGATGGAGGGCGATATGCAATGCGACGCGTGGTATTGACGCTGGGCGCGGAGTAATCTGCTACCGGGGTGTCTCTGACGGCTCTGACGGAGCGCGTCCACTCTGACGGAGCCATTCCGCCCGGACGGAAATGTTTTTTGCTGATGCAGGTGGGGCGACATTCCCAGGCTCACCCACGCAAACTACAACAAATGGAAAGACGACATGATACTTGTCCTATCAGCCATTAGAGCATATGCAATTGTCACCGGAGATGATCCTGAACCGCAGCGCCTTGATCTCAACCACGATAAGAACTATGACGATTGGAAGGCTAAGGCAGCCGAAGCAGTGCCTATGATCAGACTTTCCTGTTCCCCCGAAGTACAGCGTATCGTCAAGGGAATGAGAAACCCTCAAGAGATGTGGAACACACTAGAAACCAGCTTGGACACCGCCGGATCGTATATCGGCAGACAGGACATCCTTCGCCAGTTCCGTGCTTGCCAACCCAAGGAGGACAAATCACTTAGAGCATACTTCACCAAGCTTTATAACTACTGCACACAACTGGACCATACAGGCGATGCAATCACCGATCGCGATTATCGCACACACATATTCACATCATTGCCATCACAGTATGCGATGATATTAATGGTCCTGAAGCATAGAAGACCCTTGCCCACACCCGAAGAGGCAATGCATGACCTCCTAGGAGGAGAAACTACAACCGGCCTTACCAAGGAACTTCGAGATGCATCAAGGGGGGCTGCCCTACTTTCCCCACGTGGCGGCTACCGTGGCCAACGCCGTGTGCGCAGTGGATGCCGTGGACGCGGTGGACGCGGTGGATGCGGTGGAAGTGGTGGAAGCGGTGGAAGCAGTGGAAGCGGAGATAGCCACGAGAGTAAGTGCAGCTATTGCAAAATTGACAGCCATACTACAGATGCATGCAGAAAGCGGAAATGCACTCACGAGGGAGGAAACAACGATGAGTGCATTTGCTACCAGTGTGGGCTCCCAGGCCACGTCAAAGTCGATTGTGTCTCCTACAAACGTATAAAGGAATGGTGGAAAGTGAAGAAAGCCACTGCTGCAGCGGCTCTCGCTATGACCGGAGACAGCGATCCCTTCTGACTAACTGCGTGTGCTCTTGCCGCCGTCGCTGCTGCCGCTGCTGCCGCTGCCGCTGCTATGAAGTGGGTTATTGATTCCGGAGCGTCACACCACATGTGCAATGACCGCAGCAGCTTCTCAATTTTCAAAAAGCTCTCACTTCTTATAGTAATCGAACTCAGAGACAACAACTCAGTCGCCGCCACGCATTATGGTTTCGTCAACATCATACAGGGCTATCAAGTCGAAGCCCTCCACGCTCCGACTTTTTGACTCTCTCTTCTATCGATCAACCAATTGGATTTGGGCGGGCATATGTCTATATTTCAGAACGGAAAATGCTCCATAACTTCTAAATGCTCCATGACTTCGCCATCTTCCTGCACCCTTGCCAGAAAACTAATCAATGGCATATATATCATAGTTTCCGCAACCACACTCCTATCATCGACTACCGAGAACGGGAGAAAGAGACACAGAGTAAGCTCACCTCCATGAGAAAGCTCACCTCCAAGAGCACCTACCGCAGCAAAAACCAAGTCCACTCGAAAGTCTCTCACAATCTCAGAATCAAGACTACCGCACTGACGACTAGCCCATATAAATCTCACCGCCATGAAAACTCTGATTGGCGGATATAAACACAATGATTCAATGTGCACAGTCTGCATTCAAGCCGAGCACAAGCAAAGGTTCATTAGAGTGCCAGTCAACCGCACTAAGAAGCCTTTTGAACATGTACATTCGGATGTATGCGGTCCCTTCTCTACACCGACCTTAGGAGACAATCTATACTATATACTATTCATCGACGACTACACGAGGTATACATCTGTATGGCAGCTCCCAAATACGCAAGGTGAGACGTGCACCTCCGCATACCAGTCATTTCAGGCCCGAGTAGACTCAGTGGGATACGAAATCAAGCGATTCCGGTGCGACAATAGACGGGGAGAATATGACAATCAGACCCTCCGATATGACCTCGCGGCCCGCAGTACAACATACGAGCCATGCCCTCCATACGCGCACCATACGAATAGTGTTGCAGAACAAATGATCCGTACAATCACTGAAAAGGCTCGGGCGATGATGATTGACTCTCAGGCTCCCATTCAGTTCTGGGGAGAAGCAGTTAATCCCGCTGTCTATCTCCATCAAAGATCACCAAATGATGGCCTGGAAGGAAATGACCGCAATGGGTCTCAAGCACCGTACGAAACGCCATACGAGATGCTCAATGGATTTGGCAACCCGACGCACAATGCTGCCGGCAACAAAATATCATATCAAGCCTCTCTCCACAACCTACGTCGATTCGAATGCTACGCCAGCACACTCATTCCCAAAGTTCAACACCGCCAGGGCAAGTTCGGCCCAAGGTCCTAGCCCTGCGTGATGGTAGCCTACACACACGATTCAAAGACGTTGTGGAGGATATGGGATCCCGAATTCCAGGAGGTGAAAGCCCAATCAGAAGTCGTCTTCGACAAAGAACGAAATGCACACATGTCGTGTCAGCATGGAAGCAATGAGATCGACATATTTGGATTACCAGAAGATGAGGAATATCTTGAGGAAACAGATACCGGAGATGAGGCTCTCCGAGGACAAGATTGTCAACCTACGCAGATAGGTAAGAGATCCACATCTCCCATGCATGAAGCTGCTCTTGACGAGGAAGCAGATAACGCCTACAGCCAGCGCCTCCGCCGAGAGGATCAGACTGCCCAGCGTTCAGCAGAAGATGCAGAAAACATCACCCACAGCCGGCGCCTCCGCAGAGAGGATCAGACTGCCCGGCGTTCGGCAGCAGCAATCAAGAAATTAAGCCAATTACCACCAGTATCTCCTGCTCCAGCTCCAGCTCCGCCGATAGGGAGTTGTGTCACAAGAAGTCAAGGTAAAGCCCCCGCAGAAGCACTAACGGACTCCGCAGCCACTGGAGATCCATACACCTACGCGGAAGCTATGGACAGCCCTCAACGAGATCACTGGAAAAGAGCCATGGAGGATGAAAGCACATCGATCCTGATCAATAACACCTTCTCAGCTCTCAACTCCCGGGAAGCACGGCAACTGCAAGTTAAGCCAATTGGCTCTAAGTGGGATTTTAAAACGAAACACAACCCTGGTGGCTGCACACGGTATAAAGCACGCCTAGTCATAAAGGGATACGAGCAGACGGATTTCGGTGAGACTTATGCTCCTGTTGGAAAACTAACTACATTTCTGTATCTCATCTCTCTCATCGGGAGTTACGGCTGGGATATGGACCACTTGGATGTAGTTACCGCTTTCCTAAACCCCGAAATTGACAATGACGACTTCTATATGCCTTTCCCAGAAGCATGGCCAGAGGGCCTCAACGCACCAAAGATCATTGTCAGACTCAGGAAAGCTCTCTACGGTCTTAAACAAGCTCCACGGCTATGGCACGACAATATCAAGGACTTTCTACTCACTCTTCGGTTCCAACAATCATCAGCCGATCCCAGCCTCTATCTCCGCCGCGACGGTATACTGATACTTCTGTATGTCGACGATATCTCAATGCCATATCCGGAGGCCGCCGCCAAAGCCGCGATCAAGGTCAAGGCGAAACTCTCGGAGAAATATATGATCACTAACTTAGGCCCGGCACACCAATTCCTTGGCATCGAGATCTACCGCGATGCAATTGGTACCAGAATCAGTCTCGGTCAGAAAGCCTATATCACCACCATCCTCAGACGATTCGGCATGGAGAATAGTCACGGTGTCTCGACGCCCACGGATCCCAATGTACAGTTGGACTTGGCCGATGATCGGGGGGAGAAGGAACTGGAAGATATCACAGACTATCAAGCAGTTGTGGGATCACTAATGTACGCAGCACTTGCAACTGGGCCAGATATCTCGTATGTGGTCGCTGCACTTTCTCGTTACAATTTGCGGCCATTCACTAGTCATATGACCGCTGCCAAAAGAGTTCTTCAGTATCTCAAATCCACAGCCGATTTTCGACTACAATTCACTGGCAATGGCATCAACCTTGGCAATAGTCTCGTAGGGTACTCGGATTCCGATTGGGCCAATGACAGCGTGGACCGCAAATCCCAGGGAGGCCATGTGTTCCTCGCAAGCAATGGAGCAGTCTCGTGGCAGTCTCGGAAGCAAAGCCTTATTGCCATGTCAACTTTTGAGGCCGAATTCATCACCTGTTCGGAGGCCTCCACAGAAGCGAAATGGTTACTTCAGTTGCAAAAGGCTATTCACGGTTCTCAGAAAGACTCACCACCGCTGCCAATCAACTGGGACAATCAAGATGCTCTCACTCTGATCACCACAGGAATCATCAAAGCTCGAACTAGGCACATCGACGTTTGCCATCACAACAGTCGAGATCTGCACAAAGGCCGCATAGTCTTACTATTCCTATGTACACACGGACGAAATTGTGAAAGATATACTAACAAAAGCACTTACGAAAGATTAGCATACAAAGTTCACGAAAGCAATGGGTTTATGGTAACTGGAGGTTAAGTTAAGGTTTTAAGGTTGTTTCACTTGTTTTTTGGAATACGGATTTTCTTTGTTTATATGGATGGCCATCCTCAGGCTATGGTAGTACTCTCTCCCTGCTCACTTCTCAAGCAGGGTTTTAAGGAGGCTACTATGGGAATCACATGTTGCGCATCATCTTTGTTTGTTTGTTTGTTTGTTTCTTGCCCCACAGAGCGTAGCAAGAGGGGGGAGTGTTGCATAAATAGATTTTATACAGGCTGACTGGGCTGGCTCTCATACGGGCTGACAGGGCTGGCTCCGATATGGGCTGATGGAGATGTTCTGAGACGGGCTGACAGAGCTCAGCCGTCTCTGCATTTTGATGAGTACTTACGTGCTTGTACCGTATATATATGGCCTTGTCGCTCTCTTAGATAGTAGAATCCAGCTTCTAGCACTCAGTATTTCAACAGGAGTGTTCAGTTTGGTTCAGGCTGTTTGGAGGTTTGCCTTCGGCACCACGCAAGTCTGACAAATTATCACTCTCATCATCTGGGTTATTTTCGTCATACCAAACATCCAGCATCAGAGGCAAATCAGTAATCCCTGCAAAATCTGTTTTCCACAGTTCAGCTGGTGGCTGGAATCGTTTCATTGGGAGGCTAATTGGGGGGCTTCCAGGTGAGCCGGAAAAAGGTCCAAGTGGATGAGTAGAGCTCCAAAATGTCGGCTGATTGACTGAATTGTTTGCTGGCAGTCCAGCAGCCACTCGCGGTGCACATGGAGACAATGTTCATTTCCTCCAACCTGCAGATAGGGGATAATTCAAGACCCACCATAGCCACCGTGGTGGAGGTCATATCCTTGCCCCTTCAGCGCGTGAGTTTGAAATCCTTGGCTTGCTCTGGTGGTAGGCTGCGAACAATGTGTCATGTTGAATGGAGAATGTTGACTACGCGGTGGAGCGCCTCGAAATGACTGCTGTGAAGAAGTGTAACCATACGGATACTGTGGACAATATTCATTGGTGTGTTTTCCAAATTGATTGTCTTAGCCAGTGGCAGTTCATGAATAATTATCCAATAATCCTCAATTGCCATTCGGGCAATGTTGCAAGCCACATTAGCCATGTGTTGCAGCCAGATTTGCCACCATCAGTGGCTATCCATTCGTCAAGATCTTCTGGGCACAATCATGGTGGGACACAACTGTGGCTGCAAGATGTATTGTAGAATTATTCTGGGTAGGAATTAGTGTATTACAGGATCCAGTGGCCTCCGGTGGAATCAAGGTCTTGTTATATCACAGTATGCAGTGACGAACTGAGGTGTTTCACTACACATTTGCTCCAAGCAACCAACCTGGCTGAGAGACAGAAACTGTAATCACCCACATCCCACTTTACTCTGTTATATGGTCGAGCTTATATACTGGGATTTGAGAAAGATGCTCATCCTCGTATGAGTTCCATGACTATAAAGGTCATAGAATGGTTATAATACAATATCTCTAGGAACTCAAAACGAAATATTTCCAGTCTAATTGTTAGCATGACTAGGGATATTATTCATTAGTTGTGCATGATACAACATTGCAATCTTATTCAATAGGAGTCCTGTGAGTTGAGTATCAACAGTGATTTCAATCTATTTAGCACCATGTTTAAACTTTGTTGTCCCCCTCAGAATCCCAGCTCCAGTCAAGGAACACTTCTGCAGCATGCATCGTACCCGCGTGTCAGTTCTGGATGATTATTGCGCAGGTGTACAGCTAACGAAGAATCTTACCTATCCATGGTACCAAGATGATCTACCTGGTTTATCAGCTGCCAGAAGGTTTGAGCATAGGTAAAACCAACAATGCTGCAACGACGTAGTCTATGGCCCATTGTGGTGATTGCAGGTAGCACTTGATGAACATGAATCTAATGTAGATTGCAGTGATGCCAAAACAAACCTTCTCTTCACTGATTACAATTTTAGCAGATGATGTGTACGATTGTGGTGCAGAATATGATATATATATCCTGCTTTATGAAGAAAACTGAATATAAGATGTCTTGATTTTACCCGTCCCCAGTATTTGGCGGGGTGCAATGCAGCTGTGGATGTGATACAGTAAGATGAGTCAGTTCGCTTTCAAACGAATTTCCCTAACTCCCTGAATCGCCCCCTGAGGCATAACCAACATCAATTTACATATATTTGCACTAACCATTTCTCGAATATGGTCAACAATCGCTGGAAGAAGATAAAGTGCTTTATCTGCGAAGACAAATTATTTGATGAAAACTGACTGGAGGCCCGCTATCAGTAATATCAAGCAATATCAATGAATGAAGGGCTATTACCTGATGGAATTTTATCGCCTGCAGGTTGGGATCAACCCAAGCCATCAGGCATTGACATCGGTTGGTGCACCTGAATGGCCATCGATGAGCTGGTCAACTAATGATATACCCATAGATGATTTAAATGGTGCAACACCACCTCATGTTACTCCCGATGGATAAACTATAGACACCCAGAAGCCTGATCTGACATGTACCCCTTATGCAACAAAGACAAAGATGCAGGTAGTTGGAGTCAAAAATCCATGGGTGAAAGCATATGGCAAAGCAACTGGATTGTACAACAAGCATCACAAGTACTCAGCACAAAGGCATCTATGGAATCCATGTCGGTCAGCACACAACTTGCAACAGGCTGAATCATTGAACAAGGGAACAAAGACATAAATATATCAACATCTGAAGAATCGACTGGACAACTTCAATATCAAATTATTTCAATCCGTAGATGCCTGGTAAACGCCCCTCTCTGACCTTCGTTTCTAGTTTGCCAATGATAGTTGAATTGAAGATTATTCTCATATCTTTTGATCATTACACTACAGGGATAATTTCAAAATGTACCCAGTTCTTTTTGCCACATCACCCATTTCAGGTGCACCTCAATTATGAACCTGGGTACCTTGCAGGATCGAAACTTCGCTGAATATCTGGTGAGATGAATACAGGTGATGGATGGTGACATATGTAAGTGCAGCTGCCAGTCTGTGCAAGTCATTTGTGTATCCTACAAGACCCACTTCAACATTAATTCGGGTCAGCAGCATCGCTGGCCACTGTATCTTTCAATTGGTATTATTTCAAAAGCAATGTGCTGTGTACCTGAAAGGCGTGGCTGCATTATCTTTGTACTGATCTGCGGTACCCTAAAAGATGACATAAATACTGATGAGGCATGGTATACTGCAGTTGGAACTGTACTATCCCCACTCAGGAATCTCAACATCACTGCTCCTGGCTTGAATTGGACTTGAGTTGCTGGATTCCAGAGACAATGTTATCTTTTTTGGGCTGTCTGGGTTAGGGATTATCCAGAACAAGTCATGGTTACTCAAGTCTCATGTGGCTCATGCCCAATGTGTGAAATGCCTAAATGTGCACTGATGGGGCATTCAGCTTTTTGACAACTCGATACCTCAGGAGATCAGCATGTTCACTCAGAGCATCATGACAAAACTGATATTGATGTTCCACACACTCTTCGTGTGCATCCAATCTGCAAACAGTTCTGGCAATATCCTCTCTATAGTGTCTATCGCCTTTGGCAGCCTGTTGAATTGCATCAGCTGACCTTGGGTTTGTTACAGACTTATTGCACTGGCTGCTCGAATACCTAAAAGCTAGAAATGTCAAGGATCACTGTGACAATCCATTCATATTGCTAGCATGATATCCTGGCCTCCAGCTGTTCATTGCACCTTGAGATCCATAGAACAGCACCTCCGGGCAGGGAAATGAGATCTGGGGCATGATCAGATTACTGGTAGTGAAGTGCACACCAATTCTTGACTACTTCCAGGATGACTGGAAAACTGTGGTGGAAACAGCCTCGGATGAAATAGTAATGGGAGCAGTGCGCACATTATGCGAACTCTCTCTGCTTGTTAGCCAACACAGTAACTGTGATCAATCCTTCACTGTACTGGACCATACAAAGAAGTGATTTCACAAGATGAAAGGTGCATTTCGAGTACAGACACTGTTGAAGTCTGTGAAGGCCAAGTGGATAAACCGTTCGCAAGAGAATCTCATCAGTTACGAGAACGAAAGTTACATAAACTGGGTAATCCCATGGATGTCCAGCTGTATGGGGCCAGATCTGTTACAACAACAAATCTAAGGCAATTCCAGGTACACCTGAATTGAGCCTGACAAAGGACAACCAAATGGTCAGATGCTGATCTACAGAGTGCAAAAGAGCGATTAGAGCGCAAAATCCATCAGGTGACACCTGTTATATGCAGGCTTTTTGATAGATCAGTCAAACATCATAAGCAACAACTATTGCAGGATGTCGTGACTATGGTCACAGGTCCCAGAAGCACCTTCTGCAAAACCTTTCTCAAATGAAAACTTCTGCAGAGGAAGAGGTTTACAAGGTGACAAATGTCACTGCTGACAAGCATGTGCAATTTCAGGTCTTTCCATCAGATGCTGAAACTGAGGGCACAACCTAAAGCATCACTGATATGAACTGCATTGTGGATCAGCTGGAAAAAGAGATTTATGGTATCACTTCGAATAAGCAGATGTGCATCAAGAAGGAATTCTACATCCCCTTGATTGAGTTTGAAGCATGGTGGCAGGCTATCAGTGTACAGGAGGTCCAGACAATGATAGAACGGTGTGTGATAAATTTTGGAAAGTGAATGATGCATCTTGTGGGGCATATATTTGAGCCAACTCAGTGAATGTGTTTTGGCGACAATTTCACCACTGTTAATTCTGAACAGTTACATATGGTCGATGTGAAAGAGGGATATTGATCAACCAACAAAGAAATGTACAATCAACTGATGCTCAAGTACAATGACTGGTGTACCAGTCTTCATAATACGGAGCAGACACTGTTGTATGTTACCTTTCAAGGCTGGAATGATATTGACTCCGGAACAGTACTCAATCTACTCCCTCATGGTGATTAACAGCAAAATGCTCACAGAGGCAAGCTTTTATGACTCCGGCAATGTCAACAAGAGCTATTTTTTGGCCTTAGATTACAACAGGTACATCATTTGAGAGAAACTGATGTCCCCAGAGTGTGCAGAAGTATCTGATTAACCTAATCCCGAAGTGCATCAGTAGATATCGGATTTCGCAAATTTCTACAGCTATTCGGGATATAAAACTATGGGGATTGTGGTCACGAAGTTTGTGGACTGGTACTTGGGTATAATTAGAACATACATGTAGAAATCAAATTATATCTATTACACTTTAGAATTGCCTGTTGTACCACCATCAACCATTTCATTGCCCTGCTTCTGTTGAGTGTCTGGGACATGATTTCAAGGTAGAGTGTACAAATGCCATCCAAGGGATCATGCCTAAATCACTTCACATCTGGGTCAAATATACGGAAACTGACCTCAATAACACCTTCCAAGGCTGAGTTCCTTCATTTCTGGTATTATACTTCAGCTGCACTTCACTGAATCAGATCCTCCAATTTCAGGAGTGCCTGCCAGCCAGAAGAATAATATCAACCTTTTCTGAGAGGTAGAAGAAGACCCAACACTGCGTATTACATCCTCATGTTCAAGAATATGCGGTGGTGATTTCAACAAATTGCAAACATTTGCATTGTTGGGCTGATTGTGTTGACAGATTCATCAGGGTTGTCAAACTGCCTCATACAATACATATTGTATCTGTTCGAGCAATTGTTGGACCGACACATTTGGTACAAGAGAATGCTGTATTAGACGGAACCAACCACATATGGCTTGTAAATAGTCATCTGGATTTAGATATCTCATGGACCTTATATTAGATACAATGCCTGAATCAAGTTGTGCAGGAGGAAGATAGTAAGTCAAATTGTACTATTCGATGGGTACACTATAATAATCACTTCCAGAGAGCATGGCTCCAGGTTCGAGGTGCACCAGAATTGTCTTGGGGACAGGTCCAATACCCCCAATAGCTCTGAAATTTGCCTATCATAATAGTTTGAATTGGTAGCATTTGAAGACCACTATACACTGGTGAGGATATTCTTGTACTCTGTTCCTCCACTTCCAGACCATTAAGAGGGACCAGTGAAGTACTCTCAGAGCAACAGGTAGCACATCGTGTTGTATTCAGCCTATCTGGGAGCATCTGGGCGCATCTTGAATAATCTGTGTAGCTGTTCAGAGTTGGTGAGTTTTTCAGTCATAACTTCCAAACCATTTTACATTTCGATGATGGAAATTTCAGTCTTCAACAGGGTAGTGCATGTAGATCTGTTCATATGGCACCTTGATCCCTGGTTCCAGGTCAATTCCATTGTGAAGTCATCTGTGTGGTGTCTATGTGTCAGCCGATACCTTGCTAATATCATCCATGCACTATGGGTACCTCGCTGGGCTCAAGCTCCCATCATGTTTATGTACCATCTTGTTTGCTGCATGTGATCTGCATCAGTGTAAGTATCCAAATACAATGAGGTAGAGCAGGTGAAGAATTGGAAGAAGTAATCCTGGAGGGCTTGATATTGGAAGTTTACACATGAACAAGCCAAGCCATGCTGCCAAGTCGCTCCTTTTGGTTCTCAGCAAGCTGGTAGTAGTCATTCAATAGTCACTGCTGGGTGGGGGTTCTATCACATTCACTGCTGCTGCTCCCTGCTCATCGCATCCAGAGCTTGGGTCTGTATTCTCACCTGGTAATTTCAATATAATGCCTTCCAGAGTCGCTCCCAGTTGCCCTGTGCATTACTCCATCCAGATGGAAACTGTTGCAATGATGGTATGTCAAGTGACAAGACATTCTAATGTAGTGCCTCCCAGCATCCATATATCTAGAGGATGCCCTCCAATCTGGCCATGGACATCATTTTATTTAGCTACTGAGACCTTTGTTGCCACTGTCATAGTGATCAGTGTTAGATCCTCCACTCCACTCACATTGATTGATTGCAATGAAGTCAATTGACTGCAAGTGTAGTAGTGTGAAGTGACAATAGTCTATTCTCCATCTAAGCTAGCAATCCCTATCTTCCCGCTGATCAACTCAATTGTGTGGATACACATGTTCCCCTTTGTGGCCCATTAATTTCACAGAGCTGCACTGTATGTCAACACTTCCCGTCTCTCAACATTACATCCCTCATACAAAGTTCAAGATACCTCTCGGAGAGGCATAAACCTGCCTGTCATCAACTCCACAACTAATTCTGACAGATAGCCATCTCCATGGCCTAAGCCAGTGCGTTTCTGTTTAATGTTCGTGTCTCCCAAGGCATGTTGTTTTTTGTAGTCAACAAGCTATTGCTTTATTTTGCCGAGATTGGGGGCTGGTTCCCGGGTCATTTCATCATAGCGTTCCCATTTGATGTGATACTTTTAATCGGCATTGACTTCCAGTGCCCACATGGGTGAGGCAATCACTTCCGCAATATATAAATTCTGCATGGTTCCATCTTTATGTCTTACAGTTTGAACAGGAGGAGGTGGTGGCTTCCCTCGCACTTGATCTGCTGTGTACTTCATGGGTTGGTTGATGTTGAATGTACAGTGGGTCGTTATATACTCCAGCAACTCCACATTAGCAAAATGTATCTTAGTCACTGGATGCCTCCAGGAGTGTCTGAGAGGATGTGGAGTGTAAACTTAGAAGTGACAATGTCAGGAGAGTATCAGACCCTAGGAGGGCATTCCGGCCAGCCTTCGGAGTAACTGGGATATCTGATGACTGGTAGAGGAGTAACTGGGATCTCAGATGACTGGTACAGGAGTACCATTGGAGTAATTGTGATATGTTTGGGAACATGTCGGAGCGCTGGAGAGCACTTTGGGTGCACCTGGGAGTGTCACAGGACCAATGCCGAAATCACAAACACACTCTGAGAAATCCCTGGGTTCCTATAGATATTCATCCGGAAGACTGCAGGTGTTATCTCAGACTCTCCAGATGTCCATGAGCAATCGATTTCCCTCACCAGCGAATATGATGCATGGATTATTGTTCATTATCACTTCCGAATCATACTAGCTACCATCTTCTTCAACATTGTATGTATTGTCTCGCTACATTAAGGAACCATAGAAAAAGGCAAGTCATCCAAACATAAACGCTGGTATGCTGATACAACAACCTGACCAAGCAGACAAATTATATCAATCAAACATGCCATCAATCTCATCCACTACTTCTCGCATCTCATCAGGGCCAATGAAAACAGGAACACACAGTTCATCAACAGCGCGAAGAAGCTGGAGGCGCTCGTTGTATTTGCTGATTACTCATACCTGGCAAGTGGCTGAAATTGAATTCCAATGTTGTTTGGCTGGATTTGTGATATCTAACAAACGTTGAATTAGGTGTTAGCTAGCTGCGAATGTAAACAGGGATTTGAAAGGCAATATGATATATTTGTATGAAAAAAGGGACCAACTACCAGCAAATGAGAAGCACCAGATGGGAAGTGCTGTGTGGAAAAGAGGAGTGGACAGAAGGTGTTGGAGGAGCATGAAATGAAAAAGAAGAGTACAAAATCTAGGCTGCAGAGCGCACACAGGGATTACGGAGTGCCACAACTAGTGGATGACCTCTGTACTGAGTGGTCAGGACTGCAGAATGAAATCGAGGAGTGCCAATCCAGGCATAGTAGCATCAATGGGGATCGGGGAGTGCTCTCCCAGTGGAGGACTGCCGAAATGTGGCTGGGGGGGGTGAGGAGTGCCGAATGGAATATAGGAGCGACAATCCAGACCGAGGAGCGCCAGAGGTAATTCAGGAGCTCCCATACCAGGCCGGCGGGCACGGAAATGGGGATATAAGGCATGGAATGAAATAGAGGTGCACCAATCCCGACAGAGGGGATTAAGGAGTGCCGATCCCAGCAGAGGAGCACTGAAAGAGGATGAATTGAAACTGGAATAAAATAGACGCGACTGAATCCAGCCTGACAAGTGCTGATGGGGATTGAGAAGTGCCTATCCCAGCGGAGTTGTGCCACAGGGTGGGGGGTGGTTGAGGCGGCCCACTAATGTGTGATTGATGAGTGCAGTGGCTTCTAGAGTGAAATTTATCACAGGGGATGGGCAAAATGTACCTCGATATTCATCTTGAAAAACCATCATTGTGGCCTTGTTCTCACTGGCATATTCCGACAGCGCACAATGAATAGCTGAAACTGCCAGCACTAAAGGCTCCAGAGCGAGCGGTTGGAAATACTGGTATGTCGTAGGCTGGCACCCCCAGATATAGGGGGTGAAGAAAAGTCGATTGTAAGTGAGATCAAGCGCTTCCATTCGCATGAACAATGATTTCTTATAATCGACGACCTCAGAGAGACATGCATCATTGAACAGGGGCTCTTTGACCTGGACCTGACGCTCAGTCTCAGTGTGCAAATCAAGCTGGTAGCTATGAACAACAGTCCAACGTGACCCAACTGCAAACCTTCCTTGAATGGTACTTATTTTAGGTTTCAACTATGTATATTTGGGGCGTAGTCAACATCATTTATCTGATATAGGAGGATTAATAACATTCCAAGACATATAGCTTCTGCTGTTTGCAGATCCCTTTGGAGTGATGGACCGCCTGGGAATTAACACACCCATGGTGTACCTACAGGAGACCCTGCTATTGCCTGCTGACTATCCTCAGCATGAATGGTAGGTCTCCAAGCTTCTTCAACCATCGAGTACTTGTCATCGGATAATATTGGCCAAGGACTCTGCATGAATACACTTGCCTCCATGAACCTATTTGCTACCTGAAATGTAGCCTTTTGCCGTTTGGGAACGCACTGATCAGCACTGGCCTTGGGTTGTGGAGCATTCTGCTCTCCACTAGACTTGGGTTGTGGCAGCGCCTTGGCAGATGGTGCATGGTCAGACTTGCAAATTCTGGTGAGGAGGGCTGTCGTTTGGCATTTGGGCAGCGGTGGTGCCATTGACCCAGGTGGAATCGGGAATTTCAGAGCAGAGTGCCTGCAATAATAGGATCGCCATGGTGTTGTTTCTTTGGCAGTGGGACGCTTGTAGTTCGCAATGACCTATCCAGCCATGCCTGGCCTACAAGTAGGACCTCCTGCCGGTGATCCAAATTATCTTGTTTGATGTCAAATGATGAAGTGGACTCTATCGTGTCCACACTTTCTTAATAACAGATATTCTGATCGGTATCATCATCCCACGTAGGTAACGATATCAGGGCCATTAGTCATCTGCAATCTGAAGCACAAATGCAAATAGTTGGTGGAAAATCAATATTGGCTGCTTTTTTGAATGCGAGTGCTCTCTCGAGGTGTACATCTCGATTGTTCTGTCAATAGTGATTCATCACCTGGCCGGGCATAGGTTCCATGGGGGGTAATGAAGAATGATAGTTGGGGAACGTGGGAGAGAGTGTATAAGTAGTAACTGTATGATTAAGTGCAACAGAGTAAGAGGAAACATCGAGCAAGTAGTTGCACAGAGTTGAAGAGGATGCAATTTGAGGCACGTCTTGAGTGGTTCAGGAGAGATGACTCCAATGATTGTTTGTGGTATTTAGGATGGCAGTCCAGTGTTGCGATTGAGGATGTTGTCAGGAGCACTGGAATGGATGCATTTCTTGTCAGGCATGCTGGAATGGATGGATTCCTAATGCCAAATGTTAGCAACTCCTATCAACAACACTCTGTATGGATGCAAGAATTGGAGGTTGGCTAAAGGCAATGCACATAGAATAGAACCAGATACACCTGAACCAGACGCACAGGAACAATACTCACAACATTAAATAACCCTTGGTGCTGGTGAAATGGATCATTGAGAACCTGATCGAAACTGGGTGCCCTGGCATATGACTCCACTGAGGGTAGTTATTATGCAAAGAAGTTGAAGCATTTGAGGTGACCAGTTAGCATTGAATTCGTGCAGCATTGGGAATCTGCAGAGCTCAATGAGTGACCGCTGAGTTGCAAGGGGTTATACTAGGTTTGTCATCAATCAAGGACAAATTTGAATCTCCGTATGTGGTAGATCCGCTGGAATGGCACATGTACATTCACAATACTCCATTGTATCAGGATGCTGCAGCTACGTTTGCTGTCGATAAGGCAATATCTTAAGCATTACATCCCTTTCATGTGTTCATCTGGGCTGTGGTTGCACAATATCCTTCACACCGATGTTGCAGGCAATGGAGGAAGGAGAGAATTTGGTTTATGAAGGAGAGATACATGCATAGAGATACAGAAGTAGAGAAAGAATGGGAATGTAAGATCGATGATTCAGGGGTAATCTTATGGATTAACGCAGTTGTCAATGCCAAGATTGCTAACAAATGAGTCATAAATACTTACTCACATTCTGATTTTGTGCCTAATATCTAGTAAGTTGCACACTGTTAAATCACATATTCATTATGAGTCTCACTACTACAATATAGACTCAAATAAATTTGAGGTTGAAAGATACATGCTATAATGGTATGAATGCATAGTGAGACGTCATCTCACAGCTGGCAGAGGAATAATGAATCCATGCATGCAGGTCTGGGGAATTGAGGTGCCCCGAAGATTAAATGGTTATTCCCAAATTCATTGGCTGGGAATTGCAGGCTTTCCTTACTCTTACAGTTAATTGCAATCTTCAAAGTTGTCTTTTCTTCACTCAAGCTGTCAAGATTCTCTCTCTTTGAACTTCGTTCGTGATGAAAATCGGTCCACATACTCTATTTTCAGATACTGATTTTGGCAGCCCAAATATACATTTAGTCAAAATCGAGTCAAGTCTGCATTCAATCCATTGAGAACATATGCCTCTTTGAGTCAGTGCAGTACATGGGTGTGCAGGATTTGCCGGTCATGTTGTAGAGTTGCTGAGTGGAATCAATGGTTGAAGATTCTCGCTCTGGAACTGCGGCACTTTTGACAAAGCTTGATGTTGCGGACACTCCTTTAGGATATCGATGCAGAGGTCGAAACATAATACTTTGGCAATATTGAGTCAAGTGAGGTTGATAAATGGCTAGGTCTATGCATGTATGGTTTAGTTGTGCAGGTCTACCTTCCTCCAATGGATAGTTGACACAGAGCTAACAATTCAAGGCATTTTTGCGGTGGCCTTCATGTACCAATCAAGCATAGATTGATATATTTGCAGATGCCAAGCAGGATCAGCTGCCTGCACCTAAATGTCAATTGACTTGATTGATGACAACCTGTGTGCACAGCTTCCACTGATTCAAAGCCGAAGAATACATGATGAGAATAAAGCAAACAAAAATGAAGATTCCACTATGGACTGGGGTACATGCGCTTCGGAGGTTTGATGTTGCTGTGGAGGCCCGCCCGGGATGAAATGATATATCCATAATGAGTCAGAGTTTGCCAAAGTTGGCTTCATGCAAATCCAAGAACATTATTCTGGACTGGATTGCAGATCTCTGTTGTGGCTGAACTTCAATCAGAGGCCAGGAAATACCCAAGCCATGTGTCAGTCTCCGACTCTCTGGGATGCGTATCTGATGTGTTGCCAAATTAGTAGAATATTCCTGCCACGGCTCTGGCTTTGCAATGGATATGTGAGCCCGAGTCTCATATTCTGACACAGGAGCTCACTATTGGGTAGACTGGCTCTATTGCCAAATGGTATTGGCAAGTATGCAGTCACAGTCATAACGATATGTGCCCAGGACTCTCCTGCACACTTGAACATTGATCATATCCCAGCAGAAGCTGCAGCATTCCCATGAATAAGCGAGCCATGTCTCATATTGTTGCATAGGCACTGAATCTTGCCTAGAGTGTCTCCTTGCCAAATTGGATTGGTAAATATGTTGTGCTGGATCAGTCACAACAGGACTCAAATCATATGCTGATAATTCTCTGGTGCACCCGAACTTCTATCATATGGTAGCCACCACTGCAGCTTTGCCAGTGATCGGTGAGCTGGTGTCTCAGATTGTGACACAGCTATTCAATATCGCCTTGACATACCTAATTGCCAAATGGGATTGCTTAATCTGAAGTGCGCACTATATCCAAATGAGACTCATGTTATATGGCGAGGATTCTCCAGTGAACCTGCCAGTGGCTGAACAACAGTTTGTGCGTTCTTTTGACTTCAAAATGCGTAAGTCGCCTGAGGTTTCCAGCGTACCTCCGATTCACTACTGACCAAAGATTTGAAGCCCTTAACTGCATCATTCTCTAAATTCAACTCATGCCATGTATCCTGAGATAGGCCAGCCTGGGAATCTGTAATTTAGCTTATTGATTGACTTCATCTCTTACTAGTCATTGATAGTAATAATCTAGAACACCAATGAAATCCCACTTGAGCAAATTCTGATTAATGACACAACAATTCCAACATCAGAACTTTGATTCACTTTAACTTGACAGAGAGACAGGATGTATTTCTGCAGTATAGTGTGCCTTACAAAGGACCTTTTTGAATATTTGTATGAGTTGAGAAGATTACATTGGTTGAATGTCTCAAGAGGCATACCTTGGTAAAGTGTTCCGGAAAATCAAAGATGATGGCTTATCTGACTGCAAAATGTCTCCATTGTCGGTGAGTCGCTTCATATTGTCCTCACAAGGCTCCAGAATCCGGTTACTCATTGACATCGTGATGTTTGGTCGACTCATCAAGCCATGCTGGACTCCCATTGGAGCAAATTGAGAGTGCTGAAGGAGATCGCTCGTGCAGTTATCAAAACTACCAGGACCAGTACGCATTGAGCCTGAGTGCGGTACTCTGTTTCTCCCTAACGGGAAAACTCATGGCAGTGCCTACCGCTGTTCATTCAATCCCCAGAACTTCTGAGTTACTACCATATTGTTTGCTGCATTGAGAGATCGGCCGGTCCCGCGCACTTTGGCTGTGGTTACGAATACAGATGGATTTCCTGAATCTTGGAATTTGAGCAGCATTGCTGAATAGTGTTAGCAACGGTACCGGACCGTCACTTCGGGACCGGGTCCGGGTCAGAACCGAACTGTTGCCGAATCGGCGGTCCGGGTTGTCAACACACCCGAACTGAAAATTCGGGTATGGTTCGATGCAAATCTCCCAACCCGTCTGCATTGGGCGGGTTGTCAGCGGGTCGCCCAGCAGGTCCATCTGTAGATTTATATAATGTTCTTGTTTTTGCAGTTGGATAATTGAACATTATTAAAATTTGGTATTTGACAGCCAATGCTCTCTTTTTGGATGATTTGCAATCTGCGACATTGATTATTTTGGAATACGTGTTTTGCCTTCTACCCGTTGCATTTTTGGCTAGAGAGGTAGTCAATAGTTCTGTCATGGGTGCACCTATGCGCAGAAAGCCTTGATTACCCAATATGCAAGATCAAATATTGTTGATGCTCCGTTGACGCTCAGTTTCATGATGGGGTAACATATGTGTCTTGCGTTATTTCAATTGAAAAGGCTGCCAGGACTTCGTCTATGAATTGTTACCACATTGTTACACTTAGATTACCCAAGATCGAGCACCAATAATCCTTGACACTCCATTGACGATCAATCTCAGGATGGGACAATATCTCTTTTATGAATGGCTGCAACCAATCGTCACTTTGTTTTGCTAAGGAAGGCTGCCATTACATCGGTTATGAATAGCAGTGACCAGGTCACTCTTCAATTACCGTACTTACAAGACTAAAAATTGTTGATGCTCCGTTGACGCTCATTTCCAGGATGGGGCAGGCAGCCTGATACTATTATATTTGATTTGGAAGGCAGCCAATACTTCGTTTATGAATGGCTGCAACCAATCGGCACTTAGGTTACCCAAGATGCACAGCCAAAAATCATTGACGCTGCGTTGAAGCTCATTATCAGAAGGGGGCAGTGAATGTGTCGTTTACTCTTTGCCAAGAAAGGCCGTCAGTATGCACAGTATGGATAATTCCGACCACGTCACCATCCAATTACCGTACCTACAAGACTGAAAATCGTTGACGCTCCATTGACTCTCATTTTAATGTATGGTGAAATCAACATCTGCTGCCATTAATAATTGCAATCTTAAATAATTGAACTTTGTGGATGCCTTTCAGCATGATTAGGACTTCGCTCTATGGCAAAGCCGAGCCCAGTCATATTCAAGCAGTGGTCGCTCTCATCCGGTTAAAATTTATATGTTATGCCAAATGATGCATATTGCCTGCTAAAGGTTTGTTTGATAACGAATATTCTCTTGCGACTGGTCAACATTCTTCCATAATAATTGTCTAAATGAAATTCGTCGTCAAACTACATAATGAACTTGGTGATAATACATTGACGCATTGAGTCCGACTTTGTGTTCATCCCCTTATTCCTCCTCATTTCCAATATATTGACCGTCACCAACGCCATTTCAACCTTCTTCTTTGAGTGTCGTATAGGCCGAATCAGTCCAGGAACATTTGGTGCTGCACTCACATTCTGCACCTCCAGAGTTTCTGAAACCTCACTGCCGTTGTCCAGTTCCATATCTGATTCATTGTCAGCCTCCCAGTCATCTTCGCTGTCGTTTGGATTATCCAAGTCCCCATTCCAGTTAACCCAATTTTCGGTGTCTATAATGCTTTCAGGTGAGCTATCGTCATCACTTTCGGCAGGATGGCGGTCGATTCGTTTGATTCGTCGGACATTCAATACTTGAGTTCGTCCTCCAGGGAGGTTCTTTGCAGACAAAGCTGGTGGCACAGGTGATTTTTCCGACAATTTAAATGCAGCCGCACCATCATGATGAAAGTTTGACCAGGATTCTTCGATGATCTCTTCGGTATCTGAAATGTAACCTATGGCAGTCATCTGTTTGGTGTGAGCGCGAGATTCCTTCTGTGTAGCTCGTAGGCTTTGCCTACCCTGCCACATCTCCAAAAAGTCGTGGATCTTGGCCATTCTGTGCAACATCATTTCCTCCGCCTCTCTCTTCATCTCCATGTCGTTATCAGTGCTGTCAAGATACAATAATGGGTCGTCGCCAGCCAGTAATCCGCTATTGGCTGGAGCAAACTGCCTTACTACCACTTTTTCGCGAAGAGTCTCGCCAGTGGTTTTTGACTGCCTCCACCCTATCACATCTCGCCCAAGGGAAAAACTGGCCTCCACTCCGACACCATGAGGTATGATAGAGAATATGTCGCATGCCACATTGGAGAGATCGGCATACTTTGAGTGCGTTTCATCTTGCTGCCGCTACCAGTTGGTGATATCCTGTAACCAAAATGTACTACTAATCTCCATCGGGTCGGAGTGGTAATCATTTAGATTCGGATTAATTTGCCCCCAGTTCTGTGGTAATTCAGGAGGTGAAATCAAATAGAGCCTCGCGGCTGTCAATAAAGGTGCTGCACGATCACTTTGTCCGGGTGTCGTTTCGGGCACGTTGGTAGGCATTAGGTATTTGTCGTCATCGCTGGACAAATCGTATGGATCATAAGAAGATTGACCAGATCTAGAAGCCTCGTCGAAGGGGGTGGGATTGTTGTTCTGTGTGTTATCAGACTTAATGACCGGCAATCGTCTATGTTTCGGGCAGTATTCGATCTCCACATACCTCAGAAGGGCCTCCTGGTATTGGGTAGTATAAGAAGTCTCGTCGTCAGGATTGATATCCATGCCGTTGTCCCAGTTCCTAAATGACCGCAACTTCCGGAAAGGATCAAGGATATGTGCCGTAATGAGGAGCATACCAGTCGTTGGAGTGACTTCAGTATAATATGTAGATAACTTTTGCTGCACACACTTCACAGCGAAGAATAAGTCTTCCTTCCATTGTGTCTTTTTCTTGGCCAAAGCTCGCATCACGCCATCCATGTGATCAAACATGTCATTGTAGACAGTGATGACGTGATGCAGAGTAACGGTATGCCGTTTCGACATCCAAAGGGTCCAGTACCGGAATGGC
>Ga0307515_10007443_pt1 | contig 21642 bp, 7 predicted proteins | sample 17_EM_MG_FD_194513 | JGI IMG/M metagenome (GOLD analysis project Ga0307515, IMG submission 194513) | Populus trichocarpa ectomycorrhiza microbial communities from riparian zone in the Pacific Northwest, United States - 17_EM | ecosystem: Host-associated > Plants > Roots > Unclassified | place...
CACCACCGCCATCGTCCCAATACGCTCATCGTCCGCCTCAATGATCAAAACAGCCCTCGTCGCAACCTGGCAAATATATCCCTGGGAGTGATCCGGCGCCGCGGGATCCGGATCCGGCTCCCCGGTAATGGGATCGATATTTGCGAAGCCCTCCCAATAGCTCTCCGCGTAGTAAGACCCGGGGATATAAAACGCGTCCTTGACGACACCAGACACGGGCGCATGCCAGCAGTGGTAGCTGAGCGCGGAGAGAAACGCCTGGTAAACGGTTCCGCCTTCGAAGGTAGCGGCGGTGTCGGCGTTGCCGAGCATGTCCTGTAGACTATAGGGCTGGCCTTTGAGCCAGAACTCGTCGACGAGGCGGACGCCGGACTTAAGCGCGAACGGGTTCGATTCGCAGCAGCTGACGATTTGGGCGCTGTCGTCAGGCTTGTAGACGGGGCGCACGCCGGGGCGGAACTTGCGCACGAAGAAGTCGTCCCAGGATTGGAAGCCGTAGTGCGGCGCGCTGGGGTCGCACTCGTAGGCTTGCTCGAAGGATATGGTGTGGCTGGATCCTTCAGACGCTACGCGGCCCATTTCTTGCAGCGCCTGCGGACTGAACCAGTTGTTGTTGTCCAGGACGTTGGCGGATTGTGGGGTTGAGAGGTAGGTTTTGTATTCGTTGAGGATTTCTTTGAAGCAGGCGCAGACATCTTCACGGAGGAAGGCAGAGACACCGGCTGCGGTGCCCATGGGCCAGTCCTGGGATATATGTTAGCCTTGTAGCTGTTTGGAGGCTACATCGGTGCGGAGAAACTTGCTAGAATGGCATTGAATGGAAATCCAATCAGGCCTTTCTGACCCTCTGTGTTGTACAGCCAGCCTGGAGATTGTTTCAAGAGCACGTTCATGGTTGCCAATAACTCTTCCCAGTTCTTGATGGCGCGTTTCCCGGTTGGATCCTTCTGATATTCTTCATTGTTCGGGATCTGAACGGCAGTGAGCGGCCTGCAAAAATCGTGTCTTGGTCCCGCAATGCGGGCAGTATCTTACTTGTTCAAACATAAGGCTGAAGTACATTCGAACCTGGGTGTTGCTCAGGATCAGCTCTCGAAGCTTCTCAATAGAGGCATGGTCCTCAGCCAAATTCCCAGATCTTTTGGCATCTCGAACGCTGGCAACAACGCCGTGTAGCCATCGCAGAAAGTCATCGGGATGCTTGGGGAGCCAGCCGCCGAGTCGGTGTCTCATGTACGGCCTGAGCGGGTTTTCTGGGACGGTTGGTCCCGGCTTGATGGGAGGGAAGAGCTGCATGGTGGGTGTGAAGTCTAAGCAAAGCACGGTCAAGATGTAATCAGGAATGAGATGCTCAGATCTACTCTGGGCGAGCAGGAGAGAACGTACTCCAGAATTGTAATATGGCCCTCAGACCTGTTCAGAAAGCAATGTTATCAGGCCAGACGCGGGGCAGAAATGAAGGGGCTTACAGCTCGGCAAGGTCAGAAAGTTGAACGGGGTCAGAACCTTTCAGACCACAATATATTTTCATGGGGTGTATATATATGCTTGGCATATGCATTGCATATTCAATGCATCAGTCACTAAGGTAAATTGTGGCTGCTGATGCGCGTTCTGTATGGCTAAAAGTGTGGCCCCGCCGACCTTTTCCCGGCGCTCCATCGGTGACCCCGTTCAACTTTTCCGTGACCCTGGCGAGCTGCACCCCGGAAATGAAGCAGCAAATCACAGCTGATTTGCCATGTTGTCATCTGATCCTAGATGCGGGGTAGCAATTAGCACAGCCCACCTCAGGAACCTCGACTTAATACCTCTAGCACTTCGATGAAAGCACATCTGATTTTAGAGCTATTGTCTATATTAGCAAAAATACTCTTCATTTAGTCGTGTGTCACCTGGTAGAGGTCATGGTCTTCGAACCTCTGTCGATCCTGTCGATTGTTGGCACAACCGCCGGCCTGCTGAGCTTCCTTGCCAGTACGGTAGACAAACTGAATGAGCGAGCCAACGACTTCAAAGACTGTTACGAACTTGCTAGTTTGGTACAGCTGCCAACAAGAAACATGCGAAGTGAAACGCAAGGCTTGGATTCGATTGTGGTGTAAAGACGACGGTGAGCCTTACCCGGATGCTACCTACGTATGCGCCTTAGGCGATGACGGGTTTAAAGGGTTGAAAAAGAGGGTCCAAAATATCAGCTGCAAGAATATGCTTTATTTCAATGATGAAAGAGATCTTAGAGGCGAACTATCTAGTGGTCTTTACCGCGAGTGGCACAGAATTCTGCAGACAGTTGCTCAGTCGCGGCGATCTGATAGCCTCCCAAAACCGGAAACTTGGATGCTGAAGTTCTGCTTCGCTCTTTATGAGAATACTACACTCAAAGAGATGGTATCAAGATTGGGAGAGATGGTTTCCAACCTTTGGGACTTCTGTTAGACCAAATTCTGCGCTTCGTTCGATCCAGGAAGCGACAGAAATCCGGAAGATGGAGAAATTTCCGCCATAGAGAAACGTCTGCCAAGAATTGAGGGACTTTCGAAGTATCTTTCGGACCTGTGTCTAGCTTCTCAGGGAGACAAAGCCGAGAGCACTCCCCATTATTTATGGGCCTTGGTTTTGGGTTCCATGGAGATTGAGCAGGGCCTAGAGTACTTCGAAGATGGTAAGGATTGTTGGCTCGACTTCTTGATTGAATGTCGAAAAGGTCCAAATTCGTGGGTCGGGCACACCGTCCGAATAAATTCCCGGGAGTCAAACGATGATACCATCGATTTGCAAGATAAGATCAACCGCTGGAATTCAGGATTAGATGTCTGTTACAAACCTCGCTCGAGAACCGAACCGTTGAAGAAATACCTTGACCGGATTTCCAGCTTCAACCCTAAAATGCGCACCATCGGCAAGTCAATGCGTATTAGAACGGCTTTGGATCTTGCAGCATCCGTTATCCTCCTGTACGGTTCACCGTGGCTGTCACAACTATGTACATGCGGCATGCGCTATATGTACTTTGATAATCTTGCAGTTGTCTCTTCTTGCCAAACCCACAATCGCCAGGAAGAGTTTGAATATAAGGCCGCCATCTTTCGCTCAGAGCCACGCCATGACTGTTACGACTACGAGGCTGCAGGACGAAGCTTTTTGTTGCTTGCAATAGCATTGGGTGAATTGGCGATAGCGGCACCATTGTACATGTTGGGAGATGGTAACCCACTACTCTTGAAAATGGGAGATAAGGAAGTCGACCGCCAAGAATTTCTCAGTGTAGTAGTCCGTATGTGGGGTGTGAAGTATAAACGAGCAGTGGAGTATTGTTTGGAGATGGACCAGAAACTGCGGCGCCGTAGTTTTCATCCGAGAGATATCAGGGGATGTTTGGAGACATCGTCAAGCCGTGAGTCCAAATTTCCTGAAGCCGCTCTAATACGTCTAACATTGTATATAGTATCCGGGAATACCGGAAGACAATGGCGCAAGATAAGATGGCGTGCGCCGGGCAGAGATGGCACGAGAGACTGAACGCTCGATATCGCAATCTCCAGATGCCGAGGGATTGTCTAAGCAGAGGCGAGTGGAGACATAGGGCTTGGAAATGAAATTTCTAGAGCGCGTTTTATTTTATATCCTCAATTCTTGGAGCACTCTGTGCCGAGTGCTTTGAAATGTTGACCAAAAATAAAATATAAAAAGCCACTGAATTATCACGTAAGGATGCAACAGTTGCCAAAGCAGATTGACTGCGGAAATACGTTCGGCCGAGATCTGCGCCTCATCTTTTCCACAAGGGCAAACTCAATAATTCTGTAGCTCACGTGTTCGTCGGCCCGAGTGCAAACCAATCATCAGGCTCAAAGTCTTGATGTTCTGGCCCCCAAATTCACGTGAGCTACAGAATTATTGAGCTTGCCCTTTGTACCTGAAGCTCTCAACAGTTTGCCTGCGCTAGCAGGGGGTATGTCTCAGGTCGTGGTGGCGCGTAATATGTGGCGTCTGGAGACGGAACAACTCTGAGTCCAACGCGGTAGTCTGCATATTTATAAGTGATATATAACCGTAACAAACATCAAGCGGTACATTATGTCGCCATCTCTAGTAGGGAGGGTGGCTGACCCGCACCAGTCATACCCTTGTAGAGATGGCGGGATTTGAGACGGGACTCTTGGACGGAAAAAACTCTTAAAAGAGGAGGATATTTATCTCGGACATTCTTTTAATCAAATCCTGGTCTTTTGTTTAGCTAGTTCCCGCTGTAAGGTGGCCCCTGCGGCCCACCGAACGAAGCCCCGGAGCCCCGATGGCTGCTTCAACCCCTAAACGCGTATTAGCAACACTACCTCTAGATCCGCCAGTAGCTCCACTAAGACGCACAAAGAAACCGAGCGTAAAGGTGCTAGAGACCTAGCAGTCGCTAAGGACACGCTTTTAACGATCAGTATAGTTTAAACAGCAGATAACCGCACCATAAATTAGACTATAAGCTACGCAGTATATACTGCCTTTATTTCCTATAGTAAGAGTCTCTACCTTACCTAAACGTAAAGGAGGAGGCATTAATTATAACAAATTTTATTAACTTATTAAAAGCCTTAAAGAAACTATAGTATAGCAGAGTAATATTATTATAAGCTAAAATAGCATTATTAAGAGTATTAGAAATAACCTAGTAGACATTAAATCGGAATAGTAAAGCCTTAAAAAGTAAAATACTAAACTTTAAAAGGCTATCTAGTCCTTATAAACATAACTAAATACTTCCTTAGCTTTAATATAATTATAGGCGTTAATAGCAGCTAGTAGAGGCATGGTAAGTGGAGGTATAATAGGGTTAGAGATAACTTTACTATAAATAATAAGCGCTAAAAACTCTAAAGAACCTAACTGGCAGCTAGTAATAGACGTTAGCTATATAGGTTTAGAGGTAATAGAGAAGGTAGTTATTATTAAAGTAGTAAAATAAACTATTATATAAGGCATAAAGGATATTAATAGGCTTACGGGAGCTATACTTAAGGACTTCCGCGTATAGCGAATAAGCGACAGTGTAAGCATTATTAGATTCTTAGTAAAAAAAGATAAAGAAGCTATATTTAGGTAAATAACTACTTAATAGCTTAAACTGTATATCCCTAGGGCGAGGCTTATTAGACTTAAGTAGTATATGGTTAAAGCGGACTAGGTTAAAGTACCTTTAGCAATAAATATTAATAGTAGGAAAGTAAGTAAGTTAGCTATAGAGTGCTTTAGGATAAAGAATAATATAGAGGTATATATAATAAGATAGCTTAGGCAACTAAGGCCGCGCGGCTAGTACGTATTAGTAATTATTAAAATAGCAATAAAGGAGGATATAGAGAAGCTGCTTACGTTAAATAACGTATTATTTAGGAAAGGCGCGATTATTATATCACTATTTAAGGAGCGACGTACCCCTATAGTATGCTATAAATATAAAAGGTTTAGATATAGGGCTAGAGACTATATATAACCTAATATGTGTAAAATATATAGGCGGGAAGGCCATCTCTAGTATAAGATGGTTAATCTATACTATGTAAACTGTTAGGGTCCTTACTAAGCCTTATACTATAAATGCCTAATATATAGGAAAGAGATAAATAGGATTCTTATATAACAGCGCTATAAATAAAAAACTCTAGATTATCTAGGCGAACTTAAGGAAGTATAAAGAAGTATAGTATGCGCTATATAATAATAAAACGCTAGTAGACTTCTACTTTATTCTAGGCTAAGAGCCTTACTACTTTCTTTTAAATGGGGAAGTAGTGCTAGCTAGCTTAAACCCCTAGTAGATAAGGTTTATCCTAATAGGCAGGAAGCAGCGGCACCCCCTAGTTAGGTTATATATCTGGGCATCTAAAGAGCTAGTAGCTATATAGCTATAGGTAGATTTAGCAGATATTATGGTAGTAGTGGCGCATATTAGCTAAAGGAGACTTATAATTATGTTAGTATATATTCTAGATAGATGCTTAAGGAAAACTAAAAAGAAGAATTTAAAGGAGCTCTTTAGTAGGCTAAAGATAATTAATAGGCTAATTTAGGGTAAACTATTACGTAATCTATATACCGAGGTAGTAATTATAGGCAACTTTAATTGGTATAATCCGCTATAGGGAGGAAGTTATATTAGTACCATATTAACATAGGAAGAAAGCGCGCTAATTATTAACTTTATAGCGGATTAGTTACTCTAGAGCCTACTTCTAGTAAGAGTACCTATATTTAAAAGTAACGCGGGGCGAATATTAATAATTAACCTTATACTTGCAACCCTGGGCCTAATAAGTAAACTAGTAAAGTGCGCTATCTAAGAATATAAGTACGGGTTAAACTATAGAGCTATTTATACTAGCTTCTAGGTTAATATAGGCATGTAAGAGAGCTAAGAGAGGCTACTTATTAAGAATGCAAACTGGGATAAGATTTAAGAAGATATAAAGCGATAAAAAGAGATAGGATTCCCTATAGAAGATATAGACGAAATAGTTAACTACCTTAATAGGTAGGTTAATAAAGCCCTTAAAGCACACTGCTAGAGGGTTAAGCTATTACTGTATATAAAAAGATAGTGGAATAAAGACCTTATAACGCTAAGGAAGTTATATATATACTAGAGGAACAGGAATAGTGCAATATAAAGGTAAAAAAGGGACGACCCTAAGCTATATAATATCGCAGTAAGAGTAAAGAAGCTCTTCTATAGGACTATTTGGCGATATAGGAAGCTCTATTAGAACAAGTTCCTTAGTAATAGTAATAATATATAAAAAGCGTCAAAATACCTTAAACTATAGGCTATATCCGCGTTCGCTAGAATACCGCCAATTAAGAAGGCTAGAGGATAGAAAGAGGTTATTATAGAGAACTATAATATTGCAAGAGAACTACTCTAGGTATTCTTTCTAGTCCCGCCACTATATAAATAAAAAGAGGAAGCTACGGCTAGCTATAACTAATTACTATAGAAGCCTATCGCCAAATATAAGGTTAAGGTAGCTATATTTAGGGCTAGCCTAAATAAAGCTCTAGGAAGGGACGGCCTATTAGCTAAGGTATAGTAAGAGCTATAGCCTATACTAAGCGGTAAAATTACTACTCTTTTTACTAAATTACTTAAGATAGGGAAAGTACTACAGGAATAAAAGGTAGTAAAGATTATACTACTATAAAAGCTAAAGTGGGGGGATTATACAGTAGCAAACAACTATAGGCCAATCTCCCTCCTCCTAACACTAGGAAAAGCACTTAAATTACTAGTAGCGGAGAGGATAGCATACCTAGTAGAGGAATATAGCCTACTATTTAAGATATACTTTAGAGCTAAGAAGCAAAGGTTAACAATATATACGCTATTATATCTCTACGAGGACGTATTTAGAGTATAAAAAGAAAAAAAGACGCTATCTCTAATATTATTTAATATTAAGGGCGTGTATAATAATATAGCTATAGAGCCGGAAATTAGGAGATTACGGCAGCGATAGATACCTTAGATAATTATATAATAGGTATAGGACTTTTATATAAACTGTTAAGCCTATATCCTAGTTAACGGATATATATTAAAGGTATAGGCGCTCCCATAGGCGGGTCTCCCGTAGGGATTAGCACTAGCCCTAATTCTCTTTCTATTCTTTAACGCGGATCTTATATAAAGCATACCTAGAAATAGCAGCTCTATGGCCTTTATTAACAACTACTCGGCATAGGTTATAGGCCCTATAATAGAGGAAAACACGCAGATTATCTAGGGTAAGATTATACTAATGCTTAAGAAATAGGAGAGGACTAGTAGAGCTTAATTTAAAGTAAAGAAAACGTTATTTATCCACCTTACTAGATATAAAGAAGCGGGCAGGGATGCCACCACGCCACTCTAATTTAAAGGAAAAGGAATCCCCCTAATATAGGAAGTTAAAATCCTTAGGGTAATTCTTAATAAGGAGCTACGGTTTAAGGCACACCTAGTAAATAAGGCAGGTAAAGCCACTAAGGTAGCGCTAGCGTTGCGTAAATTAAAGGGACTATAGTCTAAGAGTGTTAAGCAGCTAGCTAAGAGCTCGGTCCTATTAGTAGTAGACTACGCGTCGCCGATATAGTACCCGCTTATAATATAAGAGTTAAAGCAGCTCCTCTATGTTAGCGACTTAGTCAATCAAGGCACGAGCACGGTAAGAGGGACGCGCAAGCCTATACGATTGGATTGTCTATAAATGAGAATCTAAAGCTAAAGAAAGGAAAGGAGAAGAAGAGTAGCGCCAGTCGAAGTAGGGTTCTTTTATAGGGTTCTCTAGTCACGTGACCGCGAAGTTTTGCTAAGTTCTGCTAATTAAGATCTGCTAAGTTCTGCTAGTTCTGCTAGCTAAGTTCTGCTAAGTTCTGCCAGTTCTGCCAGTGCCGTAACATTACCCCCCCCTCCGCAAAAGCCTGCCCTTAGGCTTTATAGTCCGTATTATACTTATAGGGCGTTCTTATCTTTATATTCTTCCGGTAGCTTATTGTCTTTATTATACTAGCACTCTATTTACTCATCTAGGTACTTTAGGGGTCCTGGTTTATTAGGGTAGCAGTTATAGAATTCTTAAAGCTTATAGGGACTGCCAATAAAGTTCTATATAGGGTACTAGGTAGGATCTAGGTTATAGCCTTTCCAACTAACGCAGTACTTTAGCGTTTTCCTTACTAGTTTATAGGCTAGTACTTCTTTAATTTCCCATTCATTATCGCTATTAACTTAAATTAGTAGGGGAGGTTCGTTCTTTTGTCTAGGTAATAGGTTATTTATAGCTTTCCATAGCTTATTCGGTAAGAAAATGGGGTAAACCTTAATTAAATCCGGGAGCTTTACTTTATATAAGTTACCTATCTTCTTAAGGACCTTATATAGTCCCGCTATCTAATAGTCTAGCTTACGGCTAAGCTGTTCCGTTTTTTAGTTCTTTATTATAACCCAGACTATATCGCCTACAGTAAAGTTAGGTTCGCGCCTATACTTATTTGCCTGCTATTCCATTAATTTCTAGGCCTTTTTTAGATTTATATAAGCTACTATCTAGGCTTCCTCTAAGCGCTTGGCGTACTACTAGGCTTCCTTATAAGACAGTTTCTCGCGTATAGTCTATAGTCCTTTTAGTCTATCCTAGTTAAAGCTTGTTTAGGGTAAATACCCTATTTCTAGTTAGATAGGTGCAAATCCCGTAGAGTTATGGGGTAGGGTTACCTGGGCGTAGTCTATTAGGGGTAATAGTTCGCCTTAGTTATTCTAAAAGTAGTTAATAAAAGGCCGGAGTCTCTAATCTAAATATTAATTTATAATCTCCGTCTAGCTGTCTATTTGGGGGTGGTATACTATAGAGAGCTTTAGCCTAATATTTAGGATCTGGGTAAACTCGTTTTAAAAGGCCAATATAAATTATGGGCTATAATTAGATATAATAGTATCTAGTAGTCTGTAAATGCGGTAGATATAGTAGATATATAGTTAGGCCGCCTCCTTAGTATTAATATTCTTATAACAGGGAATTAAAAACGGGCGCTTACTAAAGTAGTTAACTAGAATTATAACTATATTATATCCGTTGCGGTCTATAGGTAGCTTATAAAAGTCTATAGAGATATACTGCTAAGGGCGGTTAGGTATTAAGAGAGGTTTTAATAGTCCTAGGGTTTTATCTTATGGAATTATAGACCTATAGCAGTTGTTACAGTTCTGTATATAATGGTTAATATCTATAACTATTCTAGGCCAGTAGTAATGGTTACTAATAATCTTACGGGTTTTATTTTTTCTAGGGTAGGCCATAGAGACCTAGGTATATGCTTTGGTAATAAGCTAGGTTTATAAGTTCCGTTCCTTTACTACTACTAGCTGTTCCTAGTGCTTAAGCAGTCTATTTTTAAGGGACTATAGGCTAATAATATCCTTTGCCTTTTTACGGTACTCCTGTAGAGAAGGGTCTGTATAGTTTACTTATAGTAGTTTATTAATAAGGTCGAATTCCGTAAGGTCGATAGGATATATCTTAGCGCTTAAAGATTTAGTACCTAGTTTTTCCTATATCCGAGGGTTAAGGTGCTCTAGTTATAGTAGTGTCTAGGTCTGTAATAAGATCTTCGTGGCTATTTAGTTATTTAGGTCCTGTTTACGTCTTATAAAAGCGTCCGCACGGTTAGTGGCGCCTAGCCTATATATAATTAGAAAGTTAAATTAGAATAAAATGTCTGCCTAGCGCGCTTACCAGGCTATAAGGGCCTTAGTTATTATAAAGTATTCTAGGGCCTTATAATCCGAAACCACCTAGATAGGCTTAGGGGTCCCTTTTAGCTGTACTCGCTAGTGCTAAAAGCTAGAGATAATAGCCAATATTTCTTTATTATGGATTAGGTAGTTTAGCTTAGCGTCTATTATAGTCTTTAAGTAGTAAGCAATAGGGTGCCATTTTCTGTCCGTCTGCTTCTGGGAATAAACGCCAGCAATAACACTATTTAAGGCATCCGTTTCTAGTATTAAGGGCCGTTTTGGGTTAAAGTAGGCGAGTAAGGGAGTGGAGACTAGTTGTTTCTTAAGTTTATTAAAAGCCTGCTTATATGCGGTGTTAAAGTAAAAGGGCCGGTCCTTTATGTTGTTTTCACCCAATATTACATCATATACATCACGTAATTGTATTACGTAACTCGGTTATCTTCAACCTTTACTCCAACCTCCAACTTAGATAGTTCAATTAATCACTTAATACACTACTTAATATTCTGTAATTATGCTTGCCTTAACCTACGCGTTTAATAGGTTATAAGCCCGGTTAGCTTAACGCAACTTACGCCTTTTTATCATTAGTTTTAAGTTAAACACGCCCTCTAGCGTCCTTATACCTTAAGACTTAAATTAATATAAAAACGCGTTTAAACCTTAACTCCTTTCAACGTATATTGCTTGCTCCTCAGCTTTTATAAGCTTAAGCCTTATAAGTAACTTACCTTATAAGCTACCTTACAAGCTGTCTACCTTACGAGCTGCCTGCCTTACAAGCTATCCGCTTTATAAGTCTTTAAGCTATAAAGCATCTAATACACCCTAAAAAAGACCTATTGGTATACACAATTGCAATAGCTTAAAGGACACGTATTAGTAGTTAATAATTAGATCTACTAATACCAATACTAACACTAAATCCTTTAAAGAACACTTATTACTAAGGCGCTAATAGTAAGCAAGCTAATAGCGATTTTCTATGCCGGGTATAGAAAATCCTAATTAGCTAATATAACGGCATGGCAAAATTTAGCAGAATTTGGCAATAGTAGACAATAATAACTGTACTAAGTCAGATAAGAATATACTATAACTATTAGAAAGTCTTTATCCTTAAAAATTATTACCGCTTTATCCTTGTCTCTTAACCTATATACTAATTATCTCTTTTACTATATTAGAAACTCTTACTAACGAGAAACGTCTTAGTATTATCCTTAAAGGTTAAGATAACTACCTCTTATAGTCTACCAAAAAACGCTATAAGCTTTATTTAAGAGCGCTCTAGAAGTATATTACTAGTAAAGCAACTGCTCTAGCTAATAACGCCTCCTTAAAAGACAAAGAAAAATATACTCTTAGGGAATCTTAAGCTTTCTGGTTAATATACGAATCGGTTAGCCTTAAACTCTAATCGTATATTAAAAATTAAACGGCGAAGTATGCCTAGGAAATACTTAAGGGACTATATACAAAAGCTAGCTGGGTCTCTTATTGTGACGGCGCTGGGGCGCGTCACCTAGTCAGGGGTTCGCTTAGGACTTGGCATGTGTATATGGACGTGGCCTCACCACCTTCTCTTGCTCCTTAGCTTAATATCTTCGTAATACAGCATTCGTTCGCTTCTTCTTGCAAGCATTCATTCAAGTCTCTGTCGAGACATTTGTTTGATAGTTCGAGCCGTCACACTTATTACCTTAGACTTAAGGCGCTTATTAACACGCGTTTAAGCGACTCCCTTAAGGAATATTGCACTAAATATAAAGCTGCTACTAAATAAACAAAGCAACTTTCTAAGGAGATACCTTGCTTAAATATAACTTATATTAGGCCTATACAAAACAGGATAATAGACACTTAAATAACTAGTATCTTCCTTTATAACTTAGGTGATTACTATTAGAACTTCCGTAATAGTAAAATTACGCCCAGTCGCAAAGAGAATACGCCTCCCACTCTTAACGATCTTATTATAAAACTCCTTAGCCTTAAACTCTATAAGGAAGCCTATTAACTAGTTAACAATAAGTCGTCCGCAATATTACTAGGCGCTTAGTTACTCCTAAATCAATCTTATATAGCACCCATTGCTACACCTAAAAAAAGATAGTGCGACTTTTATAAGTTACCTAATTACTAAACTCGCAACTATAGGGCTATAAAGATACCTACTAGCAAACCCGAGAGTAAGAAAAGGCGCTTTACCTAAAATGGAACTCCTCCACCTAACTAAAGCGATGATTAACTGGCTAACTTCTTAAACAATTATAAAAGGATCCTCGTGCTTTATAATATAGTAGATCCTTAACTAAATAGATAGTACTTTAACACTAGAGCAATATACCATACTTATAAGGATCGTAAGCTTTTTAGAAGCTTTCGAGAATATAGGATTAAAGTTAACTCCGCCACTAGTATTACCTACGCTACTAGATACGGCAATGTTAACGTCGTTACATCTTTACCATAGGGCAATAACGTACTTAAACTCCGCAACATGCTCTACATTCCAGATCTCTTTATTAATCTTATATCTAGCTCCACCTACTAAAGAGATAGAATAACTATTAATACCGCAGACTATTTTCTCCGCACTAAGGATAAAGTAAAATTGGCGCACTTCTTAATGCAGAAAGGACTTTACCGCTTTAATAAACTAAACAATCTACGTACTACTCTCTTACTAATAGGCCCAGATTATAACTCTTGGCGGTAGTATAAGAGACTTAGCTACCTAAACTTCGCAGATATAAGACGACTAGGACTTCCTACTAATCCATTTAACTATAAAACCTATACCGTCTTAAAAGGACATAAATTATTTAATTGCGGTCCTTAATAGCGTGCTATAGCTATAGGCGAACTAGTTTACATTAATGTTATCTATCTTATACTAATTGGCATTAAAGGCGCTAAATATGCTATTACTTTTACTAATAACTATACTAGATGGATAGAGGTCCATTTCCTTAGGTCAAAAGAGGCTTATAGCATTTAAGACGTTATTAAGAACTACATTACCTAGTCGGAAAAGCAACTTAGGCCTCTTAAAAGGGTTTAATCTAATAACGGCGAACTAGATAACTTGCTTATAAAGAACTGGTTTACCTCTTGCGGTATTAAGCTTAAATTCTCCTACGCTAACTTACCTAAATAAAACGGAGTCGCGGAGCGTAACTAGTGAACGCTTACTATAAAAGCTTACTACCTATATATCTATGGTTATCTACCACAAAACCTCTAGCCTGAACTCATTTAGACGGTAGCCTATCTGCGCAACTAAAGTCCCTTAGCTCCGCTTTTACATCTTATACTATATAAGAAGCGCTACGGCTTAAAGCCTAGCCTTAACCACCTACGCACTATTAGCTCTATAGTTTACTGCTATAAGAAACCTGTATAGTCTGATAAGCTAGGACTAAGAGCTAAGAAGTTTACTCTTATTAGTTTTAACGGAAACTCTATCTACTAAGTATAGGACTTTTAGTCTTAGTAGGTATATAGAGTTAAGGATATTACTATCTTTAAGACTATTAAAGCTTAAGATGTTCCGCTCTAGGGGGAGTACGATACTAATCCGTAGGGGGAGAATCGTTAGTTTGCGTCTTATCCTCGTCCTATATTAACGTCACTACTTCCTTAAAAACTGTATAAAGAATCTACGTTACAGGATCTAGAATCTATGACTCGGAATTTAATTTCGGAACTACCTCTAAGACAATCCGGCCGTAAAATTTACGCTAGTTAAGCTCTTTAGGAATCTATTAAAAGCGAAGCTCTCCTTAATAAGGTTCTTTTAAGCTATATAACTATTAACTTACTTAGCTCTGCTAAGTATAATTACTTTAAGATCTATAAGGGTTACGCTTAGTAACCTAATCAAGTCCTCCTTAATACGTCGTCTATACACAATCCACTTAAGCCGATAACCTTAAGAGAAGCTCTTAGCGGCCTATACGCGAAATAGTAACTAGAAGCTATACAGGACAAACTTAGGTCCCTCCTATAGAACGAAACCTGGCGCTCCGTCTAACGCTTATTAGTAAACTCTTTATATAAAGTCCTTAAAGGCAAATAGGTATTTAAGATTAAGCGCGGGCTAAGAGGGGAAATACTTAGGTATAAAGCACGCTAGGTTGTTAAAGGCTATAAATAGTAGTACGGTATTAATTACGATTAAACCTTTACTGTAGTAGTTAAGCCAATGGCCTTCCGCACGCTATTTACCCTAGCTGCCTATTACAATCTTAAAATCGATTAAATAGACGTTAAGACGGCATTTCTTAATGGTTAAATTATTGAGGACGTATATATCAAATACCCTTACGGCTTTAGCAAATCTGGAGAGGTCTGCCGCCTCCTTAAAGGTCTCTACGGCCTTAAGCAGTCACCTCGTATATAGTATAAAGTTATTTACAACTTCCTTATAAGCCTTGGCTTCTAGAAGCTTTAAGCTAACCACAGCATTTTTACAACTAAGAACTCGCCTTTTACCTCTATAAACGGCCTCATTGTATTAGTTTATATAGATAATATTAAGATTATCGGCAGCAGAACCGCCGTTAACTCCCTTAAACAGCAACTCTATAGCAAATTTAAGATAATAGATCTTGGCCCTATTAGCTACTACCTTAGCATAACCGTTACTCGCAATTGTAAGCTGAAGACTATTAAGATCTAGTAACGCTCCTACCTTAAGCGCGTGCTTTAAACCTTTTACTATTAGGATAATAAGCACAACAAGGCCTTATTAAATCCGGTGAAGACTCCTATAGATAAGAAAGATTAGCATTTTAAACTATTTAACGGCTAGGCCTTAAAGGATAATATTAAAATCTACTAATCGCAGGTCGGTTCCCTTATATATATAATAATTAAGACTTAACTAGATCTCGCTTTCGTAATATCGCAAGTTAGCTAGTTTAGCTATAATTTAGGACCTTAATACTTTACCGCAATTAAACGGATATTCTAATATATTATAGGGACCCTAGACTACAGTATAACTTATAGCGGCAACTACCAAGATCTAATAATCGCTGGCTACTTAGATATAAGTTACGGCGATAGTATTATAAATTAACGCTTATCCTTTAGATATATCTTTATACTTAACGGTGGGCTAATTACCTAGAGCTCTAAGCGCTAGATAACTGTCGCTCTATTAATAACCAAATTAGAGTATATAAGCCTAACGCAAGCGGTAAAGGAAGCCTTATAGCTAAGGTTATTGCTTACTAAGTTATAATAAATTAACTAACCTAACCTTAGCGTTAAAGTATAGAAGGATAACTTAGCGGCGTACTTAGTTCTAAACGCTACTAGACTTATTACGATCTTCGGTGATAATAAGTCTTTAATAGCCCTTGCTTAGAACCCTAAGTTTTACCAGCGTACTAAGTATATTAATATCCAACACCACTTTATACGCGATAAAGTCACTAATAAACGTGTTAAATTTACCTTCGTTAACACTAGCGATATAGTAGCTAATGCGCTTACTAAGCCCCTTAGTCCAATTAAGTTTAACCAATTTCTTATCTTAATAGGCCTTTGTCCTACTAAAGGGTAACGCGGAGAAAGGACTTTAGGGTGACGTTGGAATAAGAATAAGGAAAAGATGGAGTACTTTAAGTATTAGGCTGATTGGGTTAGGTAAAGGGTAATTCTAAAACTTATATTTCTAGCTTCCAATTTCACTAAGTTTAATATTTAAAACAGGCCGATGAATAGCTCTGCCTTATAAGCTGTCTGCCTTATAAGCTGCCTTATAAGCTACCTTACGAGCTGTCTACCTTACGAAATATCTGCCTTACAAGCCATATTACGAGCTTATTTCAGCCTTACTAAACACCTTACCTACTACGACTAGCTTTTACGCTTTGTAACGGACGAGGGGACTATATTATAATTATACTAGGTATACAGAAAGTTTTAATAAGCAATGTGGTAGATGCAATACTGTTTAAGGGGGAGTGTTGTTTTTACCTAATATTATATTATATACATCACGTAATTATGTTACGTGACTCGGTTATCTTTAACCTTTACTCCAACCTCTAACTTAGATAGTTTAATCAATTACTTAATACACTACTTAATATTCTGCAATTACGCTTACCTTAACCTACGCGTTTAACACTTTATGGTAAGGCGGCTAAGGGGCTAAGTAATTCTGCTGTAGTTCTTAATAAAGCGTTAGTAGAAGTTACAGAAGCCTAAGAATAACTGTATCCCTTTTATGGTCTATGGTAGTTCCCATTAATTAATTACGGCCGTCTTTTCTAGGTCTACCTTAATTCCATTTATACTAATAATAAACCCTAGGTACTTTATACGCTTTATACTAAATTCTAACTTCTTAATATCGGCCTAAAGGCTAGCCTTATAGAGCCGTTGTAGGACCTTATAGACGTGCTCCTTATGTTCTAACTCGTTCTTGGAGTAAATTATAATATTATCTAGGTAGGCCGTGCAGAAGTCGTTGAGGTAGTTAAAGAGTACATCGTTTATATATTGTTGGTATATAGCTAGTTTATTAGTTAGTCTAAAAGGAAGTACTTTATACTTATACGATCTATATTAAGTCCGAAATGTAGTAAGATCTATAAATCTAGGGTCTATTTTAATTTGGTGGAAAGCCTAACGGATATCAAGCTTTGTAAATACCTTAGCTCTATTTATTTGGGCCAGTGTCTTATTAAGTAGGGGTAGCGGATAATGGTCTTTGCGGGTTATATTATTAAGCTTATAGTAGTTAATATAGAAACGAAGTCCTCTATTTAGCTTTTTTATAAAGAGAATAGGGGAGGTAAAAGGGGCCTGGCTAGGCTTAATAAACCCCTTTACTAGGTTATTAACAAGGTACTGCTTAATGGCCTATAATTTGGCAATAGATTGTTTATGGAGGGGGGTATAGCTAAGGGCGTTTTCCTTATCTGACTCAATCTCGATCTTGTGGTCGTACGGTTAGTGCGGTGGAAGTATATTAGATACTATCTTAGAGAATACATCCTCGAACTTCCAATATTAATAGGGTAGTTTCTATTCTACCAGCTCCTTATCTATAAGCTCGCTTTCCTATCCGCTAAGCTCGCTTTCCTTTTCCTTAAATATTTAATTAATTTTGTATAAGCTAATTATAAAAGCAATAGTGTTAGGCTAAACTAAGTTCTGGTAGAATCTTACGGCACTAATATAGCAGATATTAACTGGTGGGAGGTCCGCAGGTTTTCTTATAGCTATTTGCCGGACCATATTTTACAGTTTAGGGTTTGCAATCTTTCTTAGCTCCTGTTCTATCTTCCGTAAGTTATCCCTTTAATCTATTAGTTTAGTATAGCGTCTAACGTTTCTTACTATTCTTTGTGGCTGCCTAGGGCCTAAGCTCTCTATAGGGGGCTTTTTTAGGTCACTACTAACTTCCTAGGTCTTTAATGCGGGTAGTGTAATATAGGTAATCTAGGGGCGGCGTAGTATACGGATCCGTTGTGGATTAAGCTATATATCTTTTTTAAAGGCCTAGTCCCTATATATAGCATCGGCCTAATAAATAGTGTTAATCTAGGGCCGTATAAGGGTTTCTATTATAATACTAATTTCTTTTATAAAGGAAGGAGTTAAGGGTAGGGTTTCGGGCCAGATAAGCTGTCTACTCTATATATTAAGCTATAAGCCTAAATAGGCTAGCTATTTTCTTCCTAAGATTGTATTATGGCTTCCTAGGTCCGTAATAAGGAAGGGGACGTTATACTGCCTTTGTCCGTTAACGCGAAGGTAAATCTATAAGATAGTCTTAATAGGTAGACCTATCTATCCGTTATACCCGCGAATAGGAATAGGTTTAGGCAGTTCTTTAAGGGGTGCATTTAAAAAGTTAGCTAGCTTTACGGTATACTAGGTATCTATTAAGGTAAAGGCATTTACTTTAGAGTTAGCTAAAGCAGAGGTTAAAACTTAATATCTATTACAGAATAAAGTATAAGGGATAGTGCAGCTTCTTTTACTAACTAGCTGACCTAGATTAACATATAATATATCAATCCCTTTTAACCCTAGAGAGGGGTCTTCCTCTAAGGTTTCTCTTTTTCTAACTTTATACTATTCTCCTAAATTAATAGGACCTTATTTATTTTTACCTTTATTGGGTAGTTCCTTATAGAGTGGCCTAGTTAACCGTATAAAAAGTAAGCTCCTTAATTACTAAGGGCCTATATATAGGGGTCGCTATATATAGGCCGGGTGTACACTAGACCTATAGTAGGGGTAGCTACGGGGCTAGCTGCTAGGTTAACTGTTAGGGTTGCCGATTATGCCAGGGCACTATAGGCCGTTCTTATAGTACTTGCGGTCTGGTTTATAAGGTTTCTAGTTTTTAGCTAATTAACGCGTGCCTTAATTTAACGGAGGCCTTAGTTAATAGCTAGGCAATAGTCCGTAAGTTCCTTTAATGTCTATGCTATAGTATAAGCTAGTAATACGGCCCGCTATAGGTTTAGGGTAAGCTTATTAAAGAGGTCTAGTAGTAGGTCTTTCTAGGGGATCTAGGCCTGCCTGGCTAGGTATAGAAAGCGGGTCTAAAAGGCTAAGAAGGTCTCCGTTATTTTTATAGTTAGGCTTTTATAGCTAAGGCGGGCGTTCTATACTTTAAAAGGGTCTTTATAAATAGAAGATAAGTGTTTAATTATTTCTTCTTTAGAGATAAAGGGGTCTACTAAGTCTTTAGTGTATTGCGGGCGTAAATGCGTCTGGGCGTCTCCGCTAGTACGGCTAAAGACGTAGGCCATCTTAGCTTAGGGGGTAGGAAAGTGGTCAGTATTAACTTTAAGCTTATCCCGTAATTAAAGCTTCTAGTTATTAAATATTGGGTCTATTCCATCCGTAAATAGCGGGGGATCCGCGACCTTTACTGACCGCTTTAGTGCTATATAGGTCTTAGTAGATCTACTAAGGCGCTAGGATAGGGCTTAAAGGACTATAGCGAGTCTTTAGTTGTCTAATAATGACTTATTATTAGATATAGGGGTATCTCTGGCTTTAAGCAGCTCTTACAGTTGTTTAATTTTAGTATTAGCTGCCGCAAGCTCCGCCTAGGGGGTTAAAACGTTAATTGTTTCTTTATCTAAAGTATTTAAGGGTCCTATAGCTGCTTTGCCTACTACTATATTTTATGGCATAGTGGTAGGGGTGTTAGGTAATTCTGGGTAATTTCTTTAGGGGTTCTAGTCTGTGCGTGTCTTATAGGTCCTTTTTTTAGGGTTTTATTCTGTTCCTTATAGTCCTAGTAATATCCTTAGGGTCCTATTCTATGTCCTATCCTATTTATGGTCTTGTAGATATATTTAAGTTCCTTCTTAGGAAGAAAGGGTAGTTTGAGCTTTAGATAATGTTAGCGACTTAATTAATCGAGGCACGAGCACGGTAAGAGGGACGCGCAAGCCTATACGATTGGATTGTCTATAAACGAGAATCTAAAGCTAGAGAAAGGAAAGGAGAAGAAGAGTAGCGCTAGTTAAAGTAGGGTTCTTTTATGGGGTTCTCTAGTTACGTAACCGTAAAGTTTTGCTAAGTTCTGCTAATTAAGTTCTGCCAAGTTCTGCTAGTTCTGCCAGCCAAGTTCTGCTAAGTTCTGCCAGTTTTATTAGTGCCGTAACACTCTAGTAGGCACAGAGGATCACGGCATAAGCTATTATTAGGGGGTTCTGCACTATTGCTCTACTAATAGCGGAGGTAAAAGTAGGCTTACTCCCTTTTAAGTAAAGGCTGTGTAACTAGGCTATTACGTTCTAGGTATTAATCTATAAACTAGGCAAATTATATCCTTATTAAATAATTTAAAGATAGAGGCTCTATAGATGGCACTAGTTGCCGCTTTAGAGGACAGTAGAGATATGTGAGGATGTCTAGGTAAATAGGGTGCTAGAGGTTAAACTATATATATACCCGCCGTGGGTAGCTAAGCCTAATATAGTAATATATAAGGACGAAGAGTATACTTAAGCTATTATTAAAGACTATAAGCTAGGGTAGGTTAACATATACATTAATATATTAGTGCGTAATAGTAGGGCATGAGTTAGCGTATATGCTATACCATCTAAAGCAACACTTTTAAAAATGGTGGCGGGCTTTAAGTAGGCTAACGCCTACCTAATAGAGCTTCTAGTAATTAGTAAGGCAGCTAACTGGCTATAAAACCCTATATGCATAGCTATTAACTAAGTAGGTTTTCTAATACCTACTTCTAGTATAAGAATATTCTCCAACTTATAATTAGCGTTGCTATTAGTATAAAGCTAGAGGGCTAGAGCCTACTAGGAAATAGTTATAAAGATCTTAAAGAAACTCTAGCTAAATAATATTACGCTATACTAGATTCTAGGCTACTTGGGATTTATAGGAAATAAGAAGGCTAATAAGCTTACTAAAGCAGCAATGAGACTAGAGAGCGAGGAGCCACTATAGAGAGACGGCCTCCTATAGTACCTTATAATATAAGCCTTAAAAAAAGCTAAGATAATAATAGGACTACTTTTATTAGGAAGATTTAATACGGGTAAGTTTATAAGGAAGATTAATGCAGCACTCTACCTTAGAAAGGCTGTAGGATTATACTAGTAGCTAATTAGCTCTAAAGCTGCTATCCTTATATAGCTATAAACCGGCAAGTTATTTCTAAAGGAATATCTCTATAAAATTAATACATTAAAGACGGCGTTATGCGACTACGGGCTTATAGAATTAATATAGCACTTCCTCTTTTCCTATAGGAGGTAGATATAGTAGAGGTTTAAACTAAGAGAGTAGCATAGAGATCGATTTAGGGATCTATTATATATATTAGGAGGCTACTTACACAGACAAGAAGGAGGTAGGAATATTAACGGCCTAATTAAGCGCTGGAAGCCAGATATTAGCATAATTAAAGCTATAATTAAATTTATAAAGGAGACTGGATGTTTATATTTAAGTATATAAGGTATAGAGAGTATAGAAGCTAACGTTAATAAGTAAAGACTCTTAAGAATTCCTCCTCTAATTATCTAACCGAATATACTACGAGCCTCCTCTATACGTACCTCTACTGGTACGTCGCTAATTAAAAAGCGCATAACGCTGGAATAGTCCTGCGGATATAAGGCATTAAAAACTACTTACTTAGGCTTACCTCTAAACTCTAACTTTCTTCTAATAGTAACACATTACTTTCCTTTATTTTTCCTTAGTTAAGCTTAGTATTAGGTAATAGATATATAGTTCTTATAGTTAGCTTCTAAACTAGAGCAAGCATATTAATAGCAGGAAGTATTTAGTTAGCGCTCTGTAACGGCCTATACCCTAAATAGTATATAGCTATAATAGAATATATA
>Ga0307515_10007444_pt1 | contig 21641 bp, 22 predicted proteins | sample 17_EM_MG_FD_194513 | JGI IMG/M metagenome (GOLD analysis project Ga0307515, IMG submission 194513) | Populus trichocarpa ectomycorrhiza microbial communities from riparian zone in the Pacific Northwest, United States - 17_EM | ecosystem: Host-associated > Plants > Roots > Unclassified | place...
CGGGCTTGGCTGCGTCAGCAGCGAAAGCGCCAACGGCGAACAGGGAAGCGATCAGAGCGGCCAGAAGTTTGTTCATTGTGATTTACCTTTCGAAAGTTGAATCCACCACCCGACTGTCGAGTGGCATGCGGCTAACGTGGCTTGTTGTCAGTCGGTTGACAGAAGCCGTGACATAGAATCTTTGGATACAAACCCCGATACCCATCGCAGCGAGCGGAGTCATCCATGTACAAGCACATCAAGGTCCCCCAAGACGGGCAGAAGATCAGCGTTAACCCGGACTTTTCACTCAAGGTGCCTGACCAGCCCATCATTCCGTTCATCGAGGGTGACGGCACCGGCTTCGACATCACGCCGGTGATGATCAAGGTGGTCGACGCAGCGGTCGAGAAGGCCTACGGCGGCAAGAAGAAGATTCACTGGATGGAGGTCTATGCCGGCGAGAAGTCGACCAAGATCTATGGCCCCGACGTCTGGCTGCCCGAAGAAACGCTCGAGGTGCTGCGCGAGTACGTGGTCTCGATCAAGGGCCCGCTGACCACGCCGGTGGGCGGTGGCATCCGCTCGCTCAACGTCGCATTGCGCCAGGAACTGGATCTGTACGTCTGCCTGCGGCCGGTGCAGTACTTCAAGGGCGTGCCTTCGCCGCTGAAGGAACCCGAGAAGACCAACATGGTGATCTTCCGCGAGAACTCGGAAGACATCTATGCCGGCATTGAGTACGAAGCCCAGTCCGACAAGGCCAAGAAGCTGATCAAGTTCCTGCTCGACGAGATGGGCGTGAAGAAGATTCGCTTCCCGAACACCTCGGGCATCGGCATCAAGCCGGTTTCCATCGAAGGCACCGAGCGCCTGGTGCGCAAGGCGCTGCAGTACGCCATCGACAACGACAAACCCAGCGTCACCATCGTGCACAAGGGCAACATCATGAAGTACACCGAAGGTGGCTTCCGTGACTGGGCCTATGCGCTGGCGCAAATGGAATTCGGCGCTCAGCTGATCGATGGCGGGCCGTGGTGCAAGTTCAAGAACCCGAAGACGGGCAAGGAAATCATCGTCAAGGATTCGATCGCCGACGCCTTCCTGCAGCAGATCCTGCTGCGCCCGGCCGAGTACTCGGTGGTTGCGACCCTCAACCTGAATGGCGACTACATCTCTGATGCGCTGGCCGCACAGGTCGGTGGCATCGGCATCGCCCCAGGGGCCAACATGTCGGACTCGGTGGCATGCTTCGAAGCCACCCACGGCACCGCGCCCAAGTACGCCGGCAAGGACTACGTGAACCCGGGCAGCGAGATTCTCTCGGCCGAGATGATGCTGCGCCACATGGGCTGGACGGCTGCGGCTGACCTGATCATCAGTTCGCTCGAGAAGTCGATCGCCAGCAAGAAGGTCACCTACGACTTCGCCCGCTTGATGGACGGTGCCACGCAAGTGTCGTGCTCGGGCTTCGGCCAAGTGATGATCGAGAACATGTGATCCTTGGCACCTGCCAAGCAAAAGGCCCACCACAGGTGGGCCTTTTTTTATGCCGATTCGGCCTCAGTTCGGGGAAAGACCGGCGCGGGTGCCGGTTTGGTTCGCAGCCGCGACCAGCAGGTCGGCCGAAGCTTCCTGGGGGCAAATATTCTGAGCGAGCTGGCCCTTGGGGCCTTGGACGATTTCGTAGCTGACCCGGCCGCCCTGTTTCAGCGTTCGGAAGCCGTCCATCTGGATGGCAGAGAAATGGGCGAAGACATCTTCGCCACCGCCTTCGGGTTCAATGAAGCCAAAACCTTTTGCATCGTTGAACCATTTCACCGTTCCAATCGCCATGCTGGGGCTCCCTTCCCATTGATCGGCGGCATTCTCAATCTCGGTTTGCGGGCTGTCAAGGCAACAAGCAGTGGATTGGCGCCTTCCTGGAAGCCTCTAAAAATGGGCCTCTCGTGACGCATTTGTGGGCTTGAGCTCCCTGCATCTGGCGCAATATCCCAGACAGTGAATCGCCAAGCCCCAACTCTATAGAATCATTCCATGCCCGACGACACACCGAAACTGCCAGCGCCACCCAAGGGCACTCCGCCCGACCGTGGGCAGGGCGCGGTCGTGGCCGAGCGCAAGACGGCCAAGACAGAGCCGCCGAGGATGTTCCAGGTGGTGCTCCTCAACGACGACTACACCCCCATGGAGTTCGTCGTGATGGTGCTTCAGGAGTATTTCAAACGCGACCTCGAGACGGCGACGCAGATCATGCTCAAGGTACACAAGGAAGGTCGTGGCGTCTGCGGTGTCTACACCAAGGATGTTGCGGCCACGAAGGTCGAATTGGTGTTGACCGCCGCACGGCGCGGTGGTCACCCGTTGCAATGCATTATGGAGGCCGCATGATTGCGCAAGAGCTTGAAGTCAGCCTGCACATGGCGTTCGTCGAGGCGCGCCAGCAGCGCCACGAATTCATCACGGTCGAGCACCTGTTGATGGCGCTGTTGGACAACCCCTCCGCTGCCGAAGTACTGCGAGCGTGCTCGGCCAACATCGATGAATTGCGCAAGAGCCTTGCGCAGTTCATCAAGGAGAACACGCCCACGGTGGGTGGTGCCGATGAAGTCGACACCCAGCCTACGCTCGGTTTCCAGCGGGTGATCCAGCGCGCGATCATGCACGTGCAGTCCACCGGCAGCGGCAAGAAGGAAGTGACCGGCGCCAACGTGCTGGTCGCGATCTTCGGCGAGAAGGACTCGCACGCCGTCTACTACCTGCACCAGCAGGGCGTGACGCGTCTCGACGTGGTGAACTTCATCGCGCATGGCATCAAGAAGACCGACCCGCCCGAACAACCCAAGGCGAACGAGGGTTCCGGTGGCGAGGGCGAGAAGGAAGAGGGCGAATCCAAAGGCTCGCCGCTCGACCAGTTCACCCAGAACCTGAACCAGCTCGCCCGCGAAGGCAAGATCGACCCGCTGATCGGCCGCGAGCTCGAGGTCGAGCGCGTCATCCAGATCCTGTGCCGCCGCCGCAAGAACAACCCGCTGCTGGTGGGCGAAGCCGGTGTCGGCAAGACCGCGATCGCCGAGGGCCTGGCCTGGCGCATCACGCAGAACGACGTGCCCGAGATCCTGGGCGACGCGCAGGTCTACTCGCTCGACATGGGTGCATTGCTGGCCGGCACCAAGTACCGCGGTGACTTCGAGCAGCGCCTGAAGAGCGTGCTCAAGCACCTGAAGGACCAGCCGAATGCCGTGCTGTTCATCGACGAGATCCACACGCTGATCGGTGCCGGTGCGGCCTCGGGCGGCACGCTGGACGCGAGCAACCTGCTGAAGCCGGCCCTGAGTTCGGGTGCGATGAAGTGCATCGGCGCGACCACCTTCACCGAGTACCGCGGCATCTTCGAGAAAGATGCGGCGCTGTCGCGTCGATTCCAGAAGGTCGATGTGGTCGAGCCGTCGGTCGAGCAGACCATTGAAATTCTCAAGGGCCTGAAGTCGCGTTTCGAAGAGCATCACAGCGTCAAGTACGCGCTGGGTGCGCTGCAGGCCGCGGCAGAGTTGTCGGCCAAGTTCATCAACGACCGCCATCTGCCCGATAAGGCGATCGACGTGATCGACGAGGCGGGTGCGGCACAGCGCATCCTGCCGAAGAACAAGCAGAAGAAGACCATCACCCGCAACGAGGTCGAAGAGATCGTCGCGAAGATCGCGCGCATCCCGCCGACCAGCGTGTCGAGCGACGACCGCTCCAAGCTCAAGACGCTGGAGCGCGATCTGAACAGCGTGGTGTTCGGGCAAGAGCCTGCCATCGAAGCGTTGGCTGCGGCCATCAAGATGGCGCGTTCGGGTCTCGGCAAGCCCGACAAGCCGATCGGTTCGTTCCTGTTCAGCGGCCCCACGGGCGTGGGCAAGACCGAGGTGGCCAAGCAGCTGGCGTTCATCCTGGGCATCGAGCTGATCCGCTTCGACATGAGCGAGTACATGGAACGCCATGCCGTCAGCCGCCTGATCGGTGCGCCTCCCGGCTACGTTGGTTTCGACCAGGGCGGTTTGCTGACCGAGGCAATCACCAAGAAGCCGCACGCGGTGCTGCTGCTCGATGAAATCGAGAAGGCACACCCGGATGTCTTCAACGTGCTGCTGCAGGTGATGGACCACGGCTCGCTGACCGACAACAACGGGCGCAAGGCCGACTTCCGCAACGTCATCATGATCATGACGACGAACGCAGGTGCCGAGACCATGAACAAGGCGACCATCGGCTTCACCAACTCGCGCGAGCAGGGCGACGAGATGGCCGACATCAAGCGCCTGTTCACGCCGGAGTTCCGCAACCGCCTGGACGCGACCGTGAGCTTCCGCTCTCTCGATGAAGAAATCATCATGCGTGTGGTCGACAAGTTCCTGCTGCAGCTCGAAGGGCAGCTGGCCGAGAAGAAGGTCGAGGCCACGTTCAGCGATGCGCTGCGCAAGCATCTGGCCAAGAAGGGTTTCGACCCGCTGATGGGCGCACGCCCGATGCAGCGGCTGATCCAGGACACGATCCGTCGTGCGTTGGCCGACGAGCTGCTGTTCGGTCGCCTGGTCGACGGTGGCCGCTTGTCGGTGGACATCGATGCCGACGGCAAGACCACGCTCGACATTCAGCCGCCAAAGAAGAGCGACAAGCCCAAGGCTGAGCCTGCCACGGCCTGAGTTGCGGCAAGCTGAAACGAAAAACGGGGCCTCTGGCCCCGTTTTCTTTGTCCAATTGCCTGGTCAGCTCCGAGCGGCAGGATCCTGCTGGAAGAACTGCCGCAGCAGCGCGTAGATCTCGGCGTGTTCGGCCTGCAGATCGAGGGGCGCCACGAAGAACGCCTCGCAGGCGACCGCGAAGAACTCGCCCGGCGCCTCCGCGCCATAGGGGTCCAGCAGAGTGTCCTCCTCAGCCTCGACCTGGCTGCAGAACGCGTCGTAGTGCGAGCTGAACACCTCTTGCCATTCGGTTTGGGCGGCACGGCTGGGCAGCGGGGGCATGCCATCGGCGCTGCCGTCGCGCATGTCGAGTACGTGTGCGAACTCGTGGATCACGACGTTGTAGCCCCACTCGGCCGAGTCGCCGGCTTCGGCCACGTCTTGCCATGACAGCGTGACAGGCCCGCCTTCCATCGCTTCGCCGGACAGCGGCTCGTCGTAGTGATGAACCACGCCGTCTTCGTCCATGACCTCGCGCCGGGCCACCACCTCGCCGGCATGAACCACGATGCCGACGAAACCGTCGTACCAATCGAGGCCCAGGTGCAAGATGGGCAGGCAGGCCTGGGCGGCGATGGCAACCGCCATGTCGTCCGTGACGGCCAGGCCATGTGCGCCGCTGAACTCCTTGCGATCGAGAAAGAGCGTGCTCATCTCTCGCAGCTTGCCGGCGTCTGCGGAATCAAGCGCTGCGAGAAAGGGGAAGTGCGCGAGCGTGCTGGCCCACAGCGCATCGGGAATAGGGCGGCGTGCCAGTGTTCGCCGGTCGCGCCAGCGGCGCAGAGCTTCGATCACGGGGTGGCTACGTCAACGCATGGTGCAGCGACAGGCGCGCCAAGCCGGCGGCGGTGAAGCGAAAGACTTCTGCGCGGTACGGCGAATGATCCATGTCCCAGTCAGACAGCACATGGCGGGTGCCGGATGCACCAATCGGCTCGCTGGCGGGCCGGTGCGTGTGGCCGTGGATCAGCGTCGGTGCGTTTCGGTCGTGCAGCCAAGCCGTGGCCATCACCGGGTCGATGTCGACCCAGTCGGCGGGTGACGTCGTGCCGTGCTTGCGCATCTCGCTCTGGCTGCGAGCCTCGCGGGCCATGTGGCGCCGCACCTCCAGCGGCTGGGCCAGGGCCTTGGCTTGCCACGCGGGGTTGCGAACCATCGCGCGAAACTTCTGGTATTCGACGTCGGCAACGCAGAGTTCATCGCCGTGTGTCAGCACCACACGCTGGCCGAACGCCGAGAGAAGACACGGGTCAGCCAGCGCCGTGACGCCACACGCCTCCAGCATCTCGGCTCCGACGAGGAAATCGCGGTTGCCGACCATGAAGAAGACGCTTCGTTGCTGCGTCGCCTCGGTCAGCACCTTGGCGCAGCGCGCTTCGAAACCCTCGATGCGCGTGTCGTCACCCACCCAGACTTCGAACAGGTCACCCAGGATGAAGACGGCGCCGGCGGTGGTGCGGCGCATGTAATCTGCCCACGCCTCGAAGGTGCGAGGCGTGTCGGCAGCGAGATGCAGGTCCGAGATGAAGTCGATGGACTGCCAGCCCGGCGGTGCGTTCACCTCGGCCTGCATGAAGGCTCTCAGACGACCGTGGCCTGGGTGATGACCACGTCGTCTTGCGGGACGTCGCCATGGCCACCCTTGTTGCCGGTCTTCACGCCTTCGATGGCGTCAACCACTTCCTTGCCACCAATGACTTTGCCGAACACGGCATAGCCCCAGCCGCTCGGCGACTCCGACTTGAAGTTGAGGAAGTCGTTGTTGGTGGTGTTGATGAAAAACTGCGCTGACGCCGAATGAGGTGCACTGGTACGCGCCATCGCGAGCGTGTAATGGTCGTTCTTGAGGCCGTTGTTGGCTTCGTTCTTGATCGACTCGTCGGTGGGCTTCTGCTTCATGCCGGACTCGAAGCCGCCGCCCTGAATCATGAAACCCTTGATGACACGGTGGAACACCGTGCCGCTGTAGTGGCCCTTCTCGACGTATGACAGGAAATTGGCCACGGTCACCGGGGCCTTGGCATCGTCGAGCTCGATCAGGATCGTGCCGTGGTTGGTTTGCAGTTCGACTTTCTTGCTCATGGTTATTTCTCCAGCGTGGCCTTCTTGATGATGACGGGCTCGGCAGGGACGTCCGAGTACGGGGGTTTGCGCGTGGTCTTGACCGCACGGATCTTGTCGACGACGTCCATGCCCTGAACGACCTTGCCGAACACGGCGTAGCCATTGCCTGGGCCGTTGGCGTTGAGCATCGCGTTGTCGACGACGTTGATGAAGAACTGCGCCGTGGCGGAGTCCGGGTCGTTCGTGCGCGCCATCGAAACGGTGCCGCGGTCGTTCTTCAGGCCGGTCTGCGCTTCGAGGGCGATGGGGCCCCGGGTCGACTTTTCCGCCATGTCCGGCGTGAAACCACCGCCCTGGATCATGAAGCTGCCGATCACGCGATGGAAGATCGTGCCGTTGTACTGGCCGGCCTTCACGTACTGCACGAAATTGTCGACCGTCTTGGGCGCCTTGGCGGCGTCGAGTTCGATCACGATGTCGCCCATCGACGTGGCGAGCTTGACCTTCTGTGCATGCGCGGCCAAGCTCACGCCGAGGCCCATGACCACGGCTGCGAGCGTCGGCAGCCAAGGTGTGCGTTTGTTCATCCAATCACTCCTTCGAAAAATATCTTCCATTGTCCACCCTCCTTGCCCCAGTACTGGCGCTTCATCGGGCCGGTGAGTTGGCCCTTCAGCACTTCGCCAAAGGTGATGATGAGGATCTCGCTGGTGTCGCGCCACGAGAGAGGCGACACCTCCTTCAGTTCCGACTCTCGCCCGCGTGAGGCACCGAGGGCTTGGGCGCGAACATGTCACGAATCATCGCGAGCTTCTGGCTCACCTTCGCGGTGTTGTTGCCGTCGATCTGCAGTGCCTTCGAGTACGCCTGACTGGCCAGCTTGGCGTAGACGTCGCCGAGGTTCTCGTACGCCGTCGCGTAATTGGGGTTGGTGCGAATGGCCGATTCCAGCGAGCGGCGTGCCTGTTCGTACTGGCCTTGCTTGCTGTAGAGCACGGCGAGGTTGTTGTAGGGCTCGGGCAGATCGGGGAAGTCTTCGGTCAGCTTGATGAAGACCGCGATGGCATCCGCCGATTTGCCTTGCTCCGACAGTGCCAGCCCTTTGAGGAAACGCATGCGCGCATCGCGTGGATTGGAAGCGAGGAACTGATCTGCTTTCTGTATTGCTTCGGTCCATTGGCCGGCACCGAAAAGCTTGTCTGCGTCGGCGTAATCATCGGCGCGTGCTGTGCCGGCGGTGAGCATGAAGCCCGCAACGATCAGGCCGAAAAGCGGAGCGCGTGTACGGGCCATCGACATCCTGAAGTGGGTTGCAAGCACCTGCGTTGCAAGGCACTGAAGAGCGAGCAGACCCAGCCGATTCAGAGGAGAGGGCAGGCCGCTATACTCGCAAAATTGTATCGCAGCCCCACTGCTCAAAGCCCTTGTGACAGAACGCTTCGCCGCCGGCGTACAGCACTGAAGCAGCCCGGCGTTCCCCGGTTGCATGCCAGGCCGAACAGCCCCCACTCCCAGCCACTCACCGATGACATTGCGCATCTTCAACACCTTGACTCGAACGACCGAGGTGTTCGTTCCGATCGAACCGAATCACGTGCGCATGTACGTCTGCGGCATCACGATCTACGACTTCTGCCATGTGGGCCACGCACGCATGATGATCGCGTTCGACGTGATCTACGGCTGGCTGCGCACGCTCGGCTACCAGGTCAGCTACGTTCGCAACGTGACCGACATCGACGACAAGATCATCAGGCGCTCGCTCGAACGCAAGATCTCGATCCGCGAACTCACCGACGAGATGATCGGCGCCATGCACCAGGACCTCGGTGCTCTCGGCATCGCCAAGCCGACCCACGAGCCGCGCGCGACCGAGTACGTGCCGCAGATGCTCGCGACCATCGATAAGCTCGAAGCCAAGGGCCTGGCCTACCGCTCCGACAACGGCGACGTGAACTACGCGGTGCGCAAGTTTCCCAAGTACGGCCAGCTGTCGGGCAAGTCGATCGACGAATTGCGCTCGGGCGAACGCGTGGCCGTGCTCGACGGCAAGCAGGATCCGCTCGACTTCGTGTTGTGGAAGGCGGCCAAGCCTGAGGAGCCGGCCGATGCCAAGTACGAGTCGCAGTACGGCAGCGGGCGGCCCGGCTGGCACATCGAATGCTCCGCGATGGCGTGCGCGCTGCTGGGCGAGCAGTTCGACCTGCATGGCGGCGGTGCCGACTTGCAGTTCCCTCACCACGAGAACGAGATTGCCCAGAGCGAAGGCGCATACGACAAAGGGCCGGCTCGGATCTGGGCGCACAACGGCTTACTGAACGTCGACCACGTGAAGATGTCGAAGTCGCTGGGCAACTTCTTCACCATCCGCGAGGTGCTCGAGCGCTTCGATGGCGAGACGATCCGCTTCTTCATGCTGCGCACGCACTACCGCAGCCCGTTCAATTTCAGCGATGGCAACCTCGAGGATGCGCGCAATTCGCTGCGCCGCCTCTACACGGCCTTGGCCGATCTGGATGTGCCCAGCGCACCGGTCGATTGGTCGCATCCACTGGCGGCACGTTTCCGCGATGCGATGAACGAAGACTTCGGCACACCCGAGGCCGTGGCGGCGCTGTTCGAACTCGCGACCGAGATCAACCGCACGCGTTCGCTCGAGCTGGCCGGCTTGCTCAAGGGCCTGGGCGCAACGCTCAACGTTCTGCAGCAGAACCCGCGCACCTACCTGCAGTTGGGTAGCACGCTGGATGAGTCAGCGATTCAGGCCCAGATCGAGGCTCGCGCCGCTGCCAAGCAAGCCCGCAACTTCACGCTTGCCGACCAGATCCGCAAAGACTTGCTCGACCAGGGCATCGTGCTGCAAGACTCGCCGCAAGGCACGACCTGGACGAAGGGCTGACCCGGTGCGTACCGTCACCCCAGACTATTGGGACGAGGCGTGCAAGCACCTCTCCAAACGCGACCGCGTGATGCGCAAGCTCATTCCTCAATGCGGGGAAGGTCAGCTGCAAAGCCGCGGTGATGCGTTCACCACATTGGCCCGTTCCATCGTCGGCCAGCAGATCTCGGTGAAAGCGGCTCAGGCCGTGTGGGATCGTTTCGCTGCATTGGTCGATGGGGGGCCGATGCGGGTGCTGCCTTCGGCCGTCGTGGACATCGAACCCTCGTGCATGCGCGAGGCTGGCCTGTCCGCGCGCAAGGTCGAATACCTGCTCGACCTGGCTCAGCATTTCGAGTCAGGCAAGGTCCATGTGCGGCAATGGCAGCAGATGGATGACGAGGCCATCATCGACGAGTTGGTGGCCATCCGCGGCATCGGCCGCTGGACGGCCGAGATGTTCCTGATCTTTCACTTGATGCGGCCGAATGTGATGCCGCTCGACGACATCGGACTCATCAAGGGCATCAGCGTCAACTACTTCAGCGGAGAGCCTGTTTCGAGGGCCGAAGCGCGTGAAGTGGGCGATGCCTGGGCCCCTTTTCGCTCGGTGGCCACATGGTACATTTGGCGAAGCCTCGACCCTCTGCCTGTGGCGTATTGAGCGCCTCTTTCTGCCTCATGTGAAGACGCTCCCAACGCCTTCATCAACCCAGGATTCCAGCCGGATGAGCAAACGACATTTCCTTGAGTTCGAGCAACCCATTGCCGAACTAGAAACCAAGATCGAAGAGCTGCGTTACGTGCAAAGCGAGTCGGCGGTCGACATCTCCGAAGAGATCGACCGACTGAGCAAGAAAAGCCACCAGCTCGTCAAGGACATCTACTCCAGCCTCACGCCGTGGCAGGTCACGCAGATCTCGCGGCACACGCAACGGCCTTACGCGCTCGACTACATCAACGAGGTCTTCACCGACTTTCAAGAGCTTCGCGGCGACCGCGCTTTTGCCGACGACCAGTCCATCGTCGGCGGCCTTGCCCGCTTCAACGGCCAGGCCTGCATGGTCATCGGCCACCAGAAGGGGCGTGACACCAAAGAGCGTGCAGCGCGCAACTTCGGCATGTCGCGGCCCGAGGGCTACCGCAAGGCACTGCGCCTGATGAAACTGGCCGAGAAATTCGGCCTGCCGGTGTTCACGCTGGTCGACACCCCCGGGGCTTATCCCGGTATCGGCGCCGAAGAACGTGGCCAGTCCGAAGCCATTGGCCGCAACATCTTCGAGATGGCGCAACTCGAAGTCCCCATCATCGTGACGATCATCGGCGAGGGTGGCTCAGGTGGCGCGCTGGCCATCAGCGTCGGCGACCAGATGCTGATGCTGCAGTACTCCATCTATTCGGTGATCTCGCCCGAAGGCTGCGCCTCCATCCTGTGGAAGACAGCGGAGCGTGCCTCCGAAGCGGCCGATGCGTTGGGCATCACCGCGCATCGCCTGAAGGCGCTGGGGCTCATCGACAAGATCGTCAACGAGCCGGTGGGCGGCGCCCACCGCGACCCGAAGCAGATGGCTGCCTACCTGAAGCGCGCACTCAACGACGCGCTGCGCCAGGTGAGCGACCTCAAGCCGAAGGAACTGCTGCAACGCCGCTACGAGCGCCTGCAGGCCTATGGCCGTTTCACCGACACCAAGGAACGCTGACCTTCCGCACAGCCTCGCGGTGGCCTACAGCGCCGGCCGCGATTCCACGGCCTTGCTCCATGCCACCGCGCGCGCCGCGGCAGAGCAGGGTGGCCAGGTGGTGGCCTTGCATGTGCATCACGGGCTGAGCCCTCACGCCGACGAATGGTTGGCCCATGCGCAGGCGCAGTGCGTGCAATGGGCGAAGCGGGGTCTGCCTGTGCGGCTGCTGTCGCGGCGATTGATCGACCGGCCCGACGCGGGCGAGAGTATCGAAGCCTGGGCCCGGCAGGCGCGCTATCGCGCTCTTCGTCAGATGGCGGTCGAGGCGAATGCCTCCGTCGTGCTGTTGGCACACCACCGGCGTGATCAAGCGGAAACACTGTTGCTGCAGGCGCTGCGAGGCGCGGGTGTTGCCGGTCTCGCGGGCATGCCGCGCACGATCGAACGTGATGGCATCACCTGGGTGCGGCCGTGGCTCGACCATTCGCGCGAGGCGATCGAAGCCTATGTGCGGCACCACCGCTTGCGCTATGTTGACGACGACAGCAACGCCGACACCCGCTTTGCGCGCAATCGCCTGCGCTTGCAGGTGTGGCCCGCGTTCAGCCAGGCCTTCCCGCAGGCGGAGGCCAGTCTGGCCGATGCAGCCTCATGGGCGGCCGAGGCATCGAACTGCCTTGCCGAGCTGGCGGCGATGGATCTGTCCGAGGTGTCGAACGTCAAAGGGCTGGGCGTGGCAGCCTGGCTCGGGCTCAGCCAGGCGCGGCAGGGCAACGCATTGCGCGCTTGGCTGAAGGCGCAGACGGGGCGCGCGGCGCCGACCAGCCTCGTGCAGCGCCTTCAGCATGAGCTGCCGGGTACCGGCTCTGCGCAGTGGCCGCTGCAAGAGGGCTTGCTGCGTCGTCATCGGGGCCACTTGTTGTTCGCTGCGCATCAGCCAGCGACCCAAGTTCCGGCCGAGCGAGACACGTCGCTCAGCATTCTTCGCGCAGGCCGTTTCGCGCTGCCCGCGTGGGGCGGCGAGTTGATCGCCAAGCGTGTGAAGGAGGGCGGTGTGCCCCTCGCTTGGCTCGCCCACCTGGAGCTTCGTGCACGAGAAGGTGGCGAGCAGTTCCAGGCCGGCATCGGCCGCCCGGCACGCAGCCTGAAGAAGCAGTTCCAGGCGGCCGATATTCCCGAATGGGAGCGCAACGGCCCGCTCATCTACAGCGGTGGCCAGCTGGTGTTCGTGCCTGGCCTCGGGCTGGACGCGCGGGTGCTGGCGTTGCCCGGTCAGCCGCAACTCAGCCTGCACTGGCGCAGCGGTTAAAATGCGCGGTTGCGTCGCATGGCGCAGCCCCTTTCACCGTTACGCGAAACCGTTCTTCATGGCACTCATCGTTCATAAATACGGCGGCACCTCCATGGGCTCCACGGAGCGCATTCGCAATGTCGCCAAACGCGTGGCCAAGTGGGCCCGCGCCGGGCACCAGATGGTCGTCGTGCCTTCCGCCATGAGCGGCGAAACCAATCGCCTGCTCGGCCTGGCCAAGGAGCTGTCGCCCGAGCTGGCGAGCGACGGCATCTTGCGTGAACTCGACATGATTGCCTCCACCGGCGAGCAGGTGTCGGTCGGCCTGCTGTCGATCGCGCTGCAAGCCGAAGGCCTCGAGGCCGTCAGCTACGCCGGATGGCAGGTTCCCATCGCCACCGACAGCTCGTACACCAAAGCGCGCATCCAGAGCATCGATGACACCCGTGTCCGTGCCGATCTGGCTGCTGGCAAGGTGGTGGTCATCACCGGCTTCCAGGGCATCGACCCGCAAGGCAACATCACCACGCTGGGCCGTGGCGGTTCCGACACCTCGGCCGTGGCCGTGGCCGCGGCGATGAAGGCTGACGAGTGCCTGATCTACACCGACGTGGACGGTGTCTACACCACCGACCCGCGCATCGTTCCCGAGGCTCGCCGCCTGCACACGGTGAGCTTTGAAGAAATGCTGGAGATGGCGAGCCTGGGCTCCAAGGTGCTGCAGATCCGCTCGGTCGAATTTGCCGGCAAGTACCGTGTGCCGTTGCGCGTGCTGTCGAGCTTCACGCCCTGGGACATCAACATCGACGAGGAAGCCCGCTCCGGCACCCTGATCACTTTTGAGGAAGACGAAAAAATGGAACAAGCTGTTGTCGCAGGCATCGCCTTCAACCGCGATGAAGCCAAGGTCACCGTGCTGGGCGTGCCCGACAAGCCCGGCATTGCTGCCTTGATCCTCGGCCCCATCGCCGACGCGAACATCGACGTCGACGTGATCATCCAGAACGTCTCGCACGACGGCAAGACCGACTTCTCGTTCACCGTGCACCGCAACGACTACGCGCGCACGCTCGACGTGCTGAAGAACACCGTGCTGCCGCAAACCGGCGCCGCGCAGGTCATGGGCGACGCCAAGATCTGCAAGGTCAGCATCGTCGGCATCGGCATGCGCTCGCACGTGGGCGTGGCCAGCAAGATGTTCCGTTGCCTGTCCGAAGAAGGCATCAACATCCAGATGATCACCACCAGCGAAATCAAGACCAGCGTCGTGATCGACGAGAAGTACATGGAATTGGCAGTGCGTGCGCTGCACAAGGCCTTCGATCTGGAACAAGCCGCTGCATAAACTGGCTTAGAATGCCGCCTCGTGCTGGAGTCGTGACCGAGTGGCCGAAGGTGCTCCCCTGCTAAGGGAGTATTCGCCTTAAAAGCGAATCGAGGGTTCGAATCCCTCCGACTCCTCCACCAGCCTTGCAAAAAGCCCCACCTGCTGGGGCTTTTTTGTGCCCGCTTCTCTTTCCGGGCATTGAATGGCGCAGGGCGGGGCGCATCTACCGCTTCTTCCCATCGCGCCGGACCGTGTTCCCATGCCTTTCATGCCCTTGACCGTCATCTCGGCCTTGCTCCATGGCTACATCGGGTGGCGGTTGGTGCCGAGTCTTGACGCGCCGTGGTCGTGGGGGCTCATCGCTGCGCTGGTTCTGTCGGCGCTGTTGATGCCGATGGGCCTGCTGGCGCGAAGAATCCACAACCGGTCGCTGTCCGACACGCTGACCTGGGCCGGGCTGATCTTCATGGGGTTGTTTTCGTCGCTGCTGGTGTTGACGCTCGGTCGTGACGTTGTCTTGTTGGTGGCCGGCTTGGCGATGGAGTCGACGGACAGCCTGGTGTCGTGGACCGCGCAGGCCGTGCCCGTGGTGGCGGGCATCGTCACGCTGTGGGGCTTCGTCAATGCGCGCCGCCGCGCCGCCATCGTGACGGTGGACGTGCCCATCCGCGGCTTGCCTGCGGCGCTGCAGGGGTTCACCATCGCGCAGATCAGCGACATCCACGTCGGCCCGACCATCAAGGGCCCGTACCTGCAGGCCATCGTCGATGCGGTGAACGGCATCGATGCCGACATGGTGGCCGTCACCGGCGATCTGGTCGACGGCAGCGTGGCCGAACTGGGCGCGCATGTGGCGCCTCTCGCCGACTTGCGCTCGCGCCACGGCACCTTCTTCGTGACCGGCAACCACGAGTACTACTCGGGCGCGCACGCATGGATTCGTGAACTGCGCCGCCTGGGGCTCACGGTGTTGATGAACGAGCATGCGGTGCTCGAGCATGGCGCCGCCTCGCTGGTCGTCGCCGGCGTGGCCGACTACAGCGCACACCATTTCGACCCCACGCACCGCAGCGATCCGCAGACCGCCATGGCTGGCGCGCCGGCCCATGCGCTGGTGCGCCTGTTGCTCGCGCACCAGCCGCGCAGCGCCGAGGCCGCCGAGCGGGCCGGCTTCCATCTCCAGCTGTCGGGCCACACGCACGGCGGGCAGTTCTTTCCGTGGAACCTGTTCGTGCCCTTGCAGCAGCCCTTCACCGCGGGGCTGCACAAGCTGAAGGACCTGTGGGTCTACACCAGCCGCGGCACGGGCTACTGGGGCCCGCCCAAGCGCTTTGGTGCGCCTTCGGAGATCACGCGCCTGCGTTTGGTGCCGGACGGCAGCTGAGGCAATTTGCCCTCTCGTGCGCGGCGAGGCATGCCGCTAAGCTCGGCGCATGAACCGTCTTTCCCTGTTGAGGTGGTGCACGCTGGCGTCGGCGCTGTGGTGTGCCGCACCGGCCCTCGCATTCGAAGACAGCATTGCCCAACGTGTGCAGGCCTGCACCGGTTGCCACGGCAAGCAGGGGCGGGCCGCGAGTGATGGCTACTACCCGCGCATCGCCGGCAAGCCCGCAGGCTATCTCTACAACCAGCTGATCAACTTCCGCGATGGGCGACGCCAGTACCCGTTGATGACGCAGTTCGTCGACCCGCTGAGCGACGCTTACCTGCAAGAGATCGCGGGCTACTTCGCAGGCCTCGACGTGCCATACCCAGCACCGCAACCTGCCACGGTAATGCCTGCGGTGCTTGCCCGTGGCGAAGCGCTGGTCTCGCATGGGGACAGCGCCCGCCGCATCCCGGCCTGCGTGCAGTGCCACGGGCAGGCCTTGACCGGCGTCGCACCAGCGATCCCCGGTTTGCTCGGGCTGCCGCGCGACTACCTCGTGGCGCAACTCGGTGCATGGAAAACCGGCAACCGCCGCGCTACATCGCCCGACTGCATGGCCGAGATCGCGCGGGCGCTATCGCCCGACGACGTGAGCGCCGTGTCGCAGTGGCTCGGTGCGCAAGCGATACCCGCGCAGACCAAGGCCGTGGCGCAGTTGCCCGCGCCGCTGCCCAAGCCCTGTGGCGGTGTTGCGATGGAAGCACGGCGATGAAGCGCACCTTCGCCATCGTTCTGCTGGTCCTGCTCACACTGGCTGCGGCCATGGCGGCACTCAACTTTCGCGACGAAGAAAGCATCGATGCGTCGCTCGCACCATCGCCCACCACGCCCGAACAGATCGCCCGCGGCGCCTACCTCGCCAAGGCCGGCAACTGCATGGGCTGCCACACCACGCGCGGCGGCGTGCCGTATGCCGGCGGCCGCGGCATCGAGACGCCGTTCGGCACGGTCTACACCTCCAACCTCACGCCCGAACCCGTCACCGGCATCGGCCGCTGGGCACCCGCGCATTTCTGGCGCGCACTGCACAACGGCCGTTCACGCGATGGCCACCTGCTGTACCCCGCCTTCCCGTACACCAACTACACGCTGCTGAAACGGGAAGACAGCGACGCGATCTACGCCTACCTGCGCAGCCTGCCGCCGGTCGTGCAGGCGAACCGTGCACACGGCCTGCGCTTTCCGTTCAACACGCAGCCGGCCCTGGCGGTGTGGCGCGCGCTCTATTTCACGCCGGGTACATCGGTGAACGATGCAAAGCAGTCGCCCGAATGGAACCGCGGGGCCTACCTCGTGCAAGGCCTCGGACACTGCAACGCCTGCCACGGAAGCCGCAATGCCCTGGGCGCGACGAGCGGCGCGTTGGACCTCGGCGGTGGCCTGATTCCGATGCAGAACTGGTACGCGCCGTCGCTGAGCGACCCGCACGAAGCCGGCGTCGCGGGCTGGGAGACGCAGCAGATCGTCGACCTGCTGAAGAACGGCGTCACCCGCGGCGCTTCGGTGCTCGGGCCGATGGCCGAGGTGGTGAGCGGCAGCACGCAGCACCTGTCGGACACTGACCTGCGCGCGATGGCAACCTACCTGAAGGCTGTGGCACCGACCCAGGGCGAGCGCGCCCAGCCGGCGCTGCCGCCGAGCGAGACGGCCTCCAGCCGCGGTGCCAAGCTCTACGAGTTGCACTGCGTGTCATGCCATGGCGACAAGGGCGAAGGCGTGCCGGGCGCCTATCCCGCGCTGGCCGGCAACCGGGCGGTGACGATGAAGTCGCCCGCCAACCTCGTGCGAATCGTGCTCGAAGGCGGCTTTGCGCCATCGACGGCCGGCAACCCGCGCCCCTACGGCATGCCGCCCTTTGCGATGGTGCTCAACAACGACGACACCACCGCGTTGCTGAGCTTCGTGCGTGCCGCCTGGGGCAACCAGGGATCGCCGGTGTCCGTGCTCGAGGTCGACAAGTACCGCGGAACGGCGAAGTAGGAAAGTACTCAGCGCCCCGCAGGCGTTGCCTGCCGGTTCACGCCGCGACCTTGGCCTTGATCAGCCGCAAGCCGTTCGCGACGACCAGCAGCGTCGCGCCCATGTCGGCGAACACCGCCATCCACATGGTGGCCGTGCCGAACAGCGCCAGCACCATGAACACCGCCTTGATGCCGAGGGCCAGGCTGATGTTCTGCCACAGCACCGCATGCGTCTTGTGCGAGAGGCGGATGGTCTCGGGAATGCGCCGCAGGTCGTCGTTCATGATGACCACGTCGGCCGCTTCCATCGCGGTGTCGGTGCCGGCCGCGCCCATCGCGAAGCCGATGTCGGCCTGCGCCAGTGCCGGTGCGTCGTTGATGCCGTCGCCCGTCATGCCGGTGGCGCCATGGCGCTGCTGCAGGCGCTTGATGGCGGCGAGCTTGTCTTCGGGCAGCAGATTGCCTTGCGCGTCGGAGATGCCGGCTTGCGCCGCGATCGATTGCGCGGTGGCGCTGTTGTCGCCGGTCAGCATCACCGGCGTGACGCCCAGCGCCTTCAGCTCGGCTACCGCCTGGCGCGACGATTCCTTGATCGTGTCGGCCACCGCGAAGACGGCGAGCACACCGCGCTCGTCGGCGAGCAGCGTGACGGTGTGGCCCTGCGCCTCGTGTGCCGCGAGACGGGCTTCGATGTCCGGGCTGCATTGGCCGCGCTCTTCGATCAAGCGGTGGTTGCCCAGCACGCAGATACGGCCGTCAACAGTCCCTTGCACACCTCTGCCGGCCAGCGCTTTGAAATCGGTGGCTTCGATGACGGGGAGGGCAAGGCCTTGCGCAATCGCCTTCGACACCGGGTGGTCCGACCGCCCGGCCAGCGCGGCGGCGAGCGTGGCGATGTGGTTCTTGTCCGCATCGGCTTGCGTGGGTGTCCAGTTCACGAGCTTGGGTTTGCCTTCGGTGATGGTGCCGGTCTTGTCCAGCGCAATCGCCTTGAGGTGGCGCGCGTCTTCGAGGTAGGTGCCGCCCTTGATGAGAATGCCGCGGCGCGCGGCCGCAGCCAGTGCGCTGACCACCGTCACCGGTGTCGAGATCACCAGCGCGCAAGGGCAAGCGACGACCAGCAGCACGAGCGCCTTGTAGAGCGCGGCCAGCCACGTCAGACCCATCAGCCACGGTGCCAGCACTGCCACGGCCAGCGCCAGTGCGAACACGGCGGGCGTGTAGATGGCCGCGAAGCGATCGACGAAGCGCTGCGTCGGTGCACGCGTGCCCTGGGCTTCTTCGACGGCGTGGATGATGCGGGCGAGCGTGGTGTTCGCCGCGCCGGCCGTGACCTTGAACTGCAGCTCGCCGGTCTCGTTGATCGTGCCGGCGAACACCGTGTCGCCCACGGTCTTGTCGACCGGCAGGCTCTCGCCGGTCACCGGTGCCTGGTTGATGGCGCTGCTGCCTTCGGTGACCACGCCGTCGAGTGGCACGCGTTCGCCGGGGCGGATGCGCACGATGGCCTGCAGCGGCACGTCGGCAGACGGCGTTGCCCGCCAGCTGCGGTCGGCCTGCAGCACCTCGGCCTGCTCGGGCGCGAGCGCGATGAGGCTCTTGATGGCGTTGCGCGCGCGGTCGGCGGCGCGGGCTTCGATCAATTCGGCAATGGCGTAGAGCGCCATCACCATGGCGGCCTCCGGCCACTGGCCGATCAAGAAGGCACCGGTGACCGCCACGCTCATCAGCGCGTTGATGTTGAGCCTGCCGCGGCGCAGCGCCGCGAGGCCCTTGGTGTAAGTCTCGATGCCGGACAAGCCGATGGCCATGGCCGCGACCGCGAGGCCCAGCCCCTTGAACAGCATCGTCTCGGGCGCGAAGAAGTGCAGCGCCTCGGCGCCCAGCGCAAGCACCAACGCCATGGCAAGCCGAGCGATGCCTGAGCTGCTTTCGTGGTCGTGATCGGCATGGTCGTGTTCAGCCGTGCCGGTCGAGGCCTGCGCAGAAACCGGCTGCGGGTCGTAGCCGGCCGAGCGGATGGCGGCCAGCGCGCGAGGCACCACCTCGTCAGGCGCATGAATGGCCAGCGTTCGCGCGCCGAGCTGGAAGTTCACGCTGCGGATGCCGGCCACGCGGTCCAGCGCCTGGCGGATATCGCTTTCTTCCACCGCGCAGTCCATCGTTGCGATGCGGAAGAGCGAGGCGCCGGTGGTTGCTGCTGCGACGGGCGCCTCCGGCACACCGCAGGCGTGGCAGGCATGGTCGGAGCAAGAGCTGGTGGAAGGCTGAGAAGTCATGTGGGTTTCCGTGTTGGCCACCATTTGAAACCCTGTAGCAGGTGTAGAGTCAAGCGCCATCGGCATCGGTAAAAGGGTGAGCATGAAGATCGGCGAACTGGCCCAGCTGACAGGCACGTCCATCGAGACGATCCGCTTCTACGAGCGCGCCAAGCTCTTGCCCGACCCGGCCCGCACCGGCAGCAACTACCGGATCTACGGCGATGAACATGCTGATCGGCTGGGGTTCATTCGCCACTGCCGATCGCTCGATATGACGCTGGATGAAATTCGCGTGCTGCTGCGCTTCAAGGAATCGCCGCAAGACAACTGCTCCGGCGTGAACGAGCTGCTCGACGAGCACATCGGCCATGTGGCGCAGCGCATCCGCGAGCTGCGTGCGCTGGAAAAGCACCTCAAGCAGTTGCGGCTGCAATGTACCGAGGCGCATGCGGCGGGTGATTGCGGGATTCTGAGGGAGTTGTCCGACTCAGCCGGTTCCGGCGACAAGCCGGTGCCGCGCGTTCGGCGGCATGTGCACGGAACTCATTGACTGCGCTGGTGATGTAGGCATGAGCGGGGCAGCGCGAGGGATCGCGCCGCCCCACCCGAGCGGTGAACACATCAGTTGCGGTCAGCGCGGGGTGCAAGAGTTGCCGGTGCTGGGTCGGCTGGAGCGGCCGGAGCGGGCGTGCTGCTGGTGCTGCTGCTGTCGCTCGTTCCATTCGTCGGTGCCGGGGTGGTGCTCGTGCTGTCCGTGCTGCTGGGTGCCGGGGTTGCAGGGCTCGCTGGCGTATCGCCCAAGGTTTCTGCGGGGGTGTTGCGCGGGCCTTCGCCTCGATCGCCCGCGGCGGCACCGCCTGTCGACTGGGCGTAGCTCAATCCGATGGCCACGGTGGCGGCCACGGTCCCTGCGGCCACGAGGGCCTGCTTGAGTAGCTTTTGCATGTTCGAATCTCCTTCAGTTGATGTGAGTAAGTCGCCCATCGATCACGGATGCGATCGCGGCCGGCTTATAAAACCGGCAAGGGGCATTCCGCTCGCGTTGCGCAGAGCGGTATTGCGAAGTCGTCCTACACGATGGGGCGGTCTTGAAGAATCGCAAGCAAGGCAGGCGGAGGCACAGCCACTGATCTGCTGCACGCCGCTCTGACAAAATCTCCATCGTGTGGTTGACTACAGTGCCCATGGGAAAGAGTCACAACAGCATGAACCAAACCGAACGCCTGCACAGCCTGCAAGACATCTTCGAGATGGCCTTGACCCTATCCCGCGACAACGGCAGCGCTCAGGTCTTGTGCGTCAACTTTTTGCCCTGGGCCGACATTGTTGTGTGGTCCAGCTTCTGCGAGTTTCCGCGTGACGCCGACGGACCCGACGAGGTGCGAGCCCGATGGGCGGCGGTGTCCCGGTACTTGGGCTTTTGCGTTTCCTCGCCCCGCCCCCAGCGCCTGGGCATGGCCAATTGGCACCTCGGCGGTGGCTTCAACTACTGGCCCACCAGCCTGCGCGAACAAGCGCACCGCGATCAAGGGCCGTTCCGGTTGGTCATCGAGTGCCACAACCCGCTGGAGCGGATCCTCGGCCCGTCGCGCTGACAGCGAACCCGCTTGCATGAAAAGCAAGAACGCACTGCGCTACATCCACCGACAAGAAGGCGCCAACGGACTGATCACTTGGACCGTGGAGCTGTGCCGTGGCTCGATCCGGGCCAAGCGCCAGTTCAGCGAACTCAGGCATGGCAGCGAGCGCGCCGCCTTGCAGGCTGCCAAGGTCTGGCGCGACACCACTCTGGCGCAGCTGGAGAGTAAGCGGTAAGCCATCGGCGTCGTTGCCTACGAGGCAGCGGTACGGTAGAGGTCCGATCGCAGCGGCTGGTCGGCGAAGAGCGTCTTCCAGTTGCGAGGTGTGAGTTCGGCCACGCGCGAGGCTGGGTGCTGGCCCACGCGCTGCAGCACGTCCACGAGATAGGTGTACGGATCGACCCCGTGCAGCCGGCACGTCACGATCAGGCTCTGCACGATGCCGGCGTGTTTGGCGCCGAC